>Ga0209398_1000487_pt1 | contig 24447 bp, 10 predicted proteins | sample AshMeaBigSpring_FD_184125 | JGI IMG/M metagenome (GOLD analysis project Ga0209398, IMG submission 184125) | Groundwater microbial communities from Big Spring, Nevada to study Microbial Dark Matter (Phase II) - Ash Meadows Big Spring (SPAdes)... | ecosystem: Environmental > Aquatic > Deep... | reverse complement strand
TGTATAACAGTTTATTGCTATCGTGCTTCCTTTTCAAATACTTATATGGATCATCAAACAGTCCTAATTCCTGTTTTTTAGTAAGGATTCGTAGAACAGCATCATCAATCAGTTTTTCACTAACAACACCTTTCAGGACTAATTCTTTCAAATATTTGGAATAATTCAAAGAACACATGTCCATATCCGAACCTGCCTTCATTGCCATTTCGGCTGCTTTATATCCATTTTCGGCAACCCGATGTTTAATCAATTCACCTATTGAATTCCAGTCGCTAACAACAAAACCGGAAAATTTCCATTTTTTCTTAAGGATGTCTCTTACTAAGTATTTACTGGCCGTCACCGGTATTCCGTTTAAATCTGTAAATCCATTCATCAGTGTAGCAACATTAGCATCTATTGCACTTTTAAAGGGTGGTAAATAAACCTGATGTAAAGTGTTATCAGAAATTTCAACAGAATTATAGTCTTTACCAGCAACACTTGCCCCATAACCGGCAAAATGTTTGGCACATGCCAATACAGTAGTAGCATTCGTATAATTCTTTCCCTGAAATCCAGACACTCTCGCTTCTGCAACTAAACTTCCATACCAGGTATCTTCACCTGCTCCCTCCATTACTCTACCCCAACGTGCATCTCTGGTAACATCAACCATAGGAGCAAAAACCCAGTTAATACCGTAAGCCGATGCTTCGAAGGCTGCCGCACTTGCTGTCCTTTGCATTAAATCCAAATCGAAACTTGCGGCTTCACCCAGTGGAATCGGAAAAATTGTTTTCATCCCATGAATCACATCATAGCCGAAAAGCAATGGAATTTTCAACCGCGACTGCATTGCAGCATCCTGATACAGAACAGCTGATTCTAATGTTATTACATTAAGTAGTGAACCAACTTTGCCATTCTTTATATCGGCAATGGTATTTGATTCCATTATTTGCGGACCGGTTAACAGCCGGTTATTGGGTAGCTGATTTAACTGTCCAATTTTCTCATCCAGGGTCATCTTAGAAAGGAGTCTGGAAACACCCGATTTATCTTTAGCGGATGCAGCAAAACACGCATTAGTCAACAGGACGATTAAAACCAGTATATTTTTGAAAATTTTTATCATGGATAAAAAATGATTAATTCTTATTACAATTGATTGCCGAAGATAATTTTTATGTAATTTTCATGTCAGTTTTTAAAACAACATAAAGATATTACCAACGTGGATTTTGAGTTAGATTAGAATTTTTATAGAGTTCTGATTGTGGTATCGGGTATAAATACATCTTATCATCCCAAATACGTTTTGGCAGAATTTCTTCTACTTTATAGGTATAAACCCCATTTGTTTTAGTGATTTTAATACCATTAATCTGTGTAACAACATTACCGATTTTCCAACGACGAATATCCCAAAAACGATGGTCTTCGAAAGCTAATTCTATACGTCTTTCATTTCTTATTCTGGGGCGTAAATCTTCGGTTGAACTACCATCGTAAACAGGAGGCATTTTTGCAAATGAACGTATTCTATTTAATGCATCTCTTGAACTTACAGTGAAAGTTGCATCGGTATAATCCGGGCCGTAAGCCTCATTAAGCGCTTCGGCATAGTTCAGAATTATTTCTGCATACCGAAACAAAACATAATGGTGTGGTTTTTTAACCGGACTTGCCGGATTTAAGGAAACTGTTTGGTCAATATATTTTTTCAGGTAATATCCTGATAAAGTTGCGCCAACCATTGGAGCTGCGTTTTTGCCACCAATAAAAGTTTCAACGGTAATTGGTGCAACTGTAGTTCCATTATAAGCGCTTACTGTAGAGCCATTGTAAATAATCATTTTAGCTAAACGCGGATCTCTGTTCATATATGGATTAGCTGCGTTTATTGGATTGTTCCAGTCAAAAGGCACACCTGTTTTCATTTCAAATGCATCAATGAGATTTTGTGTTGGTGTGTTTCCACTTCCCGGATTTACACCAATAAAGCCAATTGGAAGATTTTTGGCTTCAAAATCGTTACTATTATCATTTCTTCTTTCCAGAATAAGCTCTTTAGCGGTAAGCATTGAATTTCCATTTGCAAACAAATTTTCGGTTGACACCAAACTATAATATGCTCCTGTATCGGCATATTTTATAAAATCACCTGCAGCAATTGCAGCCCGTTCCCATTTATCTTTACGATTATCAGGATTATGTAAAGGACTTGCAGCATATAACAACACACGCGACTTTAGCGCCATTGCAGCACCTCTGGTAATTCGTCCGGTTTCCTGATAAAAGTTTCGGTAAGTAACAGGCAAATAAGGTGCTATTGAATCACATTCTTTGACAATAAAATTAACAATAGTATCGAACGGAGCTTCTTTTACCTTATTTATTTCATCAATGGAATATGTACTGGTTAGCAAAGGTATATCACCATACCTTTTGGCTAATTCAAAATAAAAATATGCACGCAGGAAACGAACTTCGTAAGGATAATTCGCTGCCTTTGCGATATCATCCTTATAAGATGGAGTATCTTTCAGGCGATCATATGCATTTAATGAGAAATTTTCAAGGAACACATTTGAAGCACGAATAGCACTATAATAGTATGGCCAACCGTTATCAATTGTGTTTAAAGGACTCCACGTATTGTTATAAATATCATAAACATTGGATGTTTCCCACGTGTAGACTGCATTATCTGTGGCAGCTTCCCGTAATGCTCCACCTAAAACCCCAAAATCAGACTGCATTTGGGCATAAATGTAAGTAACATTTCGTGCAAGTTCATCAAAATAAGCATAAGAATACTCTTTCGTTTGACCAGTACCTTCGTCAAAACTCAAATAATTACATCCTGTAATTGACAAAGTAACTAAAATGATAGCAATATATTTTTTAATCATAATTGTACGTAATTTAAAAGTTAATTTTAAGACCTGCATAATAATTAATCATATTCGGTGAACCCACAGTCATATTATCTGCACTCAGATATTTAATATTATCAATCATAAACAGGTTATTACCTGCCACATAAACCTGACATTTCTCCAGTTTTATTTTACTTAAAAATGTTGCAGGCAGGTTGTAAAATACGTTAAGGCTTCTCAGATTAAGGTAGGAACCATCAACCAACCATTGTGTGCTTGTCTGATAATTATTTGCATTGTCAAGTGTTGATAACCGGGGAAGATTAGCTGTAGTTTTGGTTTCTTCAGTCCATCGGATATTGTCATTCAAATACCACATTGAAATATTGGTGTTATTGCGTAATGGTTGATAAATGCTTGGCGTGTTAAGTAACCTTGTATAGTTTGCTACTCCCTGGAAAATTGCATCTAAACCAAATCCTTTGTATTCAAATCCAAGTTTTATGCCGAAATAGATTTCAGGCATACTGGTTGAATATCCAAATGCTTTTCTATCGTCCTGATTAATTTCGCCATCATTGTTCTGGTCTTTGTATTTTATATCTCCGGGACGTACCGTTGAAAATTTCTGAACAGGACTATTTGCAATATCGGTGCTGTCTTGAAAATATCCAATTGCTTCCAGACCAAAGAACTGACCGACAGGTTTACCTTTAGCTGATAGATATGAATAAGGTTTATATCCTTCGTTATTTTCAACTACGTTGGTTCTTGCATAAGTTATGTTTCCCTGAATATAATATTTAAACGGGTGACTATTATCTTTCCATGACAATGAAGCTTCGAATCCTTTTGCATCAGTAATGCCTGCACAAAGTTCCGGCAATTCAACCCCAATAGAACTTGAAATAACATTTGTACTGTTAACCATAATATTTGAACGTCTGGCAGAAAAACCATCAAAAGCAAACGAAAGTCTTTTGAACAAGGTCATATCCACGCCTATATTTGCTACTGTTGAAACCTCAGGTTGTAAATTGAGTATCGGCAGTGTGCCTTCCCTTGTTCCATAGACTCCAACATTTCCATCCTGAAGGAAATAGCTTCCGCTTTGTTGCCAGTATTGTTTATGCAGATCATAACCAAAATTATCCAAACCCGATTGACCATATGATGCTCTTAATTTCAGGAAATCAACAGCTTTCGAAGTCATAAATGATTCGTTAGACATAATCCATGCTGCTGATACAGCCGGGAATGTACGGAATTGATCACCCTCTGGTAACACACTGGTTCCATACCGATTAACAACAATGTCAAGCAAATATCTATTGTCAAAATTGTAACCTGCAAGTCCTAAGAAATATTGCCTTTTTCTGATTTCATTGCGACCACGAGGCATTTCCTGTTCCTGACGATAAATAAAATTCGCGTTCAGATTATGTTTGCTAAATGAATGTTCATATTGTAATTTACCTTCCATGGAAGATCTGATATATTGATCGTTCAAATAGCTGTTGAAGGTTAAAGAACTTTCATTCCCTAATCGAACTGAATTTTTTGTTGCAATTCCTGAAACAGGATCTGAAACAAGTGAATTAACTTCACTAAGATACGATTTGGTTTGTTCCTCATAAAAGGTTGCATTATTATCATAAGCTAATGCGACTTCAGCAGAAAGTCCTTTTGTTATTGCCGACAAACTCTGAATTATTCTCAAATCGGACTGAAGCATACGCTGATTTGTTTTAGCATAACCCACGCTCCCGATATTAGCAAGCGGATTTATTCTGAAAATATTGTCGGTACCCCAAACGCCACTTTGAGTAAATACAGGGAATGCAGCTGAAGGCACATTTACAAATTTTTGAAAGATATCAACATCGTTTGAGGTGCTTGAGTTTGGTCCCACATTTTCATTTACAACCCCAAGAAGAGTTACTTTTACTAATGTAGAATTAGTAATATCTATATCAAGGTTTGAACGAACATTCAGACTGGTTTTTTTAATTTGCGTTGAAAAGCGACTGTCATATTCGGCATACTTAGGGTTAAGCAGCCCCCCACTGTTTTTATAGTTTATCAGACTATAATACCGTATTCGATCACCTCCACCTCTGAGGCTTATATTTAACTGATTATTGTAAGTATGTTTTGAGAAGCCCTCTTTTATCCAGTTAACATTCGGATAAAGGTCCGGATCTCCGGTACCCGAAGAAAATGCATTAATATCGGCTGCGCTGTAACGTGCCGGTAAGCCGTCATAATAAAGAGCTTCATTTATGGCTTTGGCATAGGTTGTAGCATCAGCCATTTCAGGTAATTGGGTTGGAAATCCCATTCCGTATTTATAATCAACAGCTATCATTTTTGAATTGTAGATACCTCTTTTGGTAGTCACAACAATAACTCCATTTGCTCCACGTACACCCCATAGAGCCGTGGCGGCAGCATCTTTTAAGATATTGATAGATTCAATTTCTTCTGTTGCCAGACTTTCCCATGTTCGCGGGAAACCATCTACCACAATCAATGGAGAGCCACTTATTCCTCCACGTAAGGGGTAGGATGAAACACCCCGTAATGCATCCGGAATATAGGTGGAAGGATTTTTTACAATTTCGTCTCCACTGATGGTTCTTACAGCCTGCGTTTTGTATAATTCTGAAGTTTTAGAATTACCTAAATTTATTTCAGAAGAGTTTGCATCTAGAACAACATCAATTTTACCATTCTCAGGAATTAAAAGCTTTTGCATACTTTTGTCAGCATAATTAATTTCCAACAGCTCGCCACCTCTATTAGTGGGCAAAACAAAAGTTCCATCTTTTTTTGTAATTGCGTATTTCTTAGGATCATCTGATTTAAAAACCAAAGCTCCAGCTATTGGGTTCCCAAGTTCATCTTTTACAGTTCCCGTTACAACCACCTGTGATTTTAACACAAAGGAGATACCCCAAATCAATGCGAATATATATATCGTTTTTTTCATATTATTTCTTGTTAATCATTTAATTCTGACTGATTACCATCCCGGATTTTGTACAAGTCCGTATTTCTTATTCATTTCACTAACCGGAATTGGATGTAAAAAATTAGCATCTTTCCATTGTTCAGCCCATAACATTGCTAAAGTTACCTGTTTCTGTGTATATGTCAGTTTACCGGTTACAGCATCTTTTGTTATTGTTAGCCCCCTCTTACGAAATGTAGATTTAAAAATGTCGCTTCGCTTCCATCTAATCAGATCGAAAAAGCGTACTTCTTCAAATGCCAGTTCCAGACAGCGTTCTTTCAAAATAGCCTCTCTCATTTCAGATTGATTCATGCCAGCTGTTACATTAGGCAAACCAACTCTGTCGCGAATTAACTTAATATATTCGTATGCTTCGTTTGTACGCCCCATTTCATTGAGTGCTTCAGCTATACTCAAATAAACTTCTGGAAGACGCATTAATGGCCACTGATAAAACTTTCCGATATTTGACTTTTGATCCTGATAAAATTTCCGCATTCCGAAACCAGATCTTACAAGACCTGAATTTTTATTTTCTCGTCCTCCAACATATACTTCTGCCTTACGACCCTGATAGTCATCACCATCTACTATACATGTTTCGTAAAGACGAACATCTCTAACCATATTTCCGGATGAATTAAAAAATGGATTTGCAGCGTGGACAGGATTATCCCAACTGAACTCAGACCCATCAGCCATTGGGAACATATCCACCAGATTGAGAGTTGGGTTCAGCTGTCCGTAAAGAATTTCACCAAATGGCCATAGGTTTGTTTGATAGGTGGTAAACCAACGTGATGAAAGTAGTACTTCACCATTACGTCTATTGAAATAACCTGCCTGAAAATCAGAACGGGGATTTCCTGTACTCACTAATTTATAAAATCCGTTTACTCTTACTGAATCCATAAAATCCAAACCGGCATTCAGAGCACGTTGCCATCTCGATTGCTGGTAATCACCATACCAAACAATTTTTTGATCGGCAGCTATGCCCGGGCAGTAAGGCTCATTTGCATTGAAAATGGGACTTGCCGCAAAAAGTAAAACACGGATTTTAAGCGCCATAGCTCCTGCTTTGGTCATTCTTCCATCTTCTGATTCAGAAAAAGTCCATGGTAAAACTTTAATAGCCTGGTCTAATAAATTCACCGTAGAATCTACATGTTGCTCAACAGTCATTCTCACGGTTTTAAAATTATCAGAAGGACCATAGGCATGACTAATCCATGGCATTCCACCATAGTAACGCAACATCTGGCTATAATGGAAGGCTATAATAACTTTTGCTTCTGCCTTGCGTATTTGTTTTTCTTCATTTGTCATATCCGGCACCTTATCAACGTTTTCAATAAATCGGTAAGCAGTCCAGATGCCACTCATTGGGCCTCGTTTATTACTGTCATCTAGGCGGTAAGCCGTTCTGCTCAGATCCGATGCCGGGCTTAATTGATTACCTGCGTATTGACTCAGTCCCCCACCTGATTTCTCACAGGTGCTTAGATCTGTTATAGATTCAAGACCACCGTAACTTAATCTGTTTTCCTGAGGCAAACCATCTGGTAAAGAACGATACGCTTCTGCCAATACCTGTTCTGCATATATTCGTTTCGAAAAAACCTCATCAAGAGGGATATCCGTACTGGTACGTTTCTCCAAAAAGCTATCTCCAAGTCTGAAGTCGTCACAACCGATCAACACAACGGACAGCAATAAACTTATAATATAAATATTTATTTTCATCTGTTTATAATTAAATTAGAAATTAACGTTAATGCTCAAATTATACTGTTTAACAATAGGATAAGTGTTACTATTATTCGGATTACCTTCCGGATCGATAAATTTCATTTTATCAAAAGTGAGCATATTATAACCGGTCAACTGTATTCCTAACTCAGAAACACCCAACTGCTTTAAAAACGGCTTATTGAAAAACGAATAGCCGACACTGGCATTTTTCAAGCGGATATATGAACCATCACGTATCCATAATGAAGATGGCCGATAATTATAACCACCCATATTAGTTGATACCCTTGGCATAGTAGCTGTTTCAGCCGTTTCCGGAGTCCATCTGTTATCTGCCTGATATTGGAACAAACCTCTGGCTTCACCTCTGAATGGCTGAACAAAATCTGTTGTCATCAAAACCGAACGTTCTGCTGCTCCTGTCCAGTTCATTGTGAAAACGAAGCCCTTGTATCTGACACCATAATTTAATCCCAAGACATAGGCAGGTCGGGCAGGATTTCCAATGTGAGTCTGATCATCAGCATTGATAACTCCGTCATTGTTTAAATCACTATATTTTACATCACCCGGGTGTACTGTCATACCAGGGTTAGCCATACCATTTACCAAAGTACCATCAGTATTAAAGTCAGATGATTTGTAAAAGCCGGAAGCTACATAACCGAATTGTTCTCCGACCGACCGTCCGGTACGTGCCTGATATTTATAATTAGGTTCAACTTCATCCATAAAGACAATAGTATTCTTAGAGTAAGACATATTTCCCGTTATCCAATAATTAAATTTATTGATGGTTTGGTTCCAGGTCGCTTCAAATTCATATCCAGCATTGTCGACTATACCCAGATTTACTACAGGAAGTAAACCACCACCCAGATTGGTAATAACAGGAATTGTTCCCCTGTTAATAAGAATATTCTTTCTTTGTTCAGTAAAATAATCAGTGGTAATTTTTAATCGGTTTTTAAAAAACATAATGTCAATACCAACATTTTGCTTTAAAGCTGTTTCCCAGGTTACATCAGGGTTTCCAAGTCTTTGTGCCTGTGCACCTGGCATCACTGTTGTCGAGTTCGTTCCAAAATTATACCCAACCAGATTCCCACCGGAATTTTTGTAGTTTAAAAGATCGACTTTGTAGGCATCCGGCAAATAAAGATACCTGTTGCCATTCATGTTATCATTACCAACTAAACCAACAGAGGCTCTCAACTTCAAATAATCAATAACTCTTTGCTCTTTCATAAATTTTTCTTCAGTTACAATATAACCTAAAGAACCTGCCGGAAAAAATCCGTAACGTTTTCCGGGAGCAAAATTTTCTGATCCGTTATAACCTGCATTGAACTCAGCCAGATATTTGGATTTAAAATCATAAGTTACCCTTCCTACTAACCCTACATACGCAGCAGGTAATTCCGGGAACTGGGACGGATAGTACTTCTTATTTTGATTGTAAAGAACCAATGCACTAACGGTGTGGTCTCCAAACTTTTTATTATATCTTAAACTTGCTTCAAAGTACCAGTCACGTGCTTTTGTACTTTTTTCCTCATAACTTAATGGTGAATTTTTACCGGTCATTAAGTAAACAATCGACTTGTCGAAAGTTGGATCGGTAGGTGATAAATTCGGGTTTGATAGTGTTGAAGCATAAAAGGGGTTATATGTTTCAACGTTTGAAATACGACTTTTCGTGAACCCATACGTACTGTTATATGCTGCTTTTAACTCGGCAGAAAGACCTTTCAGTACAAAACCCATATCTTGTTTAAGGGCAAAATCAAGATTCATAGTATTGTTGATCGTATTTTCAAACCCACGATTATAGTAAGTTTGCAGTGAGTTTCCCAGCAAAATTCCGGGGAATGTTGATTTATCACTAATTACCAATTTGCCATCTACAATACCCGGTCCTGAAAATGGTTGTGAAATTGAATTCATTAACCAAATATCATTTGTTCCTGAAATTGCCGGCTCGTAAACATTGCCAAGAATTCCACCTATGCCAATTTTAAGAGAGGTTGTTTTTGTAACATCGATATCAAGATTACTTCTGTAATTAAACCGATCATAATTAAAATTATTATTATAACTAAGTGTTTCAAATTGTTTCAATAATCCTTCCTGAGTAAGATAACCTACCGAAATAAAATAGCGAACCTTATCAGAACCACCTGAAATGTTCAAATTATGTTGCGATTGTGCAGAGAAATCTTTCATAGTATATTTTATCCAATCAACATTGGGATACATTATCGGATCATCTCCCAACCTGAATCGTTCAAGTGCGTAGTCGCTGAATACAGGTTTGGGCATCAGGTCATTTTTGTTTTGCTCATTCATCACAGTTGCATAAGTGTAACTGTCAGCATTTTTCAATATTCGTGTTGGCTGATTAATCCCGTAAGAGGTAGAAAGAGATATCTTAGCTTTACCTTTACTTCCTCTTTTTGTTGTTACAATAATAACACCGTTAGCGCCTCTCACACCAAAAACTGCCGTAGCTGAAGCATCCTTTAGAACGCTCACACTCTCAATTTCATTAGGGTCCATTTGGGTAAATGATCGTTCAACCCCATCCACAAGTATAAGTGGGGTTGATCCTCCTTCTGTGAGCGAGCCTACTCCACGAACGAATATTGATGGATCTTCTTTTCCCGGTTGTCCCGACTTTTGAACGGTAGAAAGTCCGGAAATCTGACCTGCGAGTGTATTTGCCACACTTGCATTTGGCGAACGCAGTAATGCCTCATTTGTGATTGAGGAAACAGCACCGGTCAAAGTTGCTTTTTTCTGATTGGCATAAGCTACAACAACAACATCTTCTAAAGATACGTTATTGTCTTCCATAACGACATTAAAAATCGTTTTCCCCGCTATTGCAATTTCCTTTTGCTTCATACCAATAAATGAAAACTGAAGTACTTTTGCACTTTCGGGGATGGTTAACTTGAAATTACCATCCTTATCTGTTATTGTTCCAACAGATGTTCCTTTAGCAAGAACTGAGACCCCTGTTAAAGAGAAACCGCTTTCATCTTTTACATTACCTGACACTTTTATCGTCTGAGCATATAAATGGCTCGAAAATAAAGCTAATAAAACAAAGATGAAGAAGCTTGTTTTAAAACCTGATGTAAAAAGCATTTTCAGCTTTTGATTAATTGTTTTGTTCATCATTTAAGATAAGTTTACTAGATTTAATTTATAGATATTTCTTATTTGACTGTTTTGGATTTTTCATTCCGGTGAATATTTAACTTTATGATCGCTATTGGCATTTCGTTAGCATTGCCTACCCGTGTTAATTCCACTAATCCCTGATCGTTAGTCTTAACATTCACTTTGCCGCCTGAGAGAACAGTTGCATTTATAATTTTTGAAGGTAGTTTTTCAAGCGTAATTTTTGCATCTGTTGGCCATTTCCATATATGTACATAAACGCTTTTATCTGTATGAGTAGTTCCACTAAATTCTGTTGGCAACAACGGTCCACCCCTTGTTCCATATATAGCTTCACCATTTACTTTCATCCATGCACCAATTTCATGTAGCCGGAAAAGTTGATCGGGAGCTATTGTTCCATCGGCACGGGGACCAACATTTAGTAAAAAATTTCCATCGCGACAGACGGTGTTCGTCAACTCTTCAATTATTTTATGCAAAGGTCTCGCCGGAACATCTTTATATCCCCAAACACCATTTATAGTGCCGCATTTTTCCCAAGGCACACTGTTGTTAAAATCCCCAATTTTCATTTCACGGGATTGAAAATCTCCATCTGCCCCTGAACGATCGTTTGTTATAATTTGTGGCTGTAAATTACGAACCATCGACTGTAATTTTTCAGGTTCCCAAAGCGGCTTACCATCGTATTTTTTAGTTTTATCGCGTTGATGCCAGCTTTTTCCAAATCCCCATTCCAAACCTCCGAGTCCTAACCATTCATCCCCACCTCCATCATACCAGAGTATATCAATTTTGCCATAATTGCTCAACAACTCCTTTACCTGACTATAGGTTTGGTCACGCATATCTTCAGCACTTTTACGATACATTTTTGGGAAAAAGAAACCGGGAAACCGCCAGTCCAATGGAGAGTAATAGAGTCCGACCATCAACCCTGCGTTACGGCAGGCATTTGTGTATTCCGCCACAAAATCTTTTTTTGCAGCACTCTTCATACTTGTAAATTGTTCAAAGCTGGAAGGACTATCCCACAATGCAAATCCATCGTGGTGGCGAGCAGTCAAAACCATATAGTTCATACCTGCCTGTCTGGCTGCTGAGGCCCACTCATTGGCATCGAATTTATCTGCTGTAAATTGATTACTTAACTTTTTATAATCTTCGTAATCTACTTGACGTGAAAAAACATACCACTCACCCTGAGCCGGAATAGCATATAGTCCCCAATGAATAAACATACCAAATCTGGCCTGACGCCATTTTTCGAGTTCCAGACTGGTGACAGAGTTAGATTTGGTTCCGGAGGCATAGGGTTCCGGAGGTGCTGTACTATTTACAACCTGTGCAGAAGTCTGATTAAATAAATTAATCAGCATTAAAAGCGATAAAAGCAATCTTGTGGGAAAAGTGTCCATGATTGTGATTCTTTATAGTTTGAAAAAATTGTGTTGCAAAGCTATACTATTTAACCCTTTAAAGTAGGGTGAAAATCACAAAAAACAGGGGGGGAGATTGAAATTATTTCTAATACATTTTCATTTAGTATAATTATATCAGTCTAAAACACTGTTATTTACACTTTTTTCATATAGAGATCAATTAATTTTCAAATTTTCTTTTGTATTCGCTTGGAGTGACCCCAAATTCATTTTTAAAACACTCTCTGAAATGTTTCAGGTCATTAAAACCAACTTCATAAGTAACCTCCATAACAGTATATCTTTTAAGACTTAACAATTGTGCAGCACGTTTTAACCTAATATTTCTAATGAATAAGGTAGATGTTGTATTAGTTAATGCTTTTAGCTTTTTGTTTAGCACATTGGGCTGCATTCCAACTTTGTTACATAGGGTGTCAATTGACAAATCTGAGTCCTGAATATTCTCCTCAATTACCTCAATTAAACGTTTAAGAAACAATTCATCGCCGGAAGACATTGACAAAGAGGTAGGCTGTAAGTCAGTATTTTTTCGGTATCTGTTTGCTACTATTTTACGATTTTGTAAGATAGAGTGTGTCAAGCCAATCAACAGATTATTGTCGAAGGGTTTGGGACAATAACCATCGGCCCTGACCATATATCCTTCTGTTTGATTTTCGATAGTAGTTTTAGCTGTCAACAAAATAACAGGAATATGAGAAGTACGCTTATCGTTTTTAATCTGGGAACATAGCTCTAATCCATCCATAACAGGCATCATAACATCTGTAATGACAATGTCCGGCATTTTCTCGACAATAAGGTCAAAAGCAATCTTTCCATTTTCAGCTGTAAGAATATCATAATCGTGTCCGAAAAGTTTTCGCAGCAGGATTAGCACTTCAACATTATCATCGACAATTAAAAGCGTATCTTTAAGAGGACTATTGTTTTCTGGTATTATTTCTGATTCTGTTATTATCAAATCGGCATTTTTATAATCAAATGCTTTTCCTCCTGCAACCTGAATTGAATGTAGGTTCTCCTTCACTGTAAGCTCCTTAGGCAATATCACCGTGAATGTTGTACCTTTATTTTCTTCACTTTCAAAAGTAATTTTGCCACCAATTATTTCAACCAAATCTTTTGTTAAAGACAAACCAATACCTGTACTTTCAACCGATTCTGTAATATTAGTGTTTATCTTCAAAAAGCGTTCAAAAATCTGATTTTGATATTCCAATGGCAAACCAATCCCGTTATCGACAACAGAAATAGCAATAAACTCTTCACCCTCATTGAGTTCTAAAATAATTTTGCCATTTTTGGAAGTATATTTAATTGCATTCGACATGAGATTGTCAATAATCTGCTCAACAATTGTAGAGTCGTACCAAATAAAAAGATTTTCATTGTTAGTTTTATACTCCAACGAAATATTTTTATTTATAGCCAGGTAATTAAATTGCGAAAATATCTCTTTTAAAAAAACACTTATATTCTCATATCTAAAATTAGTCTGAAGTTTACCCTGTTGGTTTTTTGAGAATGTAAGAATTTGATTAATAAGCATTAGCAATACATTTGCATTGTGCTGAATTGTTGACAAAGCCTCGTGTTTTTTTACCGGTTCAGGAACATCTTTATCATTCAAAAAGCTTTGCAGTGGCGATAATATTAATGTTAAAGGCGTTCTGAACTCATGAGAAATATTTGTAAAGAAATTCACTCTCATGTTCATAAGTTCTTTTGTAAGAGCCTTTTCCCTGTTAGCTATAACTAATTCTGTCTTTTCTTTTTGACGCTTTTCAGCAAACCGATACATATAAATTAACAAAATAATAATTAAAGCCAGATAGAGCAAATACATGTACCATGTTTGCCACCATGGGTAATCAATTACAATCTCAACACGATATTCATCAGTACTCCAGACATCATCACAATTACTGCCAACAAGTCTGAATACATATTTACCGGGAGAAATATTGGTGTATTTTGCCACACGATTACTTGCATCAGTCCTTGTCCAGTTTGATTCATAACCATCCAATATATAACGATATTGATTTTTCTTTGGCGAAACATAATGTAATCCTGCAAAAACCAAAGAAAAATTATTCTGATTATGTGCAAGTCTAATAGTACGGGTCTCTGTGATATTTTTTTCTAAAATAACCCGACCATCATATTTCTCTCCTACCAATACAGATTTATTCAGAAGTTGAAAATCTGTTAAGGTTAATTCAGGACGTATGGTGTCATTCTTAATCTGATTGCTGAAGAAACCATTTAATCCGTTAACACCACCAAAGTAAATCATTTTGTTAGTTCCTGTACATGCTGATAATTCACTAAATTCAAAATCCTGTAGGCCATCATCGGTATCAAAAACTTGTATCTTTCCGGTTTCAGGATATATTTTATTCAAGCCCTTGTTTGTCGAAATCCAGATATTATCATTCTCGTCCTCTATTATACTCTTAATTGAATTGTTCGACAGTCCGTTATCCATAGAATAGGTCTTAATATCGCATACAAAATCCCTGCGTATATTGGATAATACTTTTAAACCATCACCCAACGTGCCAACCCATATATTACCGTTATATCCTTCATAAATAGGTATCGTATAACTGTTTAGTATTTTCGTTTCGTTGTCTTGAACATACCTCACGGGGATTGGTACAATTTTGGATACATTAATGAGACGAGCTGGTATAACACACAATCCTTTATCGGTTCCTACCCATAAATTTCCATTTCTATCTTTCTGAATATCCCTGATTGTTTCAGTTCCTAAAATCTTTTTTACATCAATTTTTGTAAGTGCACCTGAAACCAAATTGCACCTGTAAAGTCCTCTGAAATAGGATCCTATCCAAAGATAAACTGAATCTGCGAGTAAACATCGCACATCACCTAATCTGAAGTTCATAAGAGATTTACTCCCTGATTCGGCATTTATCCTTACTAAAAAGGGTTCTTGTGCTAATCCAACAAATATGTCGTTATTAATTGTTGATTGAGCAATTGCATAAACGGTTTTGTTTTTGAAATAATCATCACTTCTGAGATTGGTCATTTCAAAATTTCCGTTTTTTGTAGGTATCAAATATAATCCGCTACCAAGCGTTCCAATCCAAAATCTGTTTTTATGGTCAAAAAACAAACTTGAAATAAAATTATTCCCTATTTTTTCACTTTTTCCATAATGAATAAACGGTTTTGAATTGGTACGATATTGACGTATTCCGGTTGTAAGAAAACCAACCCAGATTGAACCATTATCATCAACGATAATCGTTTTTGCATTTAAGTCAACAAATCTATCCACGACTTCAAACTCACCTATCGCATTAGTCAGTTTATCATATTTTGCAACATAAATTCCAAACTGATTTGTGATCCATATTTTTTCATCAGAACATAACAGGCTATTAATCGATATACCCCCCTTAAGCTTTGTAGTAGAAAAATTCTCAGGATCAAAAAGCATCAATCTGTTGAAGTATGAGATCACCATCTTATTGTCTGGCAATAATGCAATAGCATTACATCCTAAATTATCTATAGGTTGAAATTCATTCTTTTTATAATCAAAATTCTGAAGTCCATTCGTGGTAGTAACAAACAAACGACCACTACTATCCGTCTTTATATCTGTCACAAAAGTAACCTTATCGCCGGCTTTATTTAATTTATAACTTGAAATTCTACCTGCTTTACTAAAGCTGTCATCAAATTCTATTCTGAACAAATCACTATCGCCATAAGTAAAAGCCCATAAAGAATTTCTCTTGTCAATATATATCTTTCTGATATTTGTAGGTAAGTTGGTAATATCTACTTTTGACAGTTTGGACAGACTGATAAAGCGATCGTATACCCTATCATATTTAAAGATTCCTTTATCTGCAGAGCTAATCCAGATGTTGTTCTGCTTATCTTCGATAATACTCTCAATAACAGAACTCTCCAGACCTGGATATCCCTTTCTATATACTTTAAATTCATAGCCGTCATACCTGCACAGACCATCATTCGTCGAAATCCAGATAAATTTCCTTGAGTCCTGAAAAATACAATGGACATCGTTTTGAGAAAGCCCATTCAAGGTAGTGAGTCTGGTTGATAAGTAATTATTGGGAAATACTGAAAATACAGCATTTATAATCAACAAGCTGACTAATATTCTTTTGTACATTGAACTACGATTTAAGATTTGCGGACAGAATAATTATAGAACGAAGATAATAATTATATTTGATTTTGCATAAAATTATTCTTTAAGTGTAACTTCAACCGCTCCTGCCGTATGTGGTATTTTCAGATTTAACTGATTTGTTGCCGCATTCCAACTTTGTAGAACAGGGGTTGTCGACGGCTCAATTGTAAGTGTTGGTTGTTGTGGGCAAGTGAACGTTACATCTGTACTACGGGAATCTGTATAGGGTCCTTTTATATTGGCGTTGCACTGAAACCAGAAAGACTTATTATCTGCCGAGAATTTTCCCTGCAAATACCAATGAGGAATAGCCGCACCCGCTATATTTGTAATAAAACGCCCTGTAAATGGAATGGAATAACTCTGTTCAACATTACTGTTTTCGTGATTATTCATTACATACACTTTATCATTTACCAAACTCACCCATGCATCGCCTGTGTAACGCACAGGATATAGAGGGTCAAACAAGGCGCGAACACTGCTCTGACTTTGCAGGTTTGAAAGCGAAACCATAGGCTTCCCTGCAAGAGCTGTTGCCGGATAAGGTAATACCGGGATAAAGTAATAACGTCCATTGTTGGGTAATATTTCGTACCGGCAACCATTAGGAGTTGGCGCTACAACCGGAGGTACACCCGTCTGATAGGTGTAGGTAGTGTTACGATTATTATCAACAAGAGTTAAAACCACTCCTTTTAGTCTTGTTTCTGCATAGCCTGTTCGTGGATAAATAAGAATTTTATCAATTGCAATCATTGATCCCAAATCCAGCTGCCACCAGGGATTATTTTCAGTTGCTGTATGCGTAATAGAACCTTCTGCAAAATCCCCACTTGTATTACCATCAACAGCAAGATTAGCTGTACCTCCAAAAGCAGTTGAACTTTGTGTTGCAATGGCACCTAACGATACCATTTGTAAACCGGAATAAACCTCTACTTCAGCAATATTCAACGTAGCAGGAGTGCCTGGTAGAACCAACTTTATATACCTGGCGCTCGTATTTGCTGGTAGAGAAATAGTGTAGTATGGTGAGTTTGCATTTGGATCGTAGGCCTGGTAATCACGTATACCATAGGTAGCCCGATACAACGATGCGTAAGTAGCATAATCACGCGGATCCGTATTGCCGGCTAACACATTGCCCGGATTTACTGTTAATTTAACTTCATTCAAAACCTCTGTTGTTGAAGGAATCATTCCTTTGGAAACAATCGAGCGCATAAACGGAATTACATTCCGGTCCAACACAGGAGTCTTATTTCCAAAACCATCCCAAGGCGCTGTATAAGGAGACCCATTAGTTAACAAATCTGTACTGGCATTATACTGAACACCTTCTGTAACCGAACTCTCACCTCCGAAAACAAAAACCGTTGCACCGGCAGCAGTACCTATCATATAAGATTGATTCCAAATGATTGGTGGCATTTTGCGGAGATCGCCTTTAACATCGGCAGGTTGAAAAATATCATTAAATCTTGCATCGCTCCAATACCATGCTTCATGCCATGCACCGTAATTATCGAAGAGCCCCGAAAGATGCCCTCCCAAAAGAGCACTCTCACTTTGATACATAGCTCCAAGTATATTCGTTTTAAAACAGGGGATATAATATTTTGCATATTGTTTGATAACATCCTGATTTAAACGCATATTTGCTTTCGTCATTACAGAGGTTGCTGGTTTTTGAGATAGAAAATTATCCCAATTAAAACTACCACTGTTACCATTTCCTTCAATAAATACCCGTCCATATTTTGCACATAGTTGTAATAAGCGGTTGTAATAAGTCCACTCTGCTGTACCCCAGACACCAGGAAATCCCCAAAATGTTTCTCCTGTCACAATTCCGATAATTTTTGGCTCGGTTTGAAACAGATACTCAATGGTGGATAAGTCGGCATATTGAGATACCGCTTTATCCGGACCACCTGTACCAATTACGAGTGTTGCTCCTGAAGTTGCAACAATGTTTTGAAAAAATGTTACCGGATCACCTTTGTCATAAGGCATAAAGTTTATTTGCAAACACGCAGTTGATTTTAAATCTTCAGGGAAAAAGTTCCAGTAAGTCGACCAGTTTACATTCGGACGATTTTCGAGATACCACATATTGAAAACAACTAACGGAGCTGTTGAAGAAATGGGACGAACAGGTGCGGCAAACGTATGACTATTGTTTACATTAAAAGAACTCACCGTTGACCACAATGCTCCATTACCATCAGCTACCCGAACACGCCAATACCATTTACCGGCAGGAATAATGATAGTTGGGATATAAGACATTTGCATGGTATATAAATTCGTGGTAGGTTTAACAAGCGAACCTCCACCCGGGGCATCCACCATTTCATTTATCAGCGGGCTGGTAAATGTTGGCTCCGAAGCCACCTGTACCTGATATTTTGCGGCATAATAAACATTCTTCTCTAATTGTCGCCACCAACGCAGACTAACTCCTACATCCGTCAATGACCAGCCTTCTTTTGGACTGATTTTGTCAACCATAGTGTATGGATTGGATTGATCTTCGGGCTTTACACCGATAATTGAAGCGGATGAATTTGTTGTCATTCCAGGATTCCAGCCCACAATAGCTCCGGGTGAAGTTCGGATTCCCTTTATCACACTGCCTACGGAACCATATACTTTCAGATTATACAGAAAATTCTTTTCTATTGTTTGAGTAGAACCAATACCATCAATGCCAATAAGCGTATTAGCCGCTGTTGAATTTGTGCCAATAGTAATATCGTGAATCTTATTTGATGATATGCTCGTCAGATTGATACCGGGCGTCCCGTTTTGTGCTATTCCGTAAAACGAGATGGCATTGGCAGGAACCGTTGTTGTTAGGTTGATATTCTTTATTTCGTTCAGAGATTCCGGGGTTGAACCTCCAATCATTAGGGCTCCTGTTGTACTTGTATTTCGGCATAATATCCCGTAAAATACCGACCCATCTGCATAAGAGGAGTAACTTATATCCTTGATGGTATTACCTGTTATTGAAGATATACCTGACAAACTGGGAAAAACATTGATTCCATAAAATCGACCGAAACCATTCGACAAATTAAATCCACCAACGATGTTGTTTTTAATCACCGGAAAGGCTTCACCAGCCGATGCAACATTAATTCCATAAAACCAGGTGTCTCCGGATGTACCTGTAAAAGTGGCATTGGCAGAAGCTGTTTTATTGGAATATCCAATCACATTTCCTTCTATTCGCGAATTTGCTCCTCCTTTTAAAACATTGATTCCATACAAATAACTGGCTGTGGTTGAAACGCTCATACTTGTTGTCCAGTAAATTCTGTTGTTCAGAATTACCGGATTGGAATTGTTAGCATCCAAGGCAATACCGGCGGCGGAACTTAATGCTGTACTAATGTTGTATATGTTACAGTTGGAGATTGTCAGATTATTATTCGAAACTATTCCTGTATGACTTCCTATGCCAACCAGTGGATACGAACCTGCATTGCATACATCACAATTGTCTATCGTATTATTGTCGCAACCTGTTACATTGGTTGTTCCAGCAAGAATCTGAATGACGGCAGACTGAATAACCGAGGATTGTCCTTTGGCTGTTATATTTCTAATTGTATTGTTACTGGCATCATTGCTTATCAATATAGCGTTTGAGGCACCGGAAACAGCTGCTGTGTTTGAGAGTATGAATTTAGTGCGGTCAAGTCCGTCAATTGTAACATATTTAGCTCCATTAAGATAGAAAAGCTGAGCTGCTGTGGCGGTGGCAAATGTGAAAACAGAGGTATTACCAGTTACCGGACGAATGGTAATGGAATTTGTGGACGAATTCGCACCCGTAACTGATCCAAGCGTGATGGGATAAGTTTCTGAAGCCGGATTATAATTGCTCTGTAACTCGATAATGTAACCTCCCGTTGCATTGGAAATGGAATTATAGGCAGCTGCAATAGTGGTATAGTTGGCTCCGGAAGCTCCCACTTTGATAATGGTAACTCCAAAAACATTGATTACCGGCAGCATTATTAGTATTGTTGTTAGTATTTTAAAAAATCTGGTTTTCATATATATTGGATTTATTCGTTCTGACTTTGTTCTGATTCTGATAATTCTATCCGGAAACTCAATTTATAATAATTTTTCGGGTTGTGCTTTTTAATCCACTTTTAATTAATATCAGGTATATACCGGAATTTAACCTTGATTCAATGGTAGTAAATGTGTTAACTAATTGTTGTGAATGCAGCGTCTGACCAATTGTGTTAACTACGGTTACCCGGGTATCTTTGCTTAAATCTCCAACGTAATGTATATTAATCTGATTGTTTTCGTCGCTGTATACTAAGCAGTTTTGGAGTTCTGCATGCTGTTCCGACACATCTGAATAGTTAATTACTACATAAGCTCCGATATCGTTTGGGCTATAAAGGCTACGGTTTGTTCCGTTATAGTCATCCGCAACAACAGATAGCAGGTCTGCTCCTTTTGCATCTGCATCTGTGTACACCGTTGACATAATTTGCAAATTGGGTAATGTGCTGTTTGTCGGGTCGATAAACTTCGGATCGGAAACGTAGCTATGAACATCTTTCGAAGAATTTAGTTGCCAGGATGCAAAATCCGGCAAATAGGTTGGAGTTGTACCTACAGCTCCAAAATTTCCTGTATATTGATATAGATTATAATCGCAGGTAGTAAGTGCACTGTATGCATCGGAATATATAGCTAACTGCGAACCGTTTTTGCGGTTATTTGCCAGAATATTGTTTCTTAAATCAATGGACGGAGCGGCAGTTTCGGCATGATGATAAAATGCCGCTGTATTGTTTGTTGTTCCTGTGGCTACTCCGCCGATATAAATACTGTTATGATAAGTATTGGAAATGTCGTTCGCGATAGCTCCTTCCTGTGCTATTCCAAAAATGGCTATATCTCCGGCCAAACCATTGCCCAGGTCAATCACGTTATTTTTAATAGTAGTTGTATAGGTGTTGGGTAAAGTAGCTACATAGGACCAAACGGCTGTATTATCTGTAATTGTTCCCGAGGCTATACCTGACGGCTGCACATTTCCTGTCGTTCCGGCTGTGGTACACTCGAATAAATAACGAGTCGTTCCTGAAGCAAATACGACTTTACTGCTGGTTTGTGCGTAAAAAGAACTACCAGACAGCATCATGATAATAATGCATAAAATTTTATTCATAAGTATATTGATTCAATGATTTGTATCTCTGAAGATACGATAGAAAAACATTACAATTTCATCCTGAAAAATCCGTTGAAAAAAACAAAAAAAGGCAGAAGGAATTTTAAAATTCCTCCTGCCTTTTGAAGAATTATATAATTACCTTTACACGAATCTCATTATTTCCCGATTTTGCTTTAACAATATATGCGCCCTGAACTAAATTGATAAACTGACCATCAGTTACATCCTGAGATTTAATCATTTTACCATTTAATGAAAATACCTGAATATTTCCGGTTAGTTTACTTATTATACCATTCTTATTGCTTGTAAAGATATTACGACCTGCTTCCATGACAGACAAGTCGGTTGTTCCACTATAAGTCAGAGTTACTTCCTTAGTTGTATATCCAATTAACCAATTACTATTTGGTAAACCTGTAACCGAAGCAAAAGTTCCAGTTATAGAACCAGATGTCCCATTAGAGGCAATCAACGTAATAACAGTACCATTGGCAGGAACTGACGATGTTATGTTTAATGCCAGAGTTCCACCCAGTGTTATCACCGAAGAGGCTGTTGTTGATACAATCTGATCATAATCCGTACCTGCAACTCCACTCATATTGGCTACATCCATATTTACGGCTCCCTGTAAGGTGACAGAATTTGTAAGCGTACAAATTCCTGTTGCGGTTCCACCCGGATTTAATACGTTGGTTGTTCCAAAGCTAACTCCATTAGTTGTCCCCTGAACACCGGAATTCAGTGTTACTGCATTCGTTGTTGTAGCGGTATTGATTGTTCCGTTGTTTACAAGTGATACTTTATTAGAAATAAGTGTGGTTGTAGCAGTTGTTGAGGTAAAATTGATTGTTGCACCACTGTTATTATTCAATATCGCGGGGACTGAAGTTGAAGCACTTCCACCATTCGCCACAATACTTCCTGAACCTATGTTAAGGACACCACTATTAGTAAAGGTTGTCAAACCACTATTTATATCCATGGCTGTAGTCAAAGCGGTGTTTGAACCAACAGTAATTGTTCCACTATTGGTTATTGACATCTTTGCAGAGCTTGTCCCTTTATAAAATGGAACACTTACTGTATTGTTGGTTGTTGTATTGTAGTTAATAGTACCGCTATTTGTAATTGTATTTGAACCCGTACCATTTGCAGATATATTTAGAGCTGCAGTTGTAAATGCACCATTAAAATTCAGTGTACCGGCATTGGTAAGCGTGCAGGGAACCGTTTGACCGGAAACAGGGGAGACGGCTATTCCGGCACTTCCCGAACCTCCCATGTTGATGGTTCCATTGTTTATAAGTGTTGCCGGCTGAAAAACGGTATTACTTGTAAAACTTCCACTATTAAGAAGAACTGAAGCACCTGTAAACGGACTTGTTATGTAGGAGTTCAATGTTACACCGGAGGCAATAGTCAGCTTGTGTTCAATTCCGCTTGAACCCCCGTTAGCAGGAGTGTAATTAATCAATCCATAGCCCACCGGAGAAGCTTGTGTTCCTGCCGTAATTGTACCGGTTCCATCAATATTAGCATAGGTTGAATTGACCATAAAAACTACGTTCCTATTAACATCACTCCCAGCTACAGGTATCAGGTTAGTAGTAGAGCCGGCATCCACTTTGAATAACAAGCCTCCTCCAGTTCTGTTGGAACTAATCTGTCGAAATCTTAAAGGGTTAGTTGTTGAACCGGTATACATCGTTATGGACAGCGCCCCACCTGTTTTATTATAAAATGTACTGTTAGCAGTTGTATTGGTAGGAGCGTTCGATGGGTCGTTCAACACCAAACCAAAGTTTGTTCCGGTAAGAGCAACGCTTGACGTCATTTCGATAATCCCGCTGTTATTAATCGTTCCACCACTAATAGTACACATGTTACCACTATTGTTTGTACGACTAATTTTAATCTTTCCTCCGGATGCCACTTCAACGGTAGAACCAACGTTTAGTGTTAAGCTGTTAATTGTAAATACATCCGAAGTAATATTTACAGTGGTATTATCAAGAATGACAACATCATCCGTCGTTGTGGGTAATGCAGCAGCCTGCGTAAATGTTGGCGAAGATGTAGTTGACCAGTTTCCGGTAAGCGTTGACCAATTGGTATCAGCTCCATTGCCAAACCAATAGAGTGCCGCCTGACTATTAACGAACACTGAAAATAAAAATGTTGCAGCTATAAGCATTTTTCGAATGCTTAAATTCTGACTGAAATTTTGAGTAAATTGTTTTTTCATCATAAATTGTTTTTAATTAAATTATTGTTGATTTATTTCGGATTATAGTAAATAATGAGATTCATTATACCAAATTATTAGTAAAATGATCCGTTTTGTAATTTTCCTTATTTTTTAAAATATTACTTTCAAACGTAGGAGGTTCTGATGCAAGAACCAATGAAATTTCATTGTCAAGTTCAACACAGAATATCTCTGGCTGATTGTATGTTTTCTTTCTTATATCTTGAATCATAATACAGACTATTTTAAAATTATCTTATTTGTTTTACTTTTCCCATTTGAATTTACTGTCACAAAATATGCTCCTGAATTAAGTTGAGTTGCAACAACAGTCAGATTCTCTGTTAAATATCTACCATAAACTTTTTGACCAACGGCATTGTAAACTTTCAATTCATCTCCCGTCGAAATTCCATTTTCACAATAAACACTAATCTTATTATTGCTATTTCTGAAAATTCTAACATTGAGTCCACTCCGAAAAGTCCGA
>Ga0209398_1000486_pt1 | contig 24466 bp, 19 predicted proteins | sample AshMeaBigSpring_FD_184125 | JGI IMG/M metagenome (GOLD analysis project Ga0209398, IMG submission 184125) | Groundwater microbial communities from Big Spring, Nevada to study Microbial Dark Matter (Phase II) - Ash Meadows Big Spring (SPAdes)... | ecosystem: Environmental > Aquatic > Deep... | reverse complement strand
ATCTGCTAAAATATAATCGATTCTTAAAGTAGGAGCTAAGGCAATGTACGTTCTGCCAATTCCAAAATCTTTTTTTAAAAAAGCATCTTGTTTATTTCCTTTTATGGTAAAATAGGTATAGCTGTTTGGCACATCATTAAAATCTCCACAAATAATAGAAGGATAAGGGCATCCTAACATTTCTTTTTGAATCATATCTGCTTGAATGGCTCTTCTTTTAAATGCAGGATTCATTTTTCTAAAAATATTTTTCGATGCCATAACTGCATCTTCATTTTGACCGGTAATTTTCTCCAGATTATCGTAATCATCTTTTTTAAATTTAAATGATTGTAAATGAGTGGTATACACTCGAATAGTATCGTTTTTAATAACAATATCTACATAAATTAAACTCTCTGCTTTTGGATAGTTTATTTTTTGTGAATGAATAATCGGATACTTTGAGAATATGATATTTCCAGAACTGTAGCCATTGTTTTTTGTATAATCTTTTGAGAAAAAATAATAAGGATATTTTTCGCTGAAAAGCGAAATATTATTGGTGTATTTACTGTTATTAAACTCCTGTAAACAAACTATATCTCCATTTAATTTTGTAATGCTTTCTGATACTTCATTTCGTATCAATTTTTTACTGTTTTTATTCGTAGTTAATCCATTAAAGCTTTGAATATTCCAATTAATAATTCGAATATGGTTTTTCTTTTTTGCTTCCGTAAAACTAGCCCTTAACTGAAAAGCAAAAAATACATTGATTTGTTGATAGCCAATAAGTAATGTTACCAATGGAATTAGTGAGAATATAGGCTTTGCAAAGAGCCAAAAAAATATGCATAATAGTAAAAGTGGAATAAAATAAGGACTAGCTAAAGCTGCAAAACCCATTAACGGATATGACGTTGGGCTTAAATAGGGGCTTAGGTTTGTAAACAAAAAGCCAATACTCACCACAATTGTAAGGGTAAGTATGATGGTTTTTGTTATTTGGCGAGCCCATTTTTTTGCCATGGTTTAAAAATACCAAAAAACACGTTATTGAACTTGTAAATCTGTGATGACTGGATAATGATCGGATGCTAAAAAAGGTGGACAATGATATTGCGTAGATTGAAGTAGTGCATTGTGCAATACAACATCTATACGAAGTGTTGGTGAAATACTACTATAGGTTTGTCCCCAACCACCACCATGTTTTAAAAATGGATCTTTTAAACCTTTGCTAATTGTTTGATAAGTATAACTAGATGGCACAGAATTTAAATCGGCACAAAACACAAATGGAAGTTTACAAGTGCTTATATTTTTTTGAATCATTTTTGCCTGTTGCACATGTATAGAATCGTAATAACGAATTGTTTGCATTTTACTTCTGTATAAATAAATGTTTTGTTTACTATTTAATTCTCTAGGGTCTAATTTAGGTTCTCTTCCATCAGCTTTTAAATACATTGAATGTAAATGTGTATTGTAAATACGTACTTTTTTTCCATGAATATTTACAGTTGCATAAGCTAGGTGTTCAGTTTCTGGAATAAAATCATAAGCAATTTTACCCGAATCAATAATAGGAAACTTAGAAAAAATAATGGTTCCATAATACCCAACATAAAAATTAGTACATGCAGGAAAGTTGTCTACAGAAAAATAATAATATGGATATTTGAGTGTATCTGTAATGTATTTTATGTTGCTAAAAAAAATATGTTCAGCTGTATCTGCATGATTTTTAAAATCTTGCAAACAAAGAATATCTGGTTGTGTATTTTTGATATAGCGAAAAATTTTTCTACGTGGACTTGAATAATTATCAGTTGACACTTGATTGTCTATAAATTCACAAACATTCCATGATAATACTCTAAACTGTTGAGGTTGTTTTAAAACTGAAAATTCTTTGTTGCTATGAAAACCAATGGTAGAAAAAATATTTTTATAGCCTGCCAATAAAACAAGTAGTACAAAAAATCCTTTTTTCTTATACAGCAGAAAACTTGCAATAGTTATCGGTATCATTCCTATTAATAAGTAAGGAAAGGCGAGTGATAAAAAAGTGAAGTATTTAAAGTGAATGGGATTAATATAAGCAGATAAACATGCTAAACTATACACAAATGTGTACAGAATAATTGTAATAATTGGTGTGGTTTTAATAAGGGTTTTTAGAAATTTCATGCAAATAATTAGTTATAGTTCTTCTTTACTTGCACGTTTTAAAAACAGCTTTTCTTCATCTGTAAGCATATGGTAACCTTCTTGATTTATTTTATCCAAAATCGCATCTAATTTTTGCTGTGTTAAATTGGGTGTTTTTTTAAAAGGTGATCCTGTAGACTTATAAAACAATTTTTCCTTTGTATCAGATGTTTTATTTCTTTTTTCTGGATTAAATAAGTCATCTAGCCAATGCCAAAAACGAATCATCCATTCGCCCCAATCTTTTCCTTTTCTTAATTGTTTGATGAATATAAATCCAATAGTTCCACCGGCTAAATGAGCAACTGCCATTCCTCCGCTAGCACTTGCAATAGTTGCATAATCAATAGCAACAAAAATGAGTGTTAAAACCCATAATGGAATGCCACCATTAATCAATGGAAAAATACGATAATCAGGAGCCAATGTAGTAGTGGCAACAGCAACAGCCATTAATGCTGCACCTGCACCCATCATATCAGGGGTAATGCCTACGTTTCTTGCCAAAACAGGAAAAATATTGTTTATTAATACAAAAAAAATGGCTCCAATAAAACCACCATACAAATAAATTGGAATTAGTTTTCCGTTGCCTGCTAAGTCTTGCAAAATATAGCCAAAACTCCACAGCCATAATAAACTGCTAATTAGCGACCAAACACCTACATGGCTAAACATATACGTAAAAACAACCCAAGGTTTGTACGCTAGTTTTTCCATATCTGCAGGAAGCGTAAACCAATTTAAAATTTGACGTTGAAAAAATTCCTCAGGAATATCTGATAAGAAATATACAATTTTTAAAAAATTGAGAAAAATAAAAACGGTTACGTTGATGATGATTAACCAAGTTAATGCGTTATTTTCTTGTCCCAATAAAGGTATTCTTCTGTTATTGTTGCCTAAAACTGCCACTGTTCAAAATATTTAAAAGGTTTAATTGTGTAGTAAAAATTGTTGTAGATGATTTGTACTACCTCAATTGTACAATTGTTTTAATAAAACGTTTTTTTATTGCTTTTGTTCCATGTAATTACAATTAACAACCCAACTAGCCCACCACCAATATGAGCCCATCTTGCTACATTATCGCCAGCCGAATTTCTAAGGGCAAAAAATATTTCATAAGCAAAGTAAAATAGCCCTAACCATTTTGCTTTTACTGGAATAAAAAAGTATAAATAAATGTAAGTATTTGGAAATAAGTACACAAAAGCCGCTAAAACCCCAAAAACCGCTCCACTTGCACCAACGGTTGGTGTATTTATAGTATTTTCATAATATGCAGTAAGCACTTCTAAAAGCTGACCAGCTGCTGCCTGATTATCAGGATTACTTTGTAAATAAACAATTGCATCAGGGTTTAAGCCAATATTATTTTCTTTGGCAAAATCTAACATAGCATCAACGGCTGTTAGTTTTCCACTAGCGTGTTGAGATACTAAATTTGAATAGGCATTGGATAGTTGATTAATTTCTACGTTTAATATAACTAAGTGAAGCAAAGCAGCACCTAAACCACAAATAATATAAAACGTAAGAAAACGTTGTGCACCCCACAAATTTTCTAAAATTGCTCCAAACATCCACAGTGCAAACATGTTTCCAAAAATATGACCCAGATCACCATGCATAAACATGTGTGTTAGCAATTGCCAAGGTTTAAACAATTCACTCTTCCATGTATGAAGGGCAAATAAATTTTCCATCGAAAAATCGAACTGAATGGCAATTGTTTTTTTTGCAACAAAAAATAAAATATTAATTATCAAAAGATTTTTAATAATGGTTGGTAAAACCTGAAATCTTGATGGTCTAAATTGTTGCATAATATCACTAAATTCTAATGTGTACTTTTTGTTTTCAAGATTCAACTACAAGTTTTCTTTTAACTTCAGTTGAACCACATTTTCAATATGGTGTGTATGTGGAAACATATCTACAGGTTGTATTTTAGTTACCACATATTTTTCATCTAATAAAGCTAAGTCTCTTGCCTGTGTAGCAGGATTGCAACTTACATAAACCATTACAGGTGCTTCTATTTCTAAAAGTTTTTTAACTAATTTTTCATGCATTCCTGCCCTTGGTGGATCTGTAATAATTACATCTGGTTTTCCATGTTGTTCAAAGAAAGCATCATTACAAATGTTAATTACATCACCTGCTGTAAAAAATGAATGTTCAATGTTGTTTAATGTTGCGTTTTCTTTCGCATCAATAATGGCATCTTCAATTAATTCTACACCAACAATTTTTTTGGCTTGTTTACTGCAAAAAATACCAATACTTCCTGTGCCACAATACAAATCATACACAACTTGAGAACCATTTAGTTCTGCAAAATCTCTAGTTACTTGATATAACTTTTCTCCTTGAAGCGTATTGGTTTGAAAGAATGATTTTGGACTAATTTTAAACTGAAACGATTCTAGTTTTTCAATAATAAACCCTTTGCCATAAACGGTTTTAGGTTCTAAATCGTAAATGCTATCATTAAACTTAGCGTTAATTGTAAATAAGAGTGTTGTAATAGAAGGAAACGTATTCAACAACATTTTTTGCAAGCCATCTATCATTTCTTTATTTGCATTTGCAACTACTACGTTCACCATTATTTCACCCGTTGTGGCAATACGAATTACCATATTTCTCAACCAACCTTCATGCTGTTTAATATCGTAAAAAGGATAATTATTTTCTTTAGCAAATTGTACAATAGCTTTTCTAATTGCATTTGTAGGTTCTTCTTGTAAGTAACAATTGTCTATTTCAACAACTTTATCAAATTGTCCTTTTGCATGAAAACCGGCAGCACCTTGTTGCATAGCTTCGCCCAAACTATCTGTATTATTGGCAGCACCTTCCGCTCTTAGTTGTTTAAATTCATCTTTAGGAATAAAACGCCTAGTTGCAAACGTGTATTCAATTTTATTTCTATAACCAACCGTTTTTTCAGCACCAATTATGGGTAGCATTTCTGGTAATTCTATTTTACCAATTCTTTGTAAATGGTCGGTTACTTGTTGTTGTTTAAATGCAAGCTGTTCTTTATAAGGTAGCATTTGCCATTGACAGCCACCACAAACACCAAAATGACTACAAAAAGGTTGCAATCTGTTTGCAGATAATTTTTTAAAAGCAATCGGAAAAGCTTCTGCCCAATCTTTTTTCGATTTACCCAATTGAATGTCAACAATATCACCAGGTATTGTATTTTCTATAAAAATAACTTTACTATTTACTTTAGCTAAGCTTTTTCCTTCGGCAGCAAAATTTTCTACCAAAACGTCTTGTAATATTACGGGCTGTTTATTTCTTCTCACTTTGCAAAAATAAGCCCAATACCTGTAATCGGTATCTTAAATAAAAAACAATCCAAGTAGCAATAGTTCTTTTTTTATTTTATGTAGTCGGCTTTGGTAACTTATAAAACAAACCTAAAGGTCGCACTCTTGTACTACATCACTTTATGCAACAAAAAACCCTTGTAACAAACTTGCTACAAGGGTTTTGTAAAATATTGATTGATAAAATTATTTAGGGTCTAATGCCAACTTCACTTTTTCAACTAAATCTTGCAAATGTAATTTGCTCATTTTATCAGTAGTTGTTGGAATAGCAGCTAACAATTGACTACGCAATTGTACCAACTGACCTCTAGCAATTGCAGGTAAATCACTTCTCTTTAAATCTGGTCCAAAACTGATAGAAAACCCTTGAACAGAAACACTATTACTAGCACTGTTAGGAGCAATCATTGCACCCAATTTATCTACATAGCTTTTTTGCAACAATCTTCTATACTCATCAATTGGTTTTTTAGAAGATAATTCTGTAAATAAACTTGTTTGTACGTCTGTAAGCAACTCTAAAGCATTGTATGTTTTTTCTGCACCAAAACGCTCTAAACAAATTTGCATACGATTTAATCTATCTGCACTAATTAAATTTGCCAATCCAGATTCTTGTGTATTTGCCACAGGATCTAAGCTAATTGGGTTGTTAATTTTATTCCAAATGTCCTTATTAATCAACCATTTTGGTGTTTCAAACAATTGTTTGTTTAAAAATACGACTGCTTCTTTTTGTTTGTCTTTAGGTGTAAGTTCATACACAGCACCTTCTTGTTCTACACTCTTAAATGTTTCTGTAACACCACCCACATTTTTTGTTACATGACCAATATAACGTCTAAATTGGCCTAGTAATTGCGTGTAAATAGATCCTAAATTTTCATTTAAATCACCTTCTTCTTTAGTCCATTCTGGTAAGTTAGGTAAAATGCGTTGTAAATTCTTAATACCATATTCACTGGCTTTCATGGCATTGTCACCTAAATCTTCACTTTGTGTTCTTGGGTCAACACTATTGCCTCTTTCATAAGTTCCAAAATAATGACGTGGATTTTCTTTCAATGCTGCAATAATCATTTTGTTGCTAGCAAGATGTTGTTCCTCTTCTGTTGCACCAGGAATATAACCGTAACCCCATTTAATTGCCCACAAATCATAATCTCCAATTCTAGCAAATAAACCCGCTTTAGATGTAATGTTGTCTTCAGGTTGAGCAACATAGTTAAAACGAGCATAATCCATAATAGAACCTGTATGGCCATTCGCTTCAACCCAAGCTTTGTCTCTTAACTTTTCTACAGGCGTTTTGCTACTACTACCCATGTTATGTGCTAAACCAAGTGTGTGTCCAACTTCGTGGCTAGATACAAAACGAATTAAATCACCCATTAAATCGTCGTCAAATTTCATTTTTCTAGCTCTAGGGTCTACAGCAGCAGTTTGAATCATGTACCAATCATGTACTAATTTCATAACATTATGATACCAACCAATATGGCTTTCTAAAATTTCTCCACTTCTTGGGTCATGAACGTTTGGTCCGTAAGCATTCTCAATATTCGATGCAAAATATCTTACTACAGAAAAACGAGCATCTTCTAAGCTCATAGTAGTATCATTTTCTGGCCATTCTTTACCAACAATTGCATTTTTAAAACCTGCTTTTTCAAATGCTTTTTGCCAATCGTTTACACCTAAAATCAAATGTTTTCTCCATTGTTTTGGAGTTGCAGGATCTATGTAGTAAACAATTTGTTTTTTAGGTTCAACTAATTCACCTTTCATCCATTTTTCCCATTCACCATCCTTTGGTTCTAAACGCCAACGAATAGCAAATTCTTTGTCTTCTACTTTTTGTTGATCATCACCGAATTTTACAAAATCTTCTGTAAAGTATCCAACTCTTCTATCAGCCAATCTTCTTGCCATTGGTGTTTTTGGTAATAACAACAATGAAGTATTCATTTCTAAAGTTACAGCACCTGAAGCGTTTGCAGCAGGTAAAGATGCACCTGAAGGAAATGGAGAAGGAGAGATAGAAAAACCACCGCCACTAGAAGCATTAAAGGTTTTTACAGTTCTAATTTCTGTATTGATAGGATAAGTTGTAATTTTTTGAATGTACGATCTATCAGCTGCTAAAATTGAAAAGTTAAATCTTCTTTTAGCATTTGCACTTAAGCTTACTGGTTGATTATCACCTTTGAAGAAATCAGTAACATCAATAATGCTACTTGGGTTAAGACTGTCTTTGCCAAAAGCGGCTACAGGAAACGCATTAGCTATAGTATTTACGTTTGAATTACTTACCGCTTTGTAAATAGCATCTGTAGAATCTGCAACGCTAATTAAAGTAATAACACGTAAGAAAATGGTGTTATTAGGGCCTTTCTCAAAGCTCAGTGTTTGCTGATTGGCAATTTCTCCACCATAACCAGCACCACTTGGCACTTTAGCAAAACGTGTTACGGCTAAAATTTCTCTACCTAGTAAAGTGTCGCCAATTTCGAAGTAATATTTATCTTCTACTTTATGTACCGTAAATAATCCTTTTTTACTTACAGCTTTGTCGGTAATTACTTCTTTAAAAGGTTTTGGGCCTTGTGAAGCACTTCTACCACCTAAACCTCCCATAAATCCTGCCAAATTAGGAGCACCTGTAGAAGTAGGAGTTGGGGTTGTAGGTGTAGGAACGGTTGGTCTTTGCTGAGCCATTGCAAATGAGCTAGAAAGCAACACCGATGCTAACAATAGTTTTCTCATAAATGTAACTTGATGTTTAAATTTTAATTTTAAAGATAATTGCGGGCAAAATACTAACACATTTTTTGGTAAAACGTTTTATGAATGGTAAAAATCTGCCTATTTAATTACTTGCGTGTATATTTATAATTACCGTTTAGCATGAAATTATCGTAAACTTTACAAAACAAATTTGCTGTTAGTTTTAAAATTGTTAATTTGTAAGCCCTTTTCAAAATGATACTCTGAAAATTGTTTTGTTTTATCAAAAGTTTTTTCTGTAGAATTGCGAAATAAAATTTTTAAACAACTGTAATTTAAAACCAAAAAATCAATTGAATCATGGCTGAAACAAAACCAACAGCAACAGCTGTTAAAAGTTCAACTGCTCCTCAACACAAAAAGTCTGGTAATTTAATTGCTACGATTGCTCCTTTGGCATGTATCGTATTAGGTTACGTAATTTGGCGTTTTTTCATCGGAAATGCTGCAAACTTTTCTAAACCAGACTTAGCTGGTGGTTTCTGGCCGAAACACAAAGGGCCAATAGGAGATTTATCAAAAATGTATTTGGGTGGTATTATCGTTCCAGTTTTAATTGGATGTTTTTTAATTGTATTAACCTTCGTAATTGAAAGATTATTAACTGTTACAAAAGCTGCTGGTAAAGGCAATATTGCTGAGTTTATTCGTAAAGTGCAATTTCATTTGGCAAACAAAGAAATTGATAAAGCAATTGCTGAATGCGATAAACAAAAAGGTGCTGTAGGTAATGTAATGAAAGGTGGATTAAACAAATACAAAGAAATGATTCACAATACAGAATTAACTACTGAACAAAAAATATTAAATATTCAAAAAGAAGTAGAAGAAGCAACTGCTTTAGAACTACCAATGTTAGAGAAAAATTTAGTATTCTTATCTACACTTGCTTCAGTAGCTACCCTAGTAGGTTTATTAGGTACGGTTGTGGGTATGATTAAGTCTTTCTCTGCATTAGGTGATAGTGGTGGTGGAGAAGCTGCACAAGCTTTATCTGAAGGTATTTCTGAGGCTCTTTACAATACAGCTTTAGGTATTGGTACTTCTGCAATTTCAATTATCATGTACAACGTATTTACTACAAGAATTGATGGAATTACTTTTGGTATTGATGAATCTGGATTTACATTAACTCAAAGTTTTGCTGCTAACTACAAATAATTGTAAGTTCTCTTTATGGAGAAAAGTAAATTTTGAATCAATATTGTATATCTAACTTAATTATTCACAATGTCAAGACCCAAATTACCACGAAAAAGTACTTCGGTAGATATGACAGCGATGTGCGACGTTGCTTTCTTATTGTTGAGTTTCTTTATCTTAACAACTAAGTTTAAGCCGAGCGAAGCAATTACTGTTACTACACCAAGTTCTGTGGCATCAAAAGTAGCACCAGATAAAGATGTTGTGTTGATTACGATTGATAAAGATGGAAAAGTATTTTTATCAATGGACGATGAAACTGTAAAAGAATACATCGGCAATACACTCAACTCAACAAAAAATCTTGGTATTAATGTAAATGCCTTTAAAAAGGCTGAATTCTTTGGTTCTTCTTTTGGTCAATTAAAATCATTTTTAGAATTACCTAAAGAAGCTAAAAAAGGCGAAACGCTGCCAGGCATTCCTACAAAAGATAGTACGAATAACGAACTTATCGAATGGATGCGTTTAGTTTCTGATGGCTATCAAGGTAAAAAAATGAACTTACTTTTAAAAGGCGATAATGTAGCTAAATATCCTGCTTTTAAAAGTGTAGTAACTGCTTTCAAGAAAAATAACCTTTTGAAGTTTAAAATGGTTACCAATCCTGAAAGTGTGCCTGAAGGAAGTGATTTATGGAAAAGAAATCAGAACAGATCAGGAAAAGAAACAACCGAAGAATAAACTAGTTCTGGAAAATAAATTTTTAAAATAAAAAAACATCTACCATGGCAGAAATGGATACCTCAGGCGGTGGTGGCCATAAAAAAGGTCCCGGCGTCAAAAAGGCGAAAAAGCTATCTACAAGAGTAGATTTAACGCCAATGGTTGACTTGGGCTTCTTACTCATTACGTTTTTTATTTTTACAACAACAATGAGTCAGCCTACAGCTTTCAACCTAAACTTGCCTAAAGATGCAGAGAAAGATGATGATTTAACAAAAACAAAAGAATCAGGTTCTCTTACTATCATGTTAGGAAAAGATAACAACGTTTTTTATTACGAAGGAATTCTAGATCCTGCAGGAGCAAATTTTAAATCGTCTAATTTTAAAGAAATTAGAGATGTTATTATTGCTAAAAAAAGACGTACAGATGCAAAAGACTTTTTTGTTATTTTAAAGCCTAATGAAGAATGCACTTACAAAAATGTAATTGATATTCTTGATGAAATGTCTATTAATGATATACGCAAATATGCACTCGTAGATATTTTTGATGGAGAAAATCAGTTAGTAAAAGCATCACAGGCTGCAAATGCACCACAAGCATCTAATTAATTTGTGGAAAATAATGTTTTTTGAATCTATTTAATAAAGTCAAACACTATGGACGTAAATAAAATAATGACCGCCGACTTCCTAGACATCCTTTTCGATGGTAGGAATAAGGAGTATGGTGCTTATGACTTGCGTAAAACTTATAATAAACGAATTACAATTGCTATTGTAGGTACGTTTGCTATCTGTTTATTGATTTTCTTAGCATATGTTCTAGCGAATAACGTTAAAACAGAAACTAAGAATGAAGTTTTTGTGCAAGACATGAATTTGGAAGAGGTAAAGAAGGAAGAAAAGAAGCCTGAATTACCACCACCTCCACCACCTCCAAAACAAGAGCCACCCAAAGTGGAAATCACAAAATTTACTCCTCCCAAAATTGTAAAAGATGAGGAAGTAAAAGAACCACCACCAGACCAAGAAAAGTTAGAAGAAACTAAAATTGGTACTATTAATGTGGAAGGTGTAAAGGATGATGGAATTGTAGCACCTGTAGTAGAAAGTAAAGGTACTGGTGTTGTAGAAGCTCCTAAACAAGAGGAAGACTATGATAAGGTATTTACTGTGGTGCAAATTGAAGCTGAATTTCCTGGAGGTAGAGCAGCTTGGGCAAAATATTTAGAGCGTAATTTGAACAGAGATTTACCTTCTGAAAATGGTGCTCCTCCCGGTAAATACACAGTTATGGTATCTTTTTTAGTAGATAAAAATGGAGCTATTAGTGATGTAGTTGCAGAAACAGACCCAGGTCATGGTACAAAAGACGAAGCTATTCGTGTAATTAAAAAAGGACCAGCTTGGAAACCTGCTGTACAAAATGGTAGAAATGTTGCTTATAGAGCAAGACAAGCCATTACATTCGTTGTTTCTGAAGATTAATTTTTAGATACGATACTTAATAAACAAGCAAAAGCGTCTTTCAATTTGAAAGACGCTTTTGCTTTTCAGGCACTTATGTAGATAAAATATTTTTAATTAATTTATGGATTTTTGTTTTATGGTAATCTAATTTAAAAAATTATTACCATGAAAACACAGCAAATTTTAACAGCCGATGTGCTAGACATTTTATTCGAAGGCAGAAATAAAGCTTATGGTGCTTACATGCTTCGAAAAAATTACAACAAGCGTTTGCAATATGCTTTAGCTAGCACCTTTATGCTTACGCTTTTATTAATTACGCTATCAATTTGGGCAAAAAAAGAAAATACAAGTATTAAACCACTTGAGGTTAAAGACATTGTCCTTAGTGATCATTCTGTTAATAAGCCAGATATTACTCCTCCAATTGAAAAGCCCAAAGAACAAGTAAAAGCTTTAGTTAAGCAGGTAATATTTACAACTCCAACGATTGTAAAAAATCATCTTTATGATGATCAAACACCGCCACCAGATCAGTCAAGTTTAGATAATGTTGTTATTGGAACTGTAAATACTGATGGTTTTGAAACTGGAAACACAATTGTATCACCAATAGAAGCAACAGGTACAGGAAGTAATACTGAAATTATTGCCAAAAAAGATTACGAAGAAGATTTTAAAGTCGTACAAATTCCAGCTACTTTCCCTGGTGGACAAGAAAGTTGGAAAAGATATTTAGAAAGGAATTTAAACAGAGAATTACCATCTGAAAATGGTGCAGCACCTGGAATTTATTCTGTAATTGTTTCTTTTCTTGTTGATAAGGATGGTAATATCAGTGATGCTCAAACTGAAAGAGATCCTGGTTTTGGAACAGCTGAAGAAGCAATTAGAATCATTAAAAAAGGACCTAAATGGTCACCTGCTATTCAAAATGGTCAAAAAGTGGTTTACAGAGTAAAACAAACCATTTCTTTTGTAGTAGAAAGTGAAAAATAGATAATTAGTAGTTTTCTACACAGCCTATAATTAATCACTTAATTATAGGCTTTTTTTAATCAGTATGCTTTTAAACCAACAACTTCGGTTAGAAAATCGGCTGTAGCGTCAATAACACCTTTAACATCTTTTGATTTTATGGGTGATGCAATTACATGAGCTTCTGTATTTGGCATTTCGAATGCCCTTTTTTTATCAGCAGGTGTTTGAAGCGATTGTATCATTTTTTGAATTGCGTCTACACGTACAACTGGGTCTTGGTTTTGCTCGTCTTTGTAGTAATATAAGGCAAGTGTAGGCTGTTTTATTTTTTCAAAAGTAGATTCAATCATTGTTGTTTCAAGCATTTCTTGCAATGCTACAGCAGCTTCTAGTCTGTAAGGTTTGTTCCAATATTGTTTATAAATCGGTCGTTCATCATTTGGGTCAATGTATTTTCCTTTTTTTACTTGTTGAGCAATTTGCAAACCCCAAGGATTATTTAAAAGCCATGCATTGGGGTCGTTAATGGCAATATTGGGAGAATAGAGTATCAATGCATGAACAATTTCAGGATAGGCTGCTGCAAGTTGTAATGCTTGTGTTCCACCGGTTGAAGTACCCATTAAAATTACTTTTTTACCGAGCTGCTTGCCAATCATCAATGCTTCTTTTGCACTTTCCCAATATTTATCTGCTGTTAATCGAACCAGTTGTTCTGTTGTATCTATACCATGTTCTGCCAATCTTGCTAAATATAAGTTACAGCCAAACTTTTTTGCAATCGTTCTATGTGTAGGATTTCCTTCTTCTTGACTGGCACTAAAACCATGTAAATAAACCAATGCAAATTCCGTTTCTTGTTTTAAGCTATCATTTAACCACACAATTCTAGCCTCATTATTTGGTTTAATTTTATGTGCCTGTTCTCTTTCTGTAATATAATTTTCAATTCCTGTTACACTTGTAGGTACATCTGGTAATTCAGTAGCATACTTTGGGGTTTCAGGATTTGGTCCTAGAAAGTATATACAAACAATAGCAACTATTAATGTTAGTAAAAATTTCATCCACCATTTCATAAGCATTCATTTATTGGTTATTACGCAAATTTCCAACAAAATACGCCCAAAAAATAAGTATTGGATGAATAATAATCAATCTTATCCAACCAACCCATTCAGGTACACAAATGTTGCTGTTCGGTATGCAACTTTTAACCTCTATAAAATAAATATGAACGGGTAAAAACGCCAATAGCATGATTATAATTAAAACAGAAGCATACTTTCTAGTTGCTGTAAAAAGTAAACCTATGGCTAAAATTACCTCTGCAAACCCTGCTAGCGAATTTAAAATGCTACCCCACTTTTGTAAATAATTAGGGAATAATGGATAGTAAAACTGTGGATTTAAAAAATGATTGACACCTGCTAAAACATAAGCAAATGTCATTACGTATAGCATTATTTTTCGAAAAGTTGAAGTATATAATAATTTCATGTGGTATAAATCTAATTAAAACTAGGGTTTTATACTGAAAAGATTAAATGATTAAATAGTAAACATTTGCCTTTCATTTTTTCACCCCAAAGCAAAACCGTACATTTGCACCTTCAAAAAGAGCTAATTTATTAATTCAAACGCTACAACCCTTGGTAGCATTTGTTTTAAGCCTATTTAATTAGCCCAAAAAAATTATAATGGATATAAGAAACATTGCAATTATTGCACACGTTGACCATGGAAAAACTACTTTGGTCGATAAAATTTTACACCAAACAAATGTATTTAGAGCCAATCAAGATACTGGTGAGTTGATTATGGATAGCAACGATTTGGAAAGAGAACGTGGAATTACCATCTTTTCAAAAAATGCATCTGTTCAGTATAAAGATGTAAAAATTAATGTGATAGACACACCTGGTCACAGTGATTTTGGTGGAGAAGTTGAACGTGTGTTGAAAATGGCTGATGGTGTAATTTTATTGGTTGATGCTTTTGAAGGACCAATGCCTCAAACTCGTTTTGTGTTGCAGAAAGCCTTGCAGTTGAATTTAAAACCAATTGTAGTTATCAATAAGGTAGATAAGCCTAATTGCAGACCAGACGAAGTGCATGACGCTGTTTTTGAATTATTCTTCAATCTTGATGCTACAGAAGAACAATTAAATTTCCCAACTTTTTATGGTAGTGGTAAAAATGGATGGTTTAATAGTAAAAACGAACAATGTGAAGATATTACTCCTTTAATGGATGGTATTTTACAGTATGTTCCTGCTCCAAAAGTTGAAGATGGCACACTTCAAATGCAAATTACATCACTTGATTATAGTGCTTTCTTGGGAAGAATTGCAGTGGGTAGAGTTGCTCGTGGAAGTATTAGTGAAGGACAAGGTTTTAGCTTAATGCGTACCGATGGTCGTATTCAAAAATCGAAAGTAAAAGAACTATATATTTTTGAAGCATTAGGGAAAAGAAAAGTTACACAGGTTTTAGCAGGAGATATTTGTGCAGTTGTTGGTTTAGAAGATTTTACAATTGGAGATACTATTGCCGATGCTGAAAATCCGGAAGCTTTAGCGGTAATTAGCGTAGATGAACCAACCATGAGTATGATGTTTAGCATCAATAACTCACCATTCTTTGGTAAAGATGGAAAGTTTGTTACCTCTCGTCACTTACGTGATCGTTTGATGAAAGAAACGGAGAAAAATCTGGCTTTACGTGTAGAAGACACCGATAGTGCTGATAGCTTTTTAGTATATGGTCGTGGTATTTTGCACTTAGGAGTTTTAGTAGAAACCATGCGTAGAGAAGGTTATGAGTTAACAGTTGGTAATCCTCAAGTATTAATTAAATACATTGACGATAAAAAACATGAACCATATGAAAATTTAGTGGTTGATGTTCCTAGCGAATTTAGTGGTAAAGTAATTGATTTGGTTACACAGCGTAAAGGCGAAATGTTGGTAATGGAAAGTAAAGGTGAAATGCAACACCTCGAATTCGAAATTCCATCAAGAGGTTTAATCGGCTTGCGTTCTCAAATGCTTACCAACACTGCTGGTGAAGCTGTTATGGCACATCGTTTTATTGAATATAAACCATGGAAAGGACCAATTCCTGGAAGAAATAATGGTGTTTTAATTAGTAAAAACCAAGAAAAAACAACAGGTTATTCTATCGATAAATTACAAGATAGAGGTAAGTTTTTTGTAGATCCAGGAGAAGATGTTTATGCAGGTCAAATTATTGCAGAACACATTAAACCAGGTGATTTAGTAGTGAATGCTACAGAACCTAAAAAGCTAACCAACCACAGAGCAAGTGGTAGTGATGATGCTACAAGAATTGCTCCTAAAACTTTAATGACTCTAGAAGAATGTATGGAATATATCCAGCAAGATGAGTGTATTGAAGTAACGCCAAAAAACATTCGTATGCGTAAAGTTGTATTGAATGAGGAAGAGCGTAAAAAAGTTTCAAAAAGTATGGCTAGTGAAGCAGTAGGATAGTATGATGAATTTTAATTTTGTTTTTTAGTGAATAAAAAAACTTCCGTTCAACTATTTTGAGCGGAAGTTTTTACGTTAAACAGGTTATTTGTTTCCAATAAAATTGCATTGCACTGTAACAATTTGTTAAAAGCTACATTTATACTTCTCGAAGCCAATTACAAAAACCTATTTTTGAAGATAATCATTGTGTTTATGAAATATACTTTCACTGTTTTATTATTTTTTGTAGGAGGTGCTTTTGTACAAGCACAAACCAAAAAAGTAATTGCCGATAAAATTATTGCACAAGTTGGCGATAAAATTATTCTTCGGTCAGACATCATCAATGCCATTGCAGATTATAAAAGACAAGGGCAAGAGGCTCAGCTTCCTCCTAACCCTGAATGTGCTTTTTTAGAAGGTCAATTAATACAAAAAGCCTTGGTTTTGCAGGCAGAAAAAGATTCTTTAGTAGTATCTGAAGAAGAAATAGAGGCTTCTTTAGATAACCAAATACGTAGTTTTATTAATGCATACGGAACAAAAGAAATTTTAGAAGAAGTTGCTGGTAAAACTATCTATCAAATTAAAGAAGATTTTAGACAAAGTTTTAAGGAGCGTAAACTTGCCGACCAAATGAGAGGTAAAATTTTAGAACCCATTAAAATTACGCCTAATGAGGTAAAAGCATATTATTCAAAAATTCCAAAAGATAGTTTGCCATATTATGAAAGTGAGATTGAATTAAGCCAAATATTAGCAGTGCCAAAAGCAAGTAAAGACATTGAAGAATATGTTGTGAAACAATTGTATGAATACAAACGCCAAATAGAAGCAGGAGTAAAAAAGTTTGAGCAATTGTGTAAGTTGTATTCTGATGATCCTGGAAGTAAAGACAATGGTGGACAATACAATATTAATAGAACCGCAAAAGATTTCGATCCAACATTTACATCGGCAGCTTTCCGTTTAAAAGAAGGTCAAATTTCTCCAGTTATCAAATCAAAATTTGGCTACCATATTATTCAAATGGTAAGCCGTGCTGGCGACGATGCATTGGTTCGTCACATCCTAAGAATTCCACCAGTTACAGATGATGAAGTAAAGTTGTCTATTAATAAATTAGATAGTGTTCGTTTAAAAGTTGTTACAGGTCAATTAACTTTTGGAGAAGCTGTAAACAAATACAGTGAAGATGAAAATAGTAAGTATAATGGAGGAACAGTAACAGGAAGAGGCGGTACTTCATTTTTAGCAATTGATGAACTAGATAAGGATATGGTAATTGCTATTAAAAATTTGAAAGTAGGTGAATACTCTCAACCTCAAGTGTATACTGATGAACGAGGAAAAAAAATGGTACGTATTGTACATTTAAAAAATAGAACACAACCTCATATCGAAAATTTAAAAGAAGATTATAATAGAATTGCTGAAAGAGCTTTAGAAGAAAAAAAACAGTCTACTTTAGAAAAATGGTTTAAAGAACATTTACCAACTTACTATATTACAATTGATAAAGATTATGCTAATTGTAATAGTTTGAGTGATTGGTGGAAATATGCTGCAAGTGCTGCTAATTAAAAATTCGAATATCTACTTTTTTAAAGCCTCTTTCTAACCAAATAGAAAGAGGTTTTTTGTTAGAAAAATATTTTTTGAAAAAATGCATGTATGTACATATATTTGCATTGTAAATGAAATTAGAACAGGCCATACAGAGTACAAAATTTAAAAGTGAAGTGCAAAAAGCTACACTCAATATTCTTTACACAGCTTGGTGGTTAAAAACAATCATGAGTAAAGAATTAAAAGAATTTGGATTAACACATGAGCAGTACAATGTGTTACGAATATTAAAAGGAAAGCATCCAGAACAAATGTGTGTGAAAGATATTGGTTGTAGAATGATGGAAAAAAGCTCTAATGTACCAAGAATTATAGACCGTTTAGAAATAAAAAAACTAGTTAAACGAAGTACTTCTGAGGCCGATAAAAGAGAAACCGTAATAACCATTACACCAGCTGGAATAAATATACTAGCTGCTAGTACAGCATTAATAGAAAAGGTTTATACCACTTATGTTACAATTTCAGAAACAGAAGCAGCAAGTATTTCGTCTCTTTTAGAGAAAGTAAGAGAAAGCGAATAAAAATTTTTTATAAAAATACATGTATATACACACAATTAAAAAAAGATTATGAAAACGATTATACATAAAGCCAACACAAGAGGACATGCAAATCATGGATGGTTAAATAGTTACCATACGTTTAGTTTTGCAGGATATTATAATGAAGAACGCATTCATTTTGGAGCTTTAAGAGTGTTAAACGATGATACCGTAGCTGCAGGAATGGGTTTTGGTAAGCATCCACATGACAATATGGAAATTATTTCGATACCATTGAGTGGCGATTTAGAACACCAAGATTCTACTGGTAGACACGAAATAATTAAACAAGGCGATGTACAAATCATGAGTGCAGGTAGTGGAATTGCTCACAGCGAAAAAAATGCAAATAGAGATAAGCCTGTATCTTTTCTTCAAATTTGGGTTTTGCCTAAACAGCGAAACATTGCTCCACGTTACGAACAAAAAACATTTTCATTAAGCGAAAGAAAAAACAAGCTGCAAACGGTGGTTGCACCAAATGATAGCAATGCAGTATGGATTAATCAAAATGCATGGTTTACACTTGGCCATTTTTCTGCACAACAACAAACAGAATATAAGCAACATTTAACTGGTAATGGCATCTATGTTTTTGTCTTGAACGGCTCAATAGAAGTAAACGGTTTACAAGCAGATACAAGAGATGGTATCGGATTTACAGATATAAGTTCATTAAATATTAATGCAACTACAGAATCTGAATTTTTGATTATTGAAGTACCCATGCTGTTACATCAAAATTAAACAAACATGAAAACGCAAAGAACGGTAAAAACAATTTTGTATGCCAATATGATGGATATGGGTGGTTTTCCTGTTCGTCAGGCATTTCCTTCTTCAAAAGCAGAAGCAGTTGGGCCTTTTTTATTGTTACATCATGCTAATATTAAAGTGCCATCACATATTCCTGTTTTAAAAGCAGGTGTAGGGCCACATCCACATCGTGGCTTTTCTCCTGTAACTTTTATCTACAAAGGTGGCGTACATCATAGAGATAGTAGAGGAAACAATCATGTGGTTTATGCTGGAGGAATTCAATGGATGAATGCAGGTATGGGGGTAATTCATAGTGAACGACCGCCTCAAGATATTCATGAGCTTGGTGGTGTACAAGAATTAATTCAATTATGGGTAAATACGCCAGCAAAACATAAAATGGATGAACCTGTTTACATGCCTTTAGCAAAAGAGGAAATTCAAACAATACATTCAAATGATGGATTGGTAAGTATTGCAGTAGCATCAGGTTCATTACATCAAACCAAAAGCCCCATTGTTACACATTCTCCTGTAAATACATATATGGTACACATGCAAAAAGGTGGAAAATATATTTTTCCTATTGAACAATCGCATGAAGTATTCGTGTATGCTTTACATGGAAAAATTTTGGTAAATCAAAAAGATGAAATACAAGCAAATTATGTAGCAGTATTTGATAATGATGGATTAGAAATAGAAATAGAAGCTTTGGAAGAAACTGAATTACTAATTGGAACAGGAGAGCCTTTAAATGAAACAGTAGCAAGTCATGGCCCATTTGTAATGAACACGCAAACAGAAATTATGGAAGCTTTTAGAGACTATCAAATGGGAAAAATGGGCATTTTGATAGAAGAATAATTCTCATACATAAACATTTATAAACCGCTAGGTTTTACCATAAACCAAGCACAAAACAAACCTATATGGCAACTTACAAATTAGATCCGCTACACAGCGAAATTACTTTTAAAGTAAAGCATTTAATGATCACTAACGTTACGGGTAGCTTTACACAGTTTGATGCAACTTTAGAATCTGATGCAGATGATTATTCAGATGCTAAAATTAGTTTTAATGCAGCTGTTGCAAGTATTTCAACTGGAAATCAACAAAGAGATGAGCATTTAAAAAGTGATGACTTTTTTGGTGCTGCAAGTTTTCCTGAATTAACATTTATATCTACATCTTTTGTTAAAAAGTCTGATAGCGACTATGCACTAATTGGTGATTTAACAATAAAAGGCGTTACTAAATCTGTAGAGTTATTGGTAGAATATGGTGGAACAATGACAGATTTTTATGGACAATTTAAAGCTGGATTTGAAATTTCAGGAAAAATTAATCGTAAAGATTTTGGTTTAACTTGGGGTGCTGTTACAGAAGCAGGAGGAGTAGTTGTAAGTGATGAAGTGAAATTGCATATGGCCGTTCAAATGGTAAAACAGTAGTTTTTTTTACAACACATGATCATAAAAGCTGTCGATTAAAAGACGGCTTTTTATTTTTATAACATTTTAAGCTTTGGTTTTTACTTGAAATTGATTTAACTGCTTTTTCTTCATTTTTTTGTTGATGATTATTTAATCTTACACCTATTAAAATAATTTTGTTATAACACATTAACATTTCTATATTTGCCATATCTAAAATTCATGCTCGAATTTTAATTGAATACCCCTCTGCTTTTATACTCGCTTTGTTTGCCCTTGAAGAAAATTATCCTGTGATCTGAAAACTGATTATTGACTAGAATATAACTGCTGTAACGTATGTTTTGCATACGTAACGATGCTATATATAAGATTTTGAATTAACAACTTATGAGAAATAGAAGGCTTTTATTTTTTTTATTACTTCTAATAGGAATAGTTGTAACTGTTTCATCAAAAACCTTGATATGGTTTAATGAAGTAAGCCATTCTGAAAAAAAAGATATCCAAAAAGTAGGAAAAATAGAAAGGGTAAAGAGGCAATCGATAAAAAAGCCAAGTACTATAACTACTGCTTTGAGTAATATTTCAACAGAGGCCAATCAATTACTTCTTGGCCCTACAGATTGCTCTGATAGTATTATTCTGCAAAATGATACCATTGTTTGTCCAGGTACTACTTTAGTTTTAGCATCAAATCCCGGTGTTTTAAGAGATACAATACCTGCTGGTTTTTGGAAGCAAATAGTTACATCATCACAAATAGATGCAGGCAATTTCAATATCAAACCATTTGGATTTGATAAAAACAATCAAATTTTATATTCTATTTTTAACGGTAAAATTTATGCGTATCGATTGGGCGATAAAGATTCATTAAAAAGAGTTGATACCATTAATGCGGCAAATTGGCCCGGTAATAAAAATGAACAGTTTGTTTTTGATCCATCGGGTAATAAAATATTTCTTTGGCGTTCTGGTAGAGATACAGTTTCTCAATTAAACTTAACTAATCCATCATTTTGGGAGTTTGCTTCAAAAAATAATTTATCTGTTGATAATAGTAACATTTTTGCTAATTCATTTTGGGATGGTGTACGTAATAGACCTGCTTTTTATGGAGGATATGGAAGTGGTCAGGTGAAAAATTCAATATTTGGGTTTGATGGAACAACTTGGGTGCAGTTAAAAGCAAATACATCTAAAAGTTTAAATCCACCCAAAGGAGGAAAAGTAATTGGTTCAAATGATGATAATACCAAAATTTATATTTTTTCTGGATATGGGAGTGAGGACGGAATTTCTGAAAATTTTTCTTTAACCAATCACTTGCCTTATGGTACTATTTTTGGAACATTCAGTTGGCTAAGACATATTTGGGAAATTGATTTAAAAGCACCTGAATTTGCATCTAGAAAAATATTAGATTATAGTCATCCTAGCGTTCAATATGAGGGTGCTGTTGCATATGATTATGATAAAAATCGATTTTTCATGTTTGGAGGGTTTCAACCAACTGATGATTTTATTTTTAATGAAGTTGCTCCTACTACGAACAAGTCTTTTCGCTTTAGAGATGGTGTAGATAATGGTTTTGTAGAATATGCAAATGCAGGTGCCATTCCACCAGCAGCTGAATCTCCTAATGAAAATGGTTTAGCTTATTACGATGCAAAAGATAAAAAAGTTATTTGGGCAAGAAAAGATGGTATTTGGGCTTTTTATCCAGATTCTACAACAGAAAGAAGACAGCCAAGAGCTGTAAATTGGGTAAATTTAAATACAGGGGCATCGCTTGGAACTTCAGAGAATATAACCGTTACACCCACTACAACAACTCGTTATCAGGCTATAGTTTCAAATTATGGTATTCAATGCTTCGATACTGTTACCATTACTGTAGATTCTATTCCGAGAAAACTACCTTTAAGAGATACTATTTGTGGATTACGAAGTATAACATTAAGAGCAAAAGATTCATTGATTGCTACTTACGAATGGTATAGGGTAAGAAATGATACCATTCTATTCAATAAAAATGTAGATTCTCTAATAATACAAAATAATGTTACTACTACTGTTACTGATACATTTTATGTACGTTTGAAATCAAAGAACAATGTTGCTTGCACTCGAAATGATACCGTAATTGTTACTTTTTATCCACAGATTGTTTTAAATGCAGTTGCAGAAAAGTCGAGCATTTGTGTGGGTGAAAGTAATAGAGTTTACAATAGTGCACCTAAACTTTCTGGAGTAAATTATGTATGGAGTTTAAACAATATATCAACCCCTCCCTTACCATCAAATGATACTAGTTATTCGATAACGAACGCTACCCAAATAAATTCTGGTAATTATATTATTTCAACAAATTATGTAAATAGTTCTTGTCCAATATTAAGAGATACCGTTTCTGTTTTTGTTAGTGATACAATTAGTGTTAATTTAACTGGTAGTTCTAACAAAACAATTTCGGTTTGTGACACTTTGCCAATTACTCTAAATCCTGCACCTGTACCTACTAATGCAAATTATATTTACTCTTGGACAAACGGTGCAAATACACCTGAAATAGATACGTTAAGTACAATAAATGTGTCACATAATAAAGGTGGTTCATATGTAGTAAGTGTAAAAAACCCTACTGCTACTTGTGTTGGTAGAGATTCTGTATTTGTTCAATTCTTTGCACCAATTAATATCAATTTAGTTTCAACAAAATCGCCTATTTCAGATACCGTTTCTATTTGCATAGGTGATACCTTAACTTTATACTTACGTAATTCTAAGCAACCTAATGTTAATTATTTTTGGTCTCATTTTATCAATGGTAGTCAGGTACCCCTTGCAACGTCTATAGATACGGCATATTCAATTCCAAATAGTTTATCTGTTGGTACACATCTATACATTCTTTCTGGAAACTACGCAATTGGTTCTGGATGTATTGCTTTGCCAAGAGATACAGTTACCATTAATGTCTTGGCGAAGCCTTCTGTTTTTTTTGCAGCTAATACAGGATTGTTTAATATCAATAACGATACGCTAACTATATGTGGAAATAATGTAAGTTTAAGGGCAATTACAAATTTGGGTGGTTTGAGTTATGTTTGGAATCCTAAAGATCAAGCTCCGTTTGATTCTATAATTAATATTAATACAGCTGGTTTATATAAAGTAAATGTTACTGATGTAAACAATATTTGTTCTAGTAGAGATTCTGTAATTGTTGTTTTTACAACACCTATTAATCCTATAAGTGCAAGTTTAGATACAATCATTTGTTCAAATGGAACAGCGGTTTTAGAAGTTAAAAATCCACAGACTGGTGTTTCATATAATTGGTCTTTATCAAACAATTCAACTATAATTGGTACAGGTAGTAGTATTACTGTGCAAAATTTGCAAGCAGGTATTTATAATTACGTAGTTACAGGTTCTTATGCCAATAATAGTATTTGTAATGTAGTTACAGACACTGTTAGAATAACTGTTAATACAGCACCAACAGTATCAATTACTTATAACGGTAATGCGGTATTAAATAACTCTTTAACACTATGTAATGTAGATACAGCAACGCTTGTAGCAACAAGTATTGGAGGAACGAACTTTAGTTGGAATACATTACCTAATCCTACTTTATCAGATTCACTGAATGTTACTAATGATGGAAAGTATATTGTTACTATTAGCAATGGTAATTGTTCTGTGTCAGATTCTGTTGTAGTAAACAACAATGCAGCACCAACTGCTAGTATAAGTGGTATTTTAACTGTTTGTGGTACAAGTGGAACTACATTAACAGCTACATCAAATAAGAATGTAAGTTATGCATGGAATACAGGTTCAACGAATAGTAGCATTACTGTAGGAGCAGGAACCTACACTGTTACTGTAACTGATAGTTGTGGAGCCACAGGTACAGCAACA
>Ga0209398_1000485_pt1 | contig 24483 bp, 11 predicted proteins | sample AshMeaBigSpring_FD_184125 | JGI IMG/M metagenome (GOLD analysis project Ga0209398, IMG submission 184125) | Groundwater microbial communities from Big Spring, Nevada to study Microbial Dark Matter (Phase II) - Ash Meadows Big Spring (SPAdes)... | ecosystem: Environmental > Aquatic > Deep... | reverse complement strand
ATGCCTCACAAAATCCCAGGGGGTCTGGGGGACTGGTCCCCCAGTGCACCCGCGCACGGGTCCCCCCAAGAGCCGGCGCTACACTAATTTCCAAATGGTAGTGGTCTCACTTTGTTGACACATTCCGATCGTGCTCGTGTGTCTGATCTGCCCATCCTCGATGAGTTCGCGCGCGGCCGCAACTGGCGCGACTACGGCCACGTCACCCCTATCAAGGCGCACTGGTGCGAGGCAGCTGATGTCTTGGAAGGTGCAAGACTCCGTCCGCTTACGCTATCGTGGCGTCTGGCTGACCGGTTCCGGTGCCGCGTCGTAGTGACGTTGGGAAAACACGGCATGACAGTCGCGAACTGAAATGGTACGGTCAGCTGCTTTTCCACCGTGCCGAGCAATCCGCGCGACGTGTGTGGAACACGCGACACGGTTCTTGCCGCGATTGGCTGGGCGATTGCCTCAGGTATTCGTTACCATTCACACCCCGGCGCAACATTTCGCCGGATTCGAGGGGGGGCAGGTACATGTTTTCGGTCTGCGCGTCTCCGCTTGGTCGGCCGGATTGGCCGAAAAATGTACCAGACCCCGGCCCGTGAACGGTTACCAGGTATTCCAATCGACGAGGCCTGCGGATTTGCCTGAAACGCCGCAAGCCTACAGGTTAGCCAAAGCGGCGTGAGCTGAAGTCACGAACGACGCCAAAGGTCATTCCTGTCCATCAACGGGTATGGCGGCAGCCCGCTGAAGTTCGGCCAACCGTCGATGACAATTGCTGTCCGTTTCGACTTGCTGCTCGCGTAGTTCGATCAATTGCCGTTGGGTCTCGATGAGGCGCAGAAAGTCGACATTTCCGGCGGCGTAGCCGGCACGAGCGGATTCCACATTCATTTCGGCCGCTGGAATGATCTGGTCATGGAACAAGCGCAAGGTACGACGGCTTTCCAAAAGCCGTTCGTAGTTGGCGTAAAGTTGATTGGAGAACTCATCTACCAACCAGTTGTATTCGGCGCGGCGTTGCAGCAAACGTGATTCGGCCTCCCGAACAGCCGCACATCGTCGAGACTTGCTCAGCGGCACATTCACGTTGACGCCCACGGCCGACCGTAGCGGGTGCTCCTGCCAGAAGGCATCGTACTTGGCATACAATTCAAAATCCGGATAGAACTCCTTCCAAGCCAATTCCAGTGCTGCTTGATTTGCCCGTATCTGAGCGGACAAGGCGGCCAAATCTGGTCGACGCTGCAAGGCTATATCGCGCAGTTCCGCCAAAGCGGGCGGCTCGTTGTCAACGCGCAGAGTCTCTGGCGGCGGCGGTAAAGGATGCAGCGCTTCGCGGTGCAACAACGTGTTGATCCGCGCGGCCGCGACCTTGATTTGGCGCTGCAGCTCATTCTTGCGGCGCTCAAGCAGCGCCAACTCAACGTCGGCTTGCAATACGTCTTGCTGGGCGACGAGATTTGCTCGAAGTTTCTCTTCGGCCGTCTCCCGGAACGCACGCGTTTCGCGGAGGTTGTCCGAGTTCAAGGTCAGTTTCCGCGAGGCAGCGAAATAGTCGTAGAACGCGCGTTTGGCCATCTCCGCCAGCCGCAGTTGTGTATCCTCGATCCGACTGGCCTCGGCATCGGCCTCCGCCGCAGTTTCAGCAGCACGAAGTTGCCGCTTGCCGGGCCAGGGAAGCTTCTGGGAGGCCATCACCATGTAAGCCGACTCGACATCATTGCGGGCCCAACTTCCTGGTCCGACGCTCACGTCCAGCATGGGATCATCAAGTGCGATGACTTGTGGATAGCGCAGTGAGGCTGCTTCCCAGGCGGCGATCATAACTTGAATGGATGGATTGCAAGCGACGACTTGGGCGACCAGCCGGTCTTCGTCAAGAATTCCCGCCGGCGCGAGTTCCTCAGCTCCGCCAACCGGACGAGGAATGGGCAGCAACCCGTTGGCTGCGGGAGCTTCCTGCACAGCTTGCGCGATGGGCTGCGATTCGTTGCCGGGGTCCTGGGAATGAGAAGCAAGCAGGACCTGATGTCCCACACTTGTCAGGCGCTGCGTGCGCGAGCTCGACTCATTCGGCGAGAGTGATTCAGACGGTGCGCGTTCCGCTTTCGGAGTCGCCGCACAACCGCTCGCCAGCGCCGCCGCACACACTATCAATGCCTGGAGTCGAATCATCCCACCATCCTTGGCGAATGGGCAAACCGCGAGCGCAAGGGCGGACCCAATTGGCTCATCGGCAGATTTGTGACAATCGGATTAAACATTCCGTTCGATTCAACCGAACTTCCCAAAGGCCCCACATCGCCTGGATCACTGTTTGGCTAGCAGGCATGAAGTCGCCGCCAGCGACGAGCGCGGACATGGTAAAAGAGAACCGGGAGCAACAGGTCGATCACTTCGTCAGCCACGAGAATGCCGCCCAGCACGGGAGCGGCCATCGGCTGCATGATTTCGGCTCCGGTACCGCTGGCCCAGAGCATGGGGGCCAGGCCGATGATCGTGGTGCCCTCGGTCAGCAGCTTCGGCCGCAGCCTGTGAACGGCCCCCTCCATGATCGCCTGGCGCAGTTCGGCCAGGCTGCCAATGTTTTCTAGGCCGCCGCGGTTGGCGACCGCTTCGCGCAAATAGACAAGCATCACGACGCCCGTTTCGGTGGCCAGACCAAAACACGCGATGAAGCCAACCCAGACGGCGACGCTAAAGTTGAATCCGAAAAGGTATTGAAACAAGACGCCGCCGGCGACCGCGCCAGGCACGGCCAGCATCATCAGCGAGGCGTCTACGAAGTCGTGGTAGGTGACATAGAGCAGTACGTAGATGATCAGCACCACGATTGGAACGATGACCGTCAGCGTGCGCTTGGCTCGCACCTGGTGTTCGAACTGGCCGCTCCACTCGATGTACATCCCCGCCGGCAGTTTGACCCTGTCAGCGACGGCACGCTGTGCCTCTTCGACGCATCCGACGATATCGCGGTCTCGGACGTTCAGTTGCACGTAGCTGCGCAGTAGACCGTTTTCGCTCTTGATCATGGACGGACCTGCGACGGTTCGCACGTCCGCGATCTGAGCGAGCGGAATCTGCGCGACACCGTTCGGAAACGGATCGAGGGCCGAAGTCTTCGTCGGACGGGATTTCATCTCGTCCACTTTGCGCGCTGCGCTCGTGATCTCGCCGCCTCCGCTGCTCATGGCCCCCGTGCCGGACATGGACGGGTCAGCAACCCGTCCTGCGCTGGTCATCGATCCGCGGGCGCTGACAAGAAGGTCTGACACGGAGCGTTCGTCTTCGCGGAACGCCCGCGCATAGCGGATGCGGACCGGAAATCGCTCGCGGCCTTCGACGGTCATCGAAATCATCTTGCCGCCAAGAGCCACTTCGACGACATCCTGCACATCGCCGACATTCACGCCGTAGCGAGCTGCCTTGTCCCGGTCGATGTCGATTTCCAAGTAGCCTTCGCCCACGATCTGGTCCGGGAACACGTCGGCGGCTCCCGGAACCTCGCGCAGCACGGTGGCGATCTGTTCCGATACCTGCTGAATCTTGTTCAAGTCGTCGCCATAGACCTTGACACCAATCATCGTGCGGACGCCCGTGGCCAGCATGTCGACGCGATTGATGATCGGCTGTGTCCAGATGTTGCCCCAGCCGGGAACCTGGGCGACGGTGTCCATCTCCTTCAGCAATCCGTCCTTGTTCTTCTGCCAAAGGAACAATCGTTCGGCGAACGGTTCTGCCAGATTCGGCTGCCATCGGCGCAGTTCGTCGCTGCTGGCCGAGCCGGTCCACAGCCCCAAGCCTTGTGCCTTCTTTTCCAACTGCTCTATCGCGTGCCAGGTGTAGAGGGGAACGGCCTGGTCGAACAGCCGCCAGTTCCACTGCGTGACATGCTCCCTCCACATGGCGTCCCGCTTCTCTTCACAGCTCGCCAGGAGCGTGGTGAACAAGGTGGGCCGTTCAACACCAAGCAATTCGCCCATATCGCGCAGAACCCGTTCGACGGGGCGAGGGTTCAGGATCAATACGTCCGGGCTTGATTGCACCATGCCGCGCTGGGCCAGTTCTTCGGCCACGCGCTGAGCGAGTGACTCGACTGTGGGCAAGTCGGGTGACTCGACCAGCCGCGGCCCAAAGGATGCCGCCAATGCGCCTGCTATGGTCGTCAGTTCGTCGGGCGCAACCTCGCGAGTCAGTTTGCCGCCAACCTTCAGCAAGCGGACTAGTTCGCCCACGGCGTGAGTGGTAAGTTCCGGAGCAAGCTGATGCTCGAAGGTTGCGTAGTTGTGAAATGTCATGCGGCGCAAGGTCTGATCGAGCGTCTCCAGGGCAAGCATCGTGGCGGCACTGGCCAGCTCGGTGTGTTGTTCTTTGGTCGGGTCCTTGATCGCGCCCCGTTGGACGAGCGCCGCGAGCACGGCCTCGGTTTGACGGTGTGCGTCCTCGTACCTCAGTTCGCGCTTTGGCCAATGCTCGCGCGGCCGCAGGTTTACGACCGTTTCGATCATGTCCGGCGGAGCGGGATCGGTCGGCGTTTCGGCCCGGCCCGCTTTGCCCACAACCATTTCGACTTCCGGAAACGAACGGAGCAGGCGGTCGCGCGCCTTCAGATCGTCCGCTACTTGCGTGACTGAAGCGCGTGGGATGGTGATCGGCATGTCGAGCACCGTTCCTTCATCCAAGGGCGGCATGAACTCGCGCCCGAGAGGTGTCATGCGAGTATCGGCCAGAAGAGCAACAACGATCAGGCAGGCGAGCGCGCCGCACGGGCGAACCATGCGGCCCCAGCCGGGTCGATCGACCCAAGCCGCCCACAGGCTCGCCAGGATCGCGCCAGCCAGCACGAGCAAGAAGACGGCGCGCACGCCAACGGGCGCCGCGCCGCAGACGAAGATCACACCCGTTAGCAAGACGATGGGCCAAGGATGCACGAGCAAGTATTTCAAGACCGGCCGATAGATGTCCATCACACTGCGGACGATCCAACTTTCTTCCTCGCCCCGCAACCGCCCGCGGATCAGCAAGGGAATGAGTGCCGGAACGAGCGTAATGGCTAGAATGGAGACGCCGACCATGGCAAACGTCTTGGTCCAGGCCAGCGGATGGAACATGCGCCCTTCCATTCCACCCAGGGCAAAGACCGGAACAAAGCTGATCACCATGATCATGACCGAAAAGAAGATCGGCCGGCCCACAGTGCGCATGGCCGGTAGCACTAGTTCTTTCGTATCGCCCTTGACGCGATGGCAAGCAAAGTGCTGATGCAGATGGTGCGTCGCGTTCTCGACCATCACGATCGACGAGTCGACCAGCACGCCGATCGAAATGGCGATTCCCGACAACGACATGATGTTTGACGGGATGTTCATCCAGCGCATCAGAATGAACGCCGTCAGCACGGCCATCGGCAGGGTGAGGCAGACGATCAGAGCGCTGCGGAAGTGCCAGAGGATGAGCAGAATCGCCAGGCTGGCGACGATCAGTTCTTCCTTAAGCGTACCTGTGACGGTGTGGATCGCCCGCTCGATCAAGTCGGTCCGTTCGTAGAACGGGACGATGCGCACTCCTTTCGGCAACCCGGCCTGAAGCTGGTCAATCTTCTTCTTGATGCGGTTGGTGACCTGCAGTGGATTCTCGCCATAGCGCATCACGACCACGCCTCCCACCGCCTCGTTGCCGTTCTTCTCCAGGCTGGCGCGGCGCATCGAGGTGCCGTACTGCACACTGGCTACGTTACTCACATAGACGGGCGTACCGCCACTGGACCTGATGACGATGTTCTTCACATCGTCGAGCGACTGAATCCAGCCCGTGCTGCGGACCAGGTATTCCGAATTCGCCTTCTGCACAATGCGGCCGCCCACCGACGAGTTGGACCGAGCCACGGCGGAATAGACTTCGCCGAGCGTGACGTCGTAGGCCCGCAACTTGTTGGGATCGATGTCGATCTGGTACTCGATCGGAAAGCCGCCGACCGAGGCCACTTCGGCCACGCCCGGCACACTCGTAAGCTGGTAGCGGACATACCAGTCTTGAATCGCCCGCAAGCGGCCAAGATCCTGGTTCTCTCCTTCGACCGTGTACCAGAAGATTTGGCCAAGCGCGGTCGCATCCGGAGCGAGATACGGAGCTACGTCCTGCGGCAAAAAAGTGGCCGCGAGCGACAGCCGCTCCAGCACGCGCGCGCGCGCGAAATAGAAGTCGACATCATCGTCGAAGATGATGTTGATCATCGAAAACCCGAACTCGGACGTGGCGCGGATTGCCTTCACGCCGGCCAATCCTTGCAGGTTGACCGACAGCGGATACGTCACCTGGTCCTCAACCTCTTTCGGACTGCGTCCCGGCCAGTCGGCGAAGACGATTACCTGGTTCTCCGACAGGTCCGGGATCGCGTCGACCGGCGTGGTGATCACGGCATGTATCCCCACGCCGGCAACGGCCAGCGCGAGGAAGATGATCAACAGCGGGTTGCGAACGGAATATTCTATGATTCTCTCGATCACGGCGTCGTCTCCTTCGGCTGAATCTTTTTCAGTGCGGCCTGCGGATCGTCGTTGACCTTGTCTTTGCACCCCTCACAGCAGAGAAACAGCGGTTTGCCCTGGACCATCATCTTGTAGGGGACACCCATCGAACCGAGCGGCATATCGGTCATTGGACAATGGCGTTGCTGTTCGGCCAGCTTGCGGTCGGGCTCGGAGAGCTTTGCCAGGTGTGCCCGATTCGTTTCCGAAAGAGCACCCGCCGTGGGCCCATTGGCGCGAGTTGCGCTGGGAGTTGTGGACGAACCGCCGCTGGACGGCGTACCGCTGGCTCCAAAATACGCGGCGGCGGCCGCGGGGTTCAGTCGCGTCTCGGCGTCGACGAGGAATGCGCCGGCAGCGGCGATGCGGTCACCAGGCAAGAGCCCGTCGATCACTGGATAGTAGCCGTCGGACAGCGGGCCAAGCGTAACCGCCACGCCTTCAAACAAGCCGGGGTCTCGCTCGACATATGCGATCTTCATGTTTCCCGTGTCGATGATGGCTTGTTCCGGCACGGCCAGGACACCGTCTTCCGAGACCGTGCTCAGCCGCTGAAGATAGTAGTCCGGTCGTTCAGCAAGTGTGTCCTCGCATCCGGCGCAGCACAGCATGACAGCGCGGCCCTGTGCCGTCGCGCGAATGGGCTTGCCTCTGCTGCCGAGTTTCGCGCCGGTGACCGGACAGAATGTCTGTGCCGCGACGAGGGATTCGTCGTCTATTGTTGACCGCTCACTCCGTGGGCCGTCGTTCCGCTCGCGGAGCGAGCGGACTGCACTCGCAAACGGCTCGGTGTCCAGCAGAGGCGTTTTCAACGAGACCGTCGCGAACATGCCTGGCCGAAGCATGTGACCGGGGTTGTCCAGTTCGAAGCGGACGCGGACCGTGCGCGTGGAGGTTTCAATGTGCGGATGGACCAACCTCACGCGGCCCTCGAACACACGCCCCGGAAAGGCATCGACGGCGGCTTTGACAGTCTGCCCGCGGTAGACTTGGGCGGCGTCTCTTTCGTAGACCTCGCCTTCGATCCACACCGTTGACAGGTCGGCAACGTCAAAGAGCGTCTGACCGGCATCAACGTGATCTCCTTCAACAATGTGTTTTTCGAAGAGATGACCGCTGGAAAGCGAACGGAGGATCAATCGCGCGTCAGCCTTGCCGGCGCGAATGATGTCGTCGATTTCGGTGTTTGCCACGCCCAGCAGCCTCAGCTTCTCGGCAGCGGTGTCCGCGAGCTGCGGGCTGGAGCCGCGGCGCGCGATCAGCAATTCCTGCACGGCGGAATAGAGTTCGGGGCTATAGATCTGGGTCAGCGGCTCGCCCGCGCTGACTTGGGCGAATGATTCGTTAACGAACAGCTTCTCCACATAGCCGGAGGCGCGTACTACAATTCGCGACTGCTTCCGCTCATCAATCGTCACGTAACCAACCGTGCGAAGATCGAGAGTCAGCGGACGCCGTGTGGCCTCGACCGTCTTGATGCCCGCCAGTTCAATTCGATAGGGTGAGAGCTGCACGCGGCTGACGATCCCTTCGGGGAGCTGAGGCAGCTCACCCTTCTTTCGTTTCGACAACGGCATGCCGCAGATCGGGCACTTCGGAATCGCGCCGCCCGGATCGGGCTTGTCGCGCACCACGCTGGGATGCATGGGGCAATAGAACTCGTCGTCGGTCGACACCATCACGCCGCCGTCAGCGGGACGAGTCCATTTGTCCCAATAGTTCTTGATCGTGTCCCAGTAGCCGAGCACCAGTCCGATGCCGGCGAGGAGCGCGATAAACCGGAGGCGGACCTCAATCGCCTTGAAGGCGAACCATATCGAGTTGCCAGCGCTGGGGCGGCGGCGCGGATGCTCGCTTGGTTCGACTGCCGCTTCAGACGTAGATGGTCGGTCGTGGTCTGGATCGTGAGCATTTGGATGGATGTGATCGGTCATCGTGGAGACCTTTCAAATTGAGCATGCGTGGCCAGCGCAGCGGCCGCGAAAGCGCGCGCATGTGGAAGGGTGAAAGAAGGAGCAAACAGAATCGACCATGGAAAGACAGGCGCGCAGTATCGGCGCCAGAGGTCGATTAGATGTTCAGGCGGATGCTCAGGGCAGCCAGAGAACTGCTGCCGCTGGCGGCAACGTGGCGCGTGAACTCGTGACGAAAAGCTCCTGCATACAAACCGTCCGGCGGAGCGTCAGCATCCAGCGTCGAGCCAAGCGGCTGGCCGCGGTCCTCAGATGGCTTGGGGGAGGCAGGTGGGTTCTCGTGTCTTGGGTTCGGCAACTGGCAGCAAGCCGTGCCGCAGCAGCGTCCATCGTCGGTTCCGCAGCAGCAAAGCTTCTGGCTCTGGCTTGATGCGGCAACCGTTGTCCGTTCCCTCGCCGACATCAAACGCGGGTACAGGCTCGTCGTGCCCAAGCTGAGCAGCAAGTTCGCGGAGATGAGGCAACGCAATGTGAAGGGCAGGGTATTCATAACCTATTAACTATACGGCATCCCGGCCGGGAAAGTCCAACGACTCGGAAGAAAGATCGTCCGAATGGCCTTCCCGGCATGCTTTTGCCAGATTGCGGGCGGCTAATGCGGAGCGTCTGGCCGCCCCCCCCTGGCCGCGAGGCGAAGTAAGGGGGTCAGGCGTGGTTGGACAAATCAAAGACATAGAAGCGACTCCCGTCCCCTTTGAGTTCGCCCAAAAAGCGGGGCTCGCCTCGGCCGGGTGTTGTGGACGAGCTTTGAAAAGCGAAAAATTCCGAGTGTGAAGATTGCGGCATAGCACGGTCTCCAGTGCGGTATTGCATGGCGAATTGTCCGGGCGATCCGTCGCAACTCTCTGCTCAGTATCACCTATTACATTTCACGAATCCATACTCGGCCGCAATTGCCGCGCGTGCCGTACCGCTATTTTGGGGTCGAATACCTGTTCGTCAGGAAAGTCGTACTCGTACTCAGCGCAGCGGTACTCGTACTCGTACTCGAAAGGGGCGTGATGGCTGAACACGCCTTCGATCACGAACGACTCGACGTGTATCGACTGTCGATCGAATACGTCGGCTTTTCGTTCGGCATCGCGAAGACGCTCGGCGGCATTAGCCGGCAGGCTCGTGATCAATGGCTGCGTGCTGCTCAGTCGATTCCGCTGAACATCGCCGAAGAGAACGGCAAACAAAGCCTCAAGGAGGAAACCGATTGTTTTCGAGACTGCCCGCGGATCGTCGCTGGAATGCGTCGCAATCCACGATGTGCTGCGGGTTTGCGATGCAATGGAGGATGAATCTTATTGGCGTGGCAAAGCGGATTTGAAACGGATCGTCTCGATGCTCACCCGGCTAATCCAACGAACACATACCATCGCGGGGGATGGAATCGAGTACGAGTACGAGTACGAGTAACGCGATGCTGAGTACGAGTACGAGGCCAACGCACCGCAATCCTGACGAACAAGGCGGTCCACCGGAGCGGGCGATCCGGGCGTGTTCAAATGGTATGCTGCCGCCGGTCGGCTTTGTCACATCATCGTCGTCTTTCGCTCCGCGAAAGACCGTACTTTCGCGGAGCGAAAGGCGACCATCCTCGGCGGGTGCCGTATAAGTCACCTGCGCCCGCCCGGTGGAAGGTATCCCCCGATTCCAGGGGGTCAGGTCGATGTTTTCGGCCAGCGCGTCTCCGCGAGGTCGAGCTGATCGGCCGAAAAACGGACCTGCCCCCGACCCGTGAACGGTTACTTCGTGGTTACTTCGTGGTCGCAATCTCCCACCACCGATGGCTCGAAGTACCGACCTACAAGCCGGCGGACGAGTCGTTGTTCTCGGGCACCGGGCGCTGGGCGGGCACCTCTTCCGGCGGCGGCAACTGGGCGGGGGCGGGCAAGGCCTCGGGCAGCGGTTGGCCGTCGCGCGTCTTGTTCGGATCGGGCTCGGACGGTTTCCGCTTGAAGAATTCAAACAGCGGCAGCGCGGCGGGCTTGTCGCGCGGAGCCCGCTGCATGTCCAGCTGGGCGCGGAGGGTCAAACGGTCCTCGACCGTCACGGCGTCCGCCTCCAGGCCGCGGAACCAGGTCAGCAGCGGGGCGCGGTACTCGGCCACCCGTTCGGCCGAGCCGTCGGCCTGTCCCGGCCAGCGGGTCGAGACCCATTGAGCCGATTGGCCCGCGCCGCCCACCAGCTGGTACTGGCCGCCCAGCGGACAGATCAGCTTCACGTCCAGCAGCCGCTCGGCGGTGGTCAGGGCGTCCGCGGGCGGCACACGCAGCTGCTGCGAGAGGGCGTGCAGCAGGCGGGCATTCCCCAGCGACGCCTGGTAGGCCCGCTGGTAGTTGAGCCCCTCCACCCAGTCGCCGATGCGGGAGCTGGAAAGATCGCCCACGTGGACGCGCAGCTGGGCGGCATTATCCGCTTGCTCCAAGCGGATGTGCGGCGTCGCGGCCTCCAGGATCGGGCGTTGGAACGAGACCACCGCAAACCCGTCGGCCGACTCGCGCCGCCAGAGCCCCAGCGGATAGCGGGTATAGCCCAGCTCGTCGGGCAGGGCGCGCCCGATCAGCGGCAAGCGATCCAGCAACCCCGGCTTGGGCCACGCACCCAGGTAAGCCGGCGCCGTGGTCAGGATCTGCAGGGCCCGGAGGATCGGCCCGCGGGCCAGTTCCATCGGCGGCGGCAGGTCCTTCAGGCCGAGAAACAGCAGCTGCGGCTGCACGCCGGGAAATATGCGTCCGCCCTGCAGCACCGCCTGGATCGACACCACGTCATCCGGCGCGAGCGCCACGCGGAGATAGCTGGGCGGGCCCAGCATGGAGGAGATCGTGCCGAACTTGCTGCGGTCGAACGGCAGCATCCAGGCGTCGATCGTCACCCGCTCCAGGCCTTCCTGGTTCAGGGCGAACCTCCTCAGTCCGACGACCAGCGGGTCCATCCGCGTCCATTGCCGCTGCTGGAAATCAACCAGCCGAGCAAACTGGGACGCCTCGCTCCGGGTGACCTCCGTCACAGGCATGTCGGCGATCGGGGTGAACGTGCCCCGCGCGCCGCGCGGGTGGTCGCGCAGCTGGTCGGTGTCCAGCACGGGGCGGCTGCCATCGCTGCGCTGGCCGAAACCCCGCGGCAGCAGCCCGGCGCTGGCCAGCTGTGCGACGGTCTGGGCCGGTCGGCCCTCCGCCGCCGCTGCCAGCCGCGCCAGGCCGATCAGCTCCAGGTCGACCACGGCCTGCAGCCGCCGACGCAGCTCGACCTGGTACTGGGGATGAAACAGTCCCGCGAAAAAGGCCGACGAGAAGTAGACGAAGACCGTGTCGTCGCGCTCCAACGGCATCATCCGCCGCGCGTGGCGGAACTCGCGCGAGTTGCCCAGCACACCCCTGCCCTGCCCCGGCTCCAGGAACTGCTCGACCATCGCCCGCGAAGTCGTCACCAGGTGATAGCGGCCATCGACGGCATAGAACGACCGCAGGCGGTTGTCCGGGGTGGAGGCCAGCGAGACCTGGCGGCCGCCGATCGTCAGTTTCTCCTCGCGGGCCCCCTGGGCCTCCAGCCGCTTCACCGCCGCTGCGCGCTGGCTGGTCAGGTCGTTTCCCAGCAGCGGCCCGCGGGCCTCGAACAGGATGCCCATCGCGGCCCCTTCCCGGAGGAACATGTCGCGGCCCACCAGGGCCACGTCCGACGTCACCTGGCCCCCCAGCAACTCGGCCAGCGCCGATTCCTTGATCCCCAGTTGGGCCTGGAACCGCGCATTGAGTCCGGCGTCATGACCCCGCAGGCGCACCATGCGGCTGATGTCGCCCCCGTAGTCCTCCAGCAGGTGCGTGAGCCAGAGGTAGTTTTCGAAGCGGCCGAAGCGGATATACAACCACTCCTCCGGCACGTGCATCGCCATCGGTTCGACGGCGACCTGCGGGTCGTCCTCCGGCAGCGGCAGGGGAGCCCAGGGGATGTCGGCGGGCAGCGGCAGGTCGGCCGGCTCGGCCCACGCGCCGCGGCCCTGGATGGTCTGACGCATGACCGCCAGCCGCAGTTTCTCGGCCCCCGCCAACAACTCCAGCGCCTCGCGCGGCACGGACGAGGCCGCTTCTGGCGGCCGCGACAACAGGGGCGGGTCCAGCCCCAACCGACTGCCCAGCATCGTCGTCAGGTAGGTCTCCACGAGCGGCGGATAATCTCCCTCCCGCTCCTGCCGCTCCGCGGACCCCACGTAGGTCCGCCACCAGCGCCGCAGCAGCCGCTCATGCAGCCGCAGCTGGGACCACGGCACCAGCCGGACCTGGTGCGGTCCTTGCGCGTGCACCGTCAAGTCGAGCGGCTCATTGCCCGTGAACAGGAACAACACGGTCAGCTGCCGCGGCCCGGCCGGCTGGTCCGGGATCAGCAGGCCGCGGATCGCGGTCAGCACGCGGTCGGTCGTAAAGGCGGGATAAAGCGTTCGACCGCGGGCCTCGACCAGTTGAAACGCCCCCGTCTCGATCGCCACGTCCGCCGCGCCGGCCAACGGGACCACGATCCGCCCGATCCCCAGCGGCGCGCCGGCCACCGCTTCCGCTTCGAGCGGGGCCGCGTGAGACGGCCGATCTGCCCCGGCCAGGGTCAGCCAACATGCCGTGAACAAGGCGACCGGCACATAGGAGAAAGGTCGCATCGAGATACCCTCCTGTTGGTGCGCGACAAATCCAGCCCGCCATTGTAGTGGAAATCGCCGAAAACGCGGGCCGGGGTCTGGTGCCGTTTTCCGCCAATTCAGCCCGCGAGGCGCGCGGCTACGACTGCCCCGGCCACACGGAGCTGCTGGCGGTGCCGTTTTCCGCCAATTCAGCCCGCGAGGCGCGGGACGCGCGGGCCGAAATCGGGCACCTGACCCCGCCGCATGCGCAGGATCATCCCAACCGATTCAGCCGTGGACCGTGATCAGGACGCCCTTGAAGGCGGGGGTCCGCGAGCGGCCATCGACGCGTCGCGGAACGAGCACGTTGGCCTCCGGGTAGTACATGGCGGCGTTGCCCGGCTTGATGGCGTCATAAGCCCGGGCCAGTACGTGGTCCAGCCGGCCGGCCTCGCTGCGGACGCTGACCCGCTGATCGTGGTGCAGTCCCAGCGCGTCCATGTCGCTGGGGTGGAGGAGAATCACGTCGCGGCGCTCCTGGCCGCGGTACAGGTCGTAGTCCTCGTACACGACCGTGTTGAACTGTCCCTCGCTGCGAATGGTCATCAAGCGCAGCTGGCCGGTCCCGCCCGGCAGTTGCGGCAGGGCGTGGACGTGCAACTCGGCTCGGCCGTGCGGGGTCGGGAAGCAGGGACGATGCAGTGTGCGCCCCGGAATCTGGAACTCGCGGCCTGTCGCGTCGATCTCGGCCAGCGGCTCAAAGCCCGGCACCACGGCCGCGATCACCTCGCGGATCTGCCGCGCATCCTGCAGGGCCTGCCAGTCCAGCGGCGTGCAGTTCTCCAGCAGGGCCTGACCCAGCTGGGCAATCACGGCCATCTCGCTCCGCGGCCCGTCGTGCCGCCGCGGGCCGCCGTCGCTGAACCGCACGTAGTTGAACATCGACTCCTGCGTCGTCGCATGCGGCTCTTCGTCCCGCGCCAGGACCGGCAGCACGATCGTCTCGCGAGCCAGGCCGTGGGCGTGGCCGGTATTGAGCGTCGTGTTGAGATAGACCGCCAGGTCCAGGCGCGCGAGGGCCGCGGCGGCGAAGCGGGCGTCGGGATTCGATCCGTAGAGGTTGCCGCCCAGGCAGAAACCGACCTTCAGCCGCCCGGCGTGGGCAGCCTCGATGCATCCCAGCGTATCCAGCCCGGGCGTGGTGGGCAGCTTCAGCCCGTAGTGCTGTTGCAGCCGGTCGAAGATCTCCTGCTTCAGCTGAGGGGTGACGCCCATCGACCCGATGCCCTGGACGTTCGAGTGCCCGCGGATCGGGAGCAGTCCGGCGTGCGGGCGGCCAACCATGCCGCGAAGCAGGGCCAGGTTGGCGATCGCCTGCACGTTCTCCACGCCGTGCGTGTGGTGGGTGATGCCCATGGTCCAGCTGAACACGGCGTGGCGGGCCGCCGCATACCGCTCGGCAACAGTCTTGATCAGATCGCCCGACACGCCGGAGCCCCGCGTGATCGCGTCCCAGCTCAGCTGCCGCAGGTGCTCAACCCAGCCGTCGTAGCCCAGGCAATGGTTGCGGAGAAAGGATTCGTCCTGGGCCCCCATCTCGTCGATCCGCTTGGCGATGCCGGTCAGGAGGGCCAGGTCGCCGCCGATGTGGGGCTGCACGTAGAGGCTGGCGATCTCGCTGCCCCAGAGCAGGCTCCAGGGATCGCTGGGGACACGGAACCGCACGAGCCCCGTCTCGACCAGCGGATTGATGACGATCACCTGGCCCCCGCGCCGCCGCAGGTCCTTCAGCGAGGTCAGCAGCCGCGGGTGGTTGCTGGCGGGATTGCCGCCGATCACGAACACCAGATCCGCGTGCTCCAGGTCCTCCAGCACGATCGTGGCCGTGCCGCTGCCGATGCTGCTGGCCAGGCCCACGCCGCTGGCCTGGTGGCAGTAGTAGCTGCAGTTGTTGACGTTGTTCGTGCCGTAGAGACGGGCCAGCAGCTGGAGCAGAAAACCGGCCTCGTTGGAACTGCGGCCGCTGAAATACCAGAATGTCTCCTCCGGGCTCACGCCCTTCAGCGCGGTTGTGATCCGCGCCAGGGCCTCGTCCCAGGAGATCGGCTGGTAGTGATCACGGCCGGCGACGGCCCGCAGCGGCTGGACCAGCCGCCCGCAGCTTTCCAGCTGACGCGGCGAGAACCCCCGCAGCCGGGCCAGCGAGCAGGTCGTCCAGAACTCCGGGCGGATGCCGCCCTGCATGTCCGCGGCCATCGCCTGCAGCGACTTCTTGCAGACCTCGGGAAAGGCGCCCCGCTCGTTGACCATGCCTCCCTTCTGGCCGCCCATGCCCAGGGCGCAGGTCTTGCAGGCGTTGCGGGAGCGCATGGCCCGCCACAGCTTGAGCGGACCGCCGACTTCGCGCGCCTTGCGGAGCGTATACCAGATCGCGGGCCAGCCCCCGCCGGCGGTGAGCCGCTTCATTCGTGCTTCCTCGGGGGCCCCTGCCGCTGCGCGGAACCGTTGCCAGACGCTCCATCGGGGCTCGTGATTCGGGGAGGGCGAGGCTCCCGCCGAGCCGAGAACCCGCTGAACGCATCGGCTCGGCGGGAGCCTCGCCCTCCCAGGAAATTGGTGCAACGCTCCTTGGCGCGCGCCGGCTCGCACTTACGTCCCAGGATCGTGACCGTTCACAACCTGGTGGAAGACTTGCCGTGATTCCAGGGGGTCAGGTCCATGTTTTCGGCCCACGCCTGTTGGCATGGTGGCGTTTATCGGCCGAAAAATGGACCAGACCCGGCCTGTGAACGGTTACCCCAGGATCACGCGAGGCGATTGAGCGTGCCGCCGCCGAAAAAAGACGAACCAGTCCTCGCGCGTCGTACGCACGGCGATGCTGCCTGGCCGGTTCATCTGGACCGCTTCGGGGCGGGCGCCGTTTCTGGCCGCGGCAGCGCGTCACACCGCCGCCGGGTGGGCTGGCCGCGCCCGGCGGCGCGGGCGCCGGTCAGAGGGCCACCGTGACGGTCTTCGTTTCCAGGTACGGCTCAAGGCCCTTCTCGCCCAGCTCGCGTCCCATCCCCGACATCTTGAAACCGCCGAACGGGGCGGCCGCGTCGAAGACGTCGTAGCAGTTGACCCAGATGGTGCCGGCCTTTAGTTCCGCCGCCAGCCGATGGGCCCGCGAGATGTCCCGCGTCCAGACGGCCGCGGCCAGGCCGTAGAACGTGTTGTTGCCGCGGCGGATCACCTCGTCCAGGTCGCGGAACTTCAGCACCGACATCACGGGTCCGAAGATTTCGTCGCGGGCGATCGCCATCTCGTCCGTGACGTTGTCGAACAGCGTGGGCTGCACGAAGTAGCCGCGGTCGCCGAAGCGATCGCCGCCCGTCAGGCACGCGGCGCCCTCCTGTTTGCCCAGTCGGATGTACTTCATGATCTTCTCGAACTGGTTGCGGTCGACCTGGGGCCCCTGCTGGGTGCCGGGGTCGAGCGGGTCGCCCAGCCGCCGCGCCTGGTTCATCTGCATGATCCGCTCGACGAAGGCATCGTGGATCGACTCCTCGACGAAGACGCGGCTGCCGGCGCAGCAGCACTGCCCCTGGTTGAAGTACAGGCCGAAGTGGGCCCCGGCCGCGGCCGCCTCGAGGTCCGCGTCCGCGAAGATGATGTTGGGGCTCTTACCGCCCAGCTCGAACGTCAGCCGCTTGAGTGTCGCCGCGGCGTCCCGCATGATGATCTGGGCCGTCAGGTGCTCGCCCGTGAAGGCGATCTTGTCCACGTCCGGATGCTTCACCAGCGCAGCACCCGCCGTGGGACCGTAACCGGGTACCACGTTGATCACGCCGTCGGGAAAGCCGGCCTTCTGTGCCAGCCGCGCCATCCGCAGGCAGGTCAGCGGCGTCTGCTCGGCGGGCTTCATCACGATCGTGCAGCCAGCCGCCAGGGCGGGCCCCCACTTCCAGGCGACCATCAGCATCGGGAAGTTCCAGGGGATGATCTGCCCCACCACGCCGACCGGCTCCTTGCGGGTGTAACAGAAGTAGTTGCCGCGGATCGGAATCGTGTCCCCCTGGATTTTGTCGGCAAACCCGGCGTAGTAGCGCAGGCAGTCGACGGCCAACGGCAGATCGGCGGCCCGCGCGTCGCGAATGGGCTTGCCGTTGTCCAGCGACTCGAGCGCCGCCAGTTCCTCCGCCTCATCTTCCATCAGGTCGCACAGGCGGTGCATCAAGCGGCCGCGGTCCCGCGCATCCATCCGCTGCCAGGGGCCGCTCGCCAGGGCCCTCCGCGCGGCCTTGACGGCTCGGTCGACGTCCTCCGCGTCCCCCTCCGCCACCTCGGCGATCACTTCCTCCGTGGCCGGGTTGATCGTAGAAAACGTCTTGCCGCTGGCCGCCGGCAGCCACTGACCGCCAATCAAGCAGTCGGTCTGACGCACGCGAGGCGGTTTCACCAATTCGATCGTCGTGGCCATCACGGACCTCCTTCCAAATCTCGCATCAGGGGGATCGCCATACTTCACTCGCCGGTGAAACCGGTCTCACGTCAGCAGACCAGGCCGAATACGGTCCCGACGATGAGCCGGATTCTAGAACATTGCACCAAACGGGAACAGAGAACGCAACCGTTCACGGGCCGGGGGCTGGTACATTTTCCTGCCCATCCGCCCGTTCTAAGTAGCCTTGCGTGATCCTGGGAGATAGGGGGCGCGCTAACCAGAGCTGCACAATCCCGGGAGGGCGAGGCTCCTGCCGAGCCGGCTGCACAATCCCGGGAGGGCGAGGCTCCCGCCGAGCCGGCTGCACAATCCCGGGAGGGCGAGGCTCCCGCCGAGCCGGCTGCACAATCCCGGGAGGGCGAGGCTCCCGCCGAGCCGGCGCGCTGAGCCGGTTCTCGGCTCGGCGGGAGCCTCGCCCTCCCAGAATCACGAAAACCCATTTAGGGCCAACGCCATTCATGAGCACTCGTGCTCGTGCACGTACGCGGCGTACTCGTGCTCGTACACGGTACCCAGTACTTGGTACCTGGTACTCCCTACTCCGTCGCGGCACCAGCGATGGCAACCCCGTCCGCGTGGCGCAGGTCCCATAACGGCGGCCCCGCCTCGCCGCCCGATTGTTGGCGAATCTCCTCCCTCAGCTGCCGGTAGGTGGGGTCATCGGGCCGCAGGGCGCTCAACTGCTCGGCGCTGTTGAGGGCCTCCGGCCAGCGCTGCTGCTTCTGGTACAGCAGGGTCAGGGCCAGGCGGAAATCGGGGACCCGCGGCTCCAGCCGGCACGCCTCCTCCAGGGCCGCGAGCGCTTCGGCCTGGCGGTCCTGCAGATAGAGCGCCAGCCCGTAGCGGTACTGCAGAGCGGCACTGCTCGGCAGCAGCCGGACGTCGCGCGCCAGCAAGCGCAGCTCGTCGCGCCGCAGCTGCGCCGCCTCGTCCGCCTGGCCGCGGGCCTCCAACAGGGCCGCCAGATTGGTTCGCGGCCCGCTGACACCGGGCTGGACGTGGATCGCCCTGCAATACGCCTGCTCGGCATCGTCCAGCTGGCTCCGCCGTTCGGCCAGCATCCCCAGGCTCAGTTGGGCCCCCGCCTGGTCGGCATCGGCCAGCAGGCCCCGCTCGAGGTCGGCCAGCGCCTGCTCGCGGGCCTGCTGCTGAGCGGGCGTCAGCGCGGCGTTGGGCAAGTGAGCCAGCGCGCGTGCCGCCCCGATGCGGACCAGTCGCCGGGGATCGTCCAACAGTGGTGCGAGATGGTCCAGCAGCTGGCGACGGGGCAGATCCTCCAGGTTGGCCACGGCCGAGGCGCGAACCTGGGGATCCGGATCGGTCAGGGCCCGCAACGAGGTTGCCACCACCTCGGGCGCCGCGTACTGCCCCAACGGTTCGAGCGTGCTGGCCCGCACGATCGCCGCAGCGCGTCGGTTCCGTGCCAACTCGGCCAGCGTGGGCAGCGCCGCCGGCTCCTGCTCCCAGGCCGCGGCCAGCGCCGGCGCGAACGACGGTGGGTCAGCGGGCCGGCCGCCGTACCACTTCCGCACCCAGTCGGCCGCCCAGCGGTCCAGCCGCGCCAGCTCGTCGCGCACCTCTTGATCGCCCGCGCGCGCCGCCGCCAGCCAGCGGGAATAGTCGCTCAGCGCCGCCGCTTTTGCGGACGAGACCTGGGCCGGGTCGACGTGGCACCCGGTGCAGGCGTTGGGCGTGCCCAGCTCGACCGACAGGCCAGGCCGCGGCACGCGCAGGCTGTGGTCGCGGCGAAAATCAATCTCCATGAACGGCGTGGCCGGCATGTGGCACTCGACGCACTGCGCACCGCTCGATCCCACATTGTGCCGGTGGTGCGCCGGCGTGTCGTACTTGGCCGCCGGATGCTGGTGGCACGACGTGCAGAGGTCGTTGCCCGACATGCGGAGTCGCGCCGTGTGCGGCTGGTGGCAGTCGGTGCAGCGGATCCCCTTCTCATGCATCTTGCTCTGCAGGAACGAGCCGTACTCGTAGACCTCGTCCCGAATCTGACCGTCCGCATAGTAGGTGCCCGGACGGATCAACTCGGTGAAGAAGTGGTCGTAGTAATTGTCGCCCGGGCAATAGTCCGGGTAGACCACGCTGCGGCGGGAATGGCAAGGCGCGCAGGCCTGGATCTCCACGCTCGGGTCGGCCGACTTGAGCCGCGGCAGCCCATAGCCCAGGCGGCGATCCCAGAACAGCGACTTCTGCCGCGCCAGCTGCACATGCACGCTGCCGGGACCGTGACAGGCCTCGCAGCTGACGTCGATCTCCGAGAAAGTCGTGTGGTAGGTGCGGGTTTCCAGCTCGAAGTTCTTCCGCAGGTCCGTCGAATGACAGGCCGCACACATGTGGTTCCAGTTCTGCGCGGCTCCGGTCCAGTGCAGCGGGTCGTCCGGCGCCAGCTTCTCCCGTACGTCGGGCGGCCGGAGGTAGAACCACTGCTTGCGGAGCGCGTCCCAGGAAACGCGGAGCACCTGGAGGCGCGCCACCTGATCGTCCGGCAGGCCCGGCGGCCGATCGAACTCGACCATGTACTGCTGCAGCGGATCGACGCCGAAGACGTACTTGATCTCGAAGTCGTCCAACTCGCCGTCCGGACCCTCGGTGCGGATCATGTAGCGGCCGTCCCGCCGGAACATGGTGGAGGTGATGCCGTCGTGCTCGAGCGTCGCATCGTGGAAGTCGCCCAGCACGGTTTCCGGCGTTGCGCAGTCCATCGCCAGATCGTGGTGCGAACCGGTCCATTGCGCGACCTCGCCCTGGTGGCACTCGGCGCAGGTCCCACGCCCCACGTAGGCGGCCTGCGTGTCGGCCGGCAGGCAGGTCCACCAGTCCGCCGCGACCCAGCTGGCGGCGGCCAGCAGCGACAGCCCGGAGATTCCGGCCCAGCGCCAGCGCGGCGGAAGGCCGCGGATGCCGCCGCGCGGCCGCGCGGCGCCGGCCTGCGTTGGGGGCATTCTTTTGGCCAAGGGAATCGGCAGAATGTTGAGGAATGAGACAGACCGGGGAACACCGCAGGCTGCGCTAATTCACGCATTATCGTCGGCCGCCGCTCACCTCACAACCGCCCCGCAGCGGTCACCTTTTCCGGGCGCTTCACCCTCCCCCTGGGAGGGTCGACCGTGAGGAACGAACGGCCGGGGAGGGGCGTTTGCGAGGGCGCGCAGCCGACCCGTCCGTCCCCTCCCCGAAGGCTCGTGCCTCGCCTTCGACCCTCCCGGAGGGAGGGTGAAGACCTTGCGAAGCGCCGCTTGCATCGCCTCGATGGCCTTGCGTGATCCTGGGAGATGCGCGACGAGCGAACCGGCGTGGCACGAACTTGGGAGGGCGAGGCTCCCGCCGAGCCGGCGCGTGGAACGTGTATTCGGCTCGGCGGGAGCCTCGCCCTCCCGGAATCGCGAAATCCCATGTGGGGCCTTGCGGCTCACCATGCACAGCGCCCATGTCCGCGGAACGGCGCTGGCCACAAGTGAAGTAAGGCGCTGTTCAACAATAAGTTACCGAAATCACTCATCAGCCGCGGGGCGCTAGCCCACGGTTGGAGCACGAAAGCCGCGGGCTAGCGCCCCGCGGCTGATCCACAAAACCGGTAGGTAATTGTCGTGCAGCGCCTAGGGGCATGTCTTCCCCGAGCAACCCGCGGCCTGCCCCCCGGCCGTTCACGAAACCATCCACGCGCACGCGTGTCGGTGGCGCGGCGGTCGACGCCGCGCGCGAAATCCCGCACCGCCGCCCGTCGCGGCGGACCGCGCTGCCCGTGCTGCGACCCTACGCGGTGAGGATCACCTTGCCGAAGTTGCGGCGGTCCTGGAGGTAGGCGTGGGCCGCGCCGGCCTGCTCGAAGGGAAACGTCCGATCGACCACGGGCCGCAACGGCCCCGCGGCCGCCAGCTCGACGATCTCCGCCAGCATCGGCCTCAACAGATGCCCCTGATCCCAGAGGTGGCCCAGGTTCACGCCAAACACACCGCGATTGTCGTTCATCAGGGCGATCGGCCGAAAACCTGGCATTTGCCACAGCCCGCGGAGAGCCGCCCACAGGTTGCGGCGGCGCCCGGTGACGAAGCTGGAAATACCGAACACGAACAGCCGGCCCAGGGGGGCCAGGCAGCGATAGCTCTTGGCCGCCGAGGCCCCACCTACCGCGTCCAGGACCACATCCACGCCGCGGCCGCCGGTCAGCCGCCGCAGTTCGGCCTCGAAATCGAGCGAGCGATAGTCGATCGGCTGCTCCACGCCCAGCTCCCGCAGCCGCTCGTGCTTCCCGGCACTGGCCGTACCCAGCACCCGCGCGCCGCGCCTCTTGCAAATCTGCAGCGCCGCCTGGCCCACGCCCCCGGCCACCGCATGGATCAATACCAGTTCGCCCGCGCGGACGTTGCCCAGCCAGACCAGCATCAGCCACGCGGTCAGGTAGTTGACCGGGATCGCCGCTGCCTCAACGTCGCTCAGCCCCGCGGGAATCCGCTGCGCCTGGCCCGCCGGGACCACCATCGTGTCGCTGTAGCCCCCGAACCGCGTCAACGCCAGGACACGATCACCGGGCTGCAGCTCCGTCACGCCGTCCCCGACCTGGTCGATGCGCCCGGCCACCTCATAGCCGACGACGGCGGGCAGGCGCGGTGCGTCGGGATACAACCCAAGGCGGGCCAGGATGTCGGCAAAGTTGACGCCCGCTGCAGTCACGCGGATCCGCACCTGGCCGGGTCCCGCCGGGGGATCAGGCGCGTCGCGCAGCTGCAGCACTTCCGGCGGCCCGGCCCGCGTGATCCAGACCTGTCTCATCGCAGTTCACCTCCCGCCCGGTACGAAATACGGTCTCCTGGTTCGGGGAGGGCGAGGCTCCTGCCGAGCCGAGAATCCGCTGCACGCGCCGGCTCGGCGGGAGCCGCGCCGTGCCGGCACCAGGCCACCCGCTTCAGGCAACCGTGCCCAGGCTGGGGTCTGGCTCATTTTTCGGCGGGAAGACCGCCGGTTGTCGTGGGTCGCTGCCGCCGAAAAATGTGCCTGACCCCTTGGCGTGCCCTGACCCCGCGCCGTGCCGGCACCAGGCAAACCTGCTCAGAACCCCCGCTCAACGTACCGCACACACGCAGAACCCTGCGGCCCTTCCCACCAGGGAACCAGGCCACCCGCTTCGTAACCGTTCACGGGCCGGGGTCTGGTACATTTTTCGGCCGATCCGCCCGACCCAGCGCAGACGCGCAGGCCGAAAACATGTACCTGACCCCCTCGAAACCGGCGCAATGCTCCGCCGGGGTGTGAACGGTGACCCCGCTTCAGACATCCTTGCCAGCCCCGGTCTGCTCGTCAAAGTAGCCGATCCAGCCGAGGGTCACCAGGATCAGTCCGATCACGACGCAGACCAAGGCGACTCCCAGGCCGATGTAGGTGGTGGTCAGCTTGCCGGAGAGAGCCCCGGACAGCTGCTCGGCCGGCAGCGCCCCGGGGACCTCGCGCAGCTCTCCAAACACGTGTACCATGCCGATGGCGCTGGCCATCAGCCCGAAAAAGGGGGCGACCAGGGCGACCAGCAGGAAGACGCCGCCCAGTCGGAAACAGCGTGTGCGGTTGAACTTCATCGATCCTGGCCTCGCGACGTCTCACGCGGTCGAGCCGCACGGCGGGCGTCACCTTTCACCGGGCGGGGGCTGGGCCATCCTTCGGCCGGCGCACCGATCCGTTGCTCAAGTCGCATTGTCCACTTCCGGGAGGGCGAGGCTCCCGCCGAGCCGAGAACCCGCTCAGCGGGCCGGCTCGGCAGGAGCCTCGCCCTCCCAGTTCATGCGGCGGCGATCCGAGCACCCGCCACGCGGATGCTCGCCCGCTCACAACCCGACCCGGCAGTGGTCGAGCATCTGCAGGGCGGTCGTGACGTAGCTGGTATAGAAAGGACCGAACTCGGCGTACCGCGCACTGGCCTCGTCGAACCGCATGCGATAGACGATCTCCTTGAGGAACTGTGGGTTGCGCGCCCACAAGGTGACGCCCCATTCCCAGTCGTCCAGCCCGATCCCGACCGTAATCAGCTGGGTCACCTTGCCCGCGAAACTCATGCCGCTGCGGGCATGTTCGGCCATCATCCGGTTGCGTTCGTCGAACGGCAGCAGGAACCAGTTTTCGCCCACCTTGCGCTTCTTGTTCATCGGATAAAAACAAGTGGCCGGCCAGGGCGGAAACTCGGGCGTCAGCCGCTGTCGGCGCATGAGCGGCTCGCGATCGGTGTAGGCCTTGACCTTGGCCCGAAAGGCCGGGCTCTCGTCCTGCTCGCCCTCGTCGATCAGCCGCTGGGAATACTGCTCGATCGTCGGCACGTACTCGGAGACCTCGCTGAGCGAGACGAACGAGTAGGTGGGCACCAGGGCCGGCCCGAGGCGGCTGGCCGACAGCCGCTGGTGAATGCCGTCGATCCGCAGCGGATTGGGGTCCATCATCATCAGGCTGAAATCGGCCTTGTGGCCGCTGACGATCGAGACCTGCAGCCGCTGGGGGGCGTCGGCCGCGTCCGGGGCAAGGATGGAAACGAACTGCTCGCGTCCGCCGTGCAAATCCTCCCCGTTGATCGCGGCGAGAATCGCCCGATCAAATCGGTAGTAGACGTGGCAGCAGTGCCAGCCATCCTCCGGTACCAGGGAGATTTCAGGCGTGGCATGTTCGCCGGGCCGCGCGTGGGTCATGGTCCAGGGAACTCCTCGCCCGAGGCGGATCGCAAAAGGATGTGCCGGCCTTCGCGCCGGACGTCACCGCCGATCGTAACGCGGCGCGCAAGCGAGAGGCAAGCGGTGACTAAGGCGCTGTTCAACAATAAGTTACCGAAATCACTCATCAGCCGCCGGGCGCTAGCCCGCGGTTCATCCGCGAAAGACCGCGGGCTAGCGCCCCGCGGCTGATCCACAAAACCGGTAGGTAATT
>Ga0209398_1000484_pt1 | contig 24496 bp, 25 predicted proteins | sample AshMeaBigSpring_FD_184125 | JGI IMG/M metagenome (GOLD analysis project Ga0209398, IMG submission 184125) | Groundwater microbial communities from Big Spring, Nevada to study Microbial Dark Matter (Phase II) - Ash Meadows Big Spring (SPAdes)... | ecosystem: Environmental > Aquatic > Deep... | reverse complement strand
AACGGCGTCAGTCGGGCATTCTTATGAATGTTCATTCGGAGCGATCCTGAAAAACTGAGGTGTGATAACTCCAGTCTCCTCGATCTGCTTCGAATGGACAACCTATGGAAAGCTCACATCTAGAGCGGTTTCCGACCTGATTAAATCAGGTCGACCGCTCTATCTCTTTGTTTTAACGCATTTTCTTTCGATCAACCGGTATCCACTTGATCGGAAAATGCTCCAGATTGCCACGTCGCTCCGCTCCTCGCAATGACAGCCTCGGCGTTTTTCAGCAGCCTGCTCTCATCATCTTCTGTTCGCATGCTTTTTTGCGATTAACCGGCTTCCACTCAATCACAAAACGCTCTAGGATCATGTCCGGGTGCGCTGTTCGGGTGTCGAACAGGCAGGGTTGACGAAGGTCGGGCCGCCTTCGTAAGGAAACCTGCATTCATGCGCCATTTTCTCGTTTTCCGTCGTTTTCTGAAGAGTGAAGCCGCTGGCGGCATCATCCTGATGGGTGTAGCCTGCCTTGCTGTGGTGATTGCGAACTCGCCCGTTGCTCCGGTTTATTTCGCGGGGCTGGGCCGTTATTTTGCCGGGCTTTCGGTGCTGCACTGGATCAATGATGCGCTGATGGCCGTGTTCTTCCTGCTGGTCGGGCTGGAAATCAAACGCGAATTACTGGTGGGCCAACTTTCGACATGGTCGCGCCGGGCATTGCCGGGCTTTGCAGCCCTGGGAGGGATGCTGGTTCCCGGCCTGATCTATGTCGCGTTCAATATCCAGTCACCGGAAACCCTGCGCGGCTGGGCCATTCCGGCTGCGACGGATATTGCCTTCGCGCTCGGTGTGCTTTCCCTGCTGGGGCCGCGTGTTCCGGTTTCTCTCAAGGTGTTCCTGACGGCGCTCGCCATTCTCGATGATCTTGGCGCCGTCATCATCATCGCGCTGTTCTATACTGCCCAGCTCGATCTGCCCGCATTGCTGGGGGCGCTGGCCGTATGGGCAGGGCTTGCTGCCCTCAACCTTTTCGGGCACCGGAAACTGCCTGCCTACCTGCTGCTTGGCGGGCTGCTCTGGGTATTCGTCCTCAAATCGGGCGTGCACGCAACCCTCGCCGGTGTCATTCTCGCCCTGACGATTCCGCTGACATCTTCACAAGAGAAAGCCGGGCACGCAGGATCGCCGCTGAACCGGCTGGAACATGGCCTTCACCCCTGGGTCGCGTTTCTGATCATCCCGGTTTTCGGCTTCGCCAATGCAGGCGTGTCGCTGGCAGGCGTTGGCCCTTCGACCTTGCTTGCTCCCGTGCCGCTGGGCGTTGCGCTGGGGCTCTTCCTCGGCAAGCAGATCGGCATCTTCGGCTTTTCCTGGGTCGCCATTCGCGCCGGTCTTGCCGAACTGCCAGCCCGGGCGACCTGGCTCCAGCTTTACGGCATCTCGCTTCTTTGCGGGATTGGTTTCACAATGAGCCTGTTCATCGGCCTGCTGGCTTTCCCCGGCTCTCCGATGCTTCAGGACCAGACCAAGATCGGCGTGCTGGCCGGCTCGCTCATGGCGGGAACGATCGGCTGGCTGGTGCTGCGATATGCTCCACCGGACCGGCGGGGAGGCGCAAAAGCGTGACGGCCCGGCGGAACGGGTCGGCCCAGACCTGTTCCGGCAAAGCGCAGCCATCCTGAGTCGCCTGGAGCAATTCCGGCGAAAGTGCGAACCGGGCTCCATTAGAGCAATTCCAGCGAAAGTGGGAACCGGTTTCGCGTCCGGAATTGCGACAAAACAAGGAGATAGAGCGTTTCAGGTGACTCAATCTTCGATGGAAACGCTCTAATGCTCTCATACCGGGTCTGAACATCTGCCCAGCCCTTGCAAAAAAATATCATAATCGTGCTTCACCTTTGCGTGGATTTGAGTCATCCTGTTGCAACGATGCCCGCTAGAGGCACGGACAGGGAGGGTATTCATGATCAAGAATTCACGCGCGTCATCACGTCTATTGGCAGCCGGGCGGTTGCTGGCGGCGGTTTCGATTGCTACGCTCGGCACGTGCCTTGCAGCCAGTGCGCAGGCTCCGGCTGCGGGCAATCTCGAGCGGCTTGGCGAGTTCAAAACCACCGGCGCGACGGGAGATATTCCGCATATCTCGCAAGGCGGCAAAAAGGCCGAGGCGATCAATCGCAACCTTGCGAAAATCAAATTGCCGCCCGGCTTCAAAATCTCGCTTTACGCCATTGTGCCGGATGCGCGGCATATCGCGGTTGGCCCGCAAGGCGTCGTCACCTTCGTCGGAACGCGCAAGAACAAGGTTTATTCCGTAACAGACCGGGACAAGGACCGCGTTGCGGATGAGGTGAAGGAATTCGCACCATCGATCGATTTCACGATTCCGAACGGGGTGTGTTTCTCGAAAGACGGTTTCCTGTTCGTGGCGGAGCAGAACCGCGTTCTCGTTTTCCCGGCGGCGGAATTCTTTTATGAAGGTGCGGATGTCGCGGCCTTCAACGTCGTCAAGAAGGGTGATCTGATCCCGACAGACGAGGAGAGCTATAACCATACGGCGCGGGTGTGCCGCATCGGGCCGGATGACAAGCTCTACATCACGCTTGGCCAGCCCTTCAACGTGTTTGCCCCGGCGAAAATGGATCTCTACGCCAAGGTCGGCATTGGCGGCATCGTCCGGATGGATCGGGATGGCAAAAACCGCGAGGTTTTCGCAACCGGCATCCGCAATTCTGTCGGCATGGACATCAACCCGAAGGATAAATCCGTCTGGTTCACGGATAATCAGGTCGATGGCATGGGCGATGACATTCCGCCGGGCGAGCTGAACCGCGCCGACAAGCCGGGGATGCATTTCGGGTTCCCGTATTTCGGCGGCGGCAAAATCCGCACCGTTGAATACAAGGATCAAACGCCACCCGCCAATGCCACTTTCCCGCAGGTGGAAATGGCCGCCCATGCCGCTGATCTCGGCATGAGCTTTTACAACGGCAAGCAGTTCCCCGCGAAATATCGCGGCGCGATCTTCTCGGCGCAGCATGGCTCCTGGAACCGCACAACCCCTGTTGGCGCACGGGTGATGGTGACATACCTCAAGGAAGATGGAACAGCGGATAAAACCGAAGCTTTTGCCGAAGGCTGGAACCAGAACGGCGAATATTTCGGCCGCCCGGTCGATGTCGCGCAGCTTTCGGACGGGTCACTCCTCGTCTCGGATGATCTTGCCGGGGCAGTTTACCGCATTTCCTACGGGAATTGAGGCAACATGATGCAGGGCCCGCTGTGGCGGGCCCTGTTTTTGTTTCGATATCAGGGTTGGATGATGGATATCACGGTTCGTGGGTTGGCGTGCAGCGTCGCTTTTTTTCTTGCAGCACCCCTTCCGCTTGAGGCTGCGGGCAACAAGGTGGCGGGGCGGCAAAAAGCCCAGCTTTGCCAGGGCTGTCATGGGCTTGATGGCCTGGCGAAAGTGCCGGGTGCTCCGCATCTTGCGGGGCAGGACGAGGTCTATTTCGTCAAGGCCCTGGGGGATTACAAGTCCGGCGCGCGCAAGAATGAAGCAATGAGCGTTGTCATCGAGCAGATCACCCCGGCTGATTATGCTGATCTTGCGGCCTATTATGCGAGCCTTTCTCAGGACAGGTGATGCTGGGTCAGAGCATTTTCGAGCGAAGCATGCCCCCTTCGCGTCCGGCTTCAAAAAGCTGATGGACCTGCTTGCAGCGCCGCTCAACTTTGCCTAAACCGGCGGATGAAACATATTCAACCGTTGCAGGATCGACTATGGCAAAGCCCTCCATCAACCGTGTCGTGCTTGCCTATTCGGGCGGGCTCGATACCTCCGTCATCCTCAAATGGCTGCAAACCACCTATGCATGCGAGGTCATCACCTTCACGGCGGATTTGGGGCAGGGTGAGGAGCTGGAGCCGGCCCGCGCCAAGGCGCTGATGCTCGGGATCAAGCCTGAGAACATCTTCATGGATGACCTGCGCGAGGAATTCACGCGCGATTACGTCTTCCCCATGTTCCGCATGAATGCGCTGTATGAAGGGCAATATCTCCTCGGCACCTCGATCGCGCGGCCCTTGATCGCCAAACGGCAGATCGAGATCGCCCGCCAGATGGGCGCGGATGCCGTCTCCCATGGCGCAACCGGCAAGGGCAATGATCAGGTGCGGTTCGAACTCACCTATTACGCGCTCGAACCCAATATCAAGATCATCGCGCCATGGCGGGAGTGGGATTTGTCGAGCCGCACGCGGCTCATCGCCTTCGCGGAGCAGCATCAGATCCCCATCGCCAGGGATAAATACGGCGAAGCGCCGTTCTCGGTCGATGCCAACCTGCTGCACTCCTCCTCCGAGGGCAAGGTGCTCGAAGACCCCGGCGTCGAAGCGCCCGAAATGGTCTATATGCGCACGATTGCGCCCGAAGACGCGCCCGACAAGGCCACCATCATCACGATGGATTTTCATCAGGGCAACCCGGTGGCGATTGACGGGGTGGCGCTCTCCCCCGCAGCGCTCCTCACCAGGCTCAACGCGCTTGGCAAGGCGAATGGCATCGGGCGGCTTGACCTCGTTGAAAACCGCTTCGTCGGCATGAAATCGCGCGGGGTTTATGAAACGCCGGGCGGCACCATTCTCCATGTCGCGCATCGCGCGATGGAATCGATCACGCTCGACCGCGAGGCGATGCACCTGAAAGAAAGCCTCATGCCGCGTTATGCGGAACTCGTCTATTACGGGTTCTGGTTCACGCCGGAGCGTGAGATGCTGCAAGCCTTGTGTGACAAGAGCCAGGACTTCGTGACGGGCCGTGTGACGCTCAAGCTTTACAAGGGCAATACCAGCGTCATCGGGCGTGAAAGCCCGTATTCGCTTTATGATCAGGAGCTTGTGACCTTCGAGGAAGGCGCGGTTGCCTATGATCACCGCGACGCGCAAGGCTTCATCAAACTCAACGCATTGCGACTGCGAACCTTGGCGATGCGGAAGCTGCGCGGGGAGTGAGCCTTCCACCGGTTTGGGTTTCCTCTTTTCCCGGGCATGCTGTAAAAGAAGCAGATGACGAACCCCATCTCCGATAGAGCCCTGCCAGAGCCCGGCGCTGAATTGCGCCGCGTTCATATCAAATCCTTCGGCTGCCAGATGAATGCGCATGATGCCGAGCGCATGGCCGATCTTCTGGCAAAGCACGGCTATGCCGCAACCGGGCAGGTGGAAGAGGCGGATGTGGTGATCCTCAACACCTGCCATATCCGCGAGCGCGCCTCCGAAAAGGTCTATTCCGAACTGGGGCGCCTGCGCGAACGCAAGGAAGAGCGCCTTGCTTCAGGCAAGACCACGCGCATCGTGGTGGCGGGCTGCGTGGCGCAGGCGGAAGGGACCGAGATCACGCGGCGCGAGAAGGCGGTGGATGTGGTTGTGGGCCCGCAAAGCTACCATAACCTGCCAGCCTTGCTCAAAGCCGCTGAAACCGGCACGGCGATGGATACGGATTTCCCGGAGCTTGATAAATTCGCCGCGCTCCCCGCACCCGACCAAAGACGGCTTCTGGCGCGCGGGCCTTCAGCCTTTCTGACCGTGCAGGAGGGCTGCAACAAATTCTGCTCCTTCTGCGTTGTGCCTTTCACGCGCGGGGCGGAATTCTCCCGGCCCGTTTCAGCTATTCTCGATGAGGCACGCGGGCTGGTTGAGGCGGGTATCCGTGATATCATGCTGCTGGGGCAGAATGTGAACGCCTATCACGGCGCGCGTGCGGATGGCGGGGTGGCTGATCTTGCGGCGCTTTTTGCAGCACTCGCCAAAATCGTGGGGCTGGAGCGCCTGCGCTATGCCACCAGCCACCCGCGCGACATGAACAAGGCCCTGATCGAGGCGCATAAAACCAACCCCAAGCTGATGCCCTACCTGCATCTTCCCGTGCAATCAGGCTCGGATCGGGTGCTCAAGGCCATGAACCGGCGCCACAGCACAGATGAGTATCGCCGGATCATTGATGCTATGCGCGAAGCCCGGCCTGATATCGCGCTTTCCTCGGATTTCATCATCGGGTTTCCGGGCGAAACTGAGGCGGATTTTGCAGCCACCATGGCCTTGGTGCGTGAAATCGGCTTTGCGGCGGCCTATTCCTTCACCTATTCGCCGCGCCCCGGCACCAAGGCGGCGGAGGGGACGGATGATGTGCCCCAGGGGGTGAAAACGGAGCGCCTTCACGCGTTGCAGGCGCTGATCCTTGAGCAGCAAACGGCGTTCAACCGCGCGAGCCTCGGTAAAACCCTGCCGGTTCTTTTCGAGAAGCTCGGGCGTTATGACGGGCAGGTCGCGGGGAAATCGCCCTATCTGCAAGCGGTTCATGTGGATATGCCGCAAGGGCGCATCGCAAAAGATTATATTGGTGCCATCATGGATGTGCGAATCACGAAGCTTGCATCCAATTCGCTTCATGGTGAGATTATATCGGCTGATCACAGCGCTTCTGAAGGAGGATACGCCGCTTGACCTTGCGCCTCAGCGAGCCTTCCCGCCTCGCCGCTTCCGTTCAGGCCTCGCTCGACGGGGTGGAGGACGCGATGACCCTTGATGACAACCGCGCCGCGAGCCTTGTCATCGGCAATTATGACCAGAATATCGCGCATCTCGAACGAAAATTGAACATTGTCGCGCATGTCAACGGCAACCGCATCCTGCTGCGCGGCGCGCGTGAGGCCGTGAGCCATGCGCGCCGCGTCATCGAGAGCCTTTACGAGAGCGTGCGGCGCGGCAAAACCATCGGCCCCGGCGATGTCGATGGCGCGATCGAGGAAACGGCGATGCAGCGCGGGCTGTTCCCCGTTGAAGATGCCGGTGGCGCAGAATTGATCCTGCCGCCGCAAGGCTTCGGGCAGATCACCACCCGCAAGCGTGGCCCGGTAAAAGCGCGCAATGCCGCGCAGGATCTTTATTTGCGCGCCCTTGCCCGCCACGAGCTTGTTTTTGCTGAAGGCCCGGCCGGCACCGGCAAAACCTGGCTCGCTGTGGGCCATGCCGTTCAACTCCTTGAACAAGGGCATGTCGAGCGGCTCATCCTCTCGCGCCCGGCGGTGGAGGCGGGCGAGCGTTTGGGCTTCCTGCCCGGCGACATGCGCGAGAAGGTCGACCCTTACTTACGCCCGATTTATGACGCGCTTTATGAATTCATGGAGGGGCGGCTCGTCGAGCGCGCCTTGCAGACCGGCGTGATCGAGGTCGCCCCGCTCGCCTTCATGCGCGGGCGCACGCTCTCCAACGCCTTGATCCTGCTCGATGAAGCGCAGAACGCCTCCTCGATGCAGATGAAAATGTTCTTGACCCGGCTTGGTGAAGGCTCACGCATGATCATCACCGGTGATCCGACGCAGATCGACCTGCCCCCGGCGCAGAAATCCGGCCTCGTCGAGGCGGTTCAGCTCCTCAAGGGCGTTGAGGGGATTGGCCATGTCAAATTCGGCCATCAGCATGTGGTGCGCCATGACCTCGTGCGCCGCATCGTCGCGGCTTACGAGGCGCAGACACCGCAGCGCCCGCATGAGAGCACTTTGTGAGCGAGAATGCCTGATATCGATATCCTGATCGAAGCGGAGGGCTGGGAGAGCCTCGCGGATTGCGAGACTTTGGTGGAAAAAGCCGCCATTGCCGCCTTGCAGGCAGCCGCGCCCGAGAAGGCGGAAACCGCAGGCCTTGTCGTTCTTCTGGCCGATGATGCGGCGGTTCAACGCCTGAACTCGGCCTTTCGCGGGCAGGACAAGCCCACCAATGTGCTCTCCTTTCCGGCAGGAACGGGGGCGATGCCCGGCATGCTGGGCGACATCGCGCTCGCTTACGAAACAACCGCGCGCGAGGCGATGGAAGAAGGAAAGCCGTTCGCAGCGCACCTCATGCATCTTGTTGTGCATGGCGTTTTGCATCTTCTTGGCTATGATCACGAGGAGGATGATGCAGCAGAGGCCATGGAGGCGCGCGAAATCGCGGTTCTGGCCGGGCTTGGCATCGCCAATCCCTATCGTGACGCCGAGGGGGGCGTGAAGGTATGAGTGAGGATGGACAGATCGAGCGTTCCGGCCCGCCGGAAGGGCGAAGTCGGGAGGGGGGGCGCGAATCCTGGATCGAGCGGTTCAAGCTCGCATTGGGGCTTAAGGCACCGCCCTCCATCCGCGATGACCTCGAAGACGCGCTGGAGGCAAGCGCGGCTCTTGATGACGATTTTTCCATCGAAGAGCGGCGCATTTTACGCAATCTCCTCGCCGCCCGCGACAAGCGCGTGCAGGACGTGATGGTGCCGCGCGGCGCGATCATCGGCATCTCCGAAGAGGCGAGTTTTACCGAATTGCGCGCGGTTTTTGCCTCTGCCGGGCATTCACGCGTGCCGGTTTACGGCGAAACGCTCGATGACCCCAAGGGTATGATCCATATCCGTGACATGTTCACGCGGCTTGATGGCATTGCGCCTGCAACCCGGATTTCGCAGACCGGGCTTGTCCGCCCCGTGCTTTTCGCGCCCGGCTCGATGCCCGCGCTCGACCTTCTGCTCGATATGCAGGGCCAGCATATCCATATGGCGCTGGTGGTCGATGAATATGGCGCGACAGACGGCCTGGTCTCGCTCGAAGACCTCATCGAAATCATCGTTGGCGAAATCGAGGATGAGCACGACATCGTCGAAGACCCCAATATCGAAACCCTGCCGGATGGCGCGATCCTGATCGACGCGCAAGCCAGTATCGAAGACGCTGCGCGTGTGATGGCAACGGATTTCACCCCTGACAGCGACGAGCACGCCATTGAAACGGTGGGCGGCTATGTCACCGCGTTTCTTGGCCGCGTGCCTGCCAAGGGGGAGCGCGTTACCGGGCCGAACGGGCTGGTTTTCACCGTGCTCGATGGGGATCAGCGCCGCCTCAAACGTCTCAGAATTGCGCCGATGCCTGCGGAAGAGCGCGCCGATTAGAGCATTTCCGGACGCGAAACCGGTGCCCACCCCCGGATCAAATCCGGGGGCATGCTTTTTGCGCAACATGCTCTAGCAGGCTGTTGAAAAACGCTGAGGCTGCCCTTGCGAGGAGCGCAGCGACGTGGCAATCCAGATGAAAGTTCTGCCGCTATCCGTAAAGGCGGCAAAAAAGCGGAAGAAAGTCTGGATTGCTTCCCGCCACGCTTCGCTCGCGGTCGCAATGACGGGGGCATGCTTTCGCTGGAATTGCTCTCTCTTTTTTTGCCGCAATTCCGGACGCGAAACCGGTTCCCACCCCCGCCTTCGCGGGGGCATGCTTTCGCTGGAATTGCTCTGGCGCTTATTCTGCTTGAACCCCCGCACAATGCCGCGCAAAAGAACATTTCCGCAGGATGACCGATTCGAAACAGCCGTTTTTGCAAGTGGGGCATCCCTTGCTCGAAATGGACATAAGCCATGAGCCAGAGCCGGGCTTCGGCAAGCAACCAGCAAAACACCCTGCTCGCAGCGCTCGCGGGAATGGCGGATCGCATCATCCTGCTGGAGGGCTGGTCACGCCGCTGGCTGGCGTTTTCCATGGGTGTTGTTGCCGCTCTGGCCTTGCAGCCGTTTGATGCCCTGCCCGCTTTTCTCGTCGCTTTTCCGGTTCTCGTCTGGCTGCTCGATGGCACGGCCCATGGTGGCTGGCGCGGCAACTTTGCCAATCTCGTCGCAGCGGCGGGGATCGGCTGGTGGTTCGGCTTTGGCTATTGTCTCGCCGGGTTGTGGTGGCTGGGGCAGGCCTTCATCACCGGGGGGGAGGATTTCATCTGGCTGATGCCTCTGGGGGTTGTCGGGCTTCCCATGGCGCTGGCGTTTTTCTTCGCCTTTGGCCTTGCGCTGGCGCGGCTTTTCTGGTGTGGCGGCGGAGCGCGGCTTTTCGCACTCGCCTTCGGGCTTGGTGTTTCCGAATGGCTGCGCGCGACGCTTTTCACCGGCTTCCCTTGGAACGGGTTCGGGCAGGCTTTCGCCAATCACATCACTTTGGTGCAGGCTGCATCGCTCATCGGCGCTGAAGGGTTGGGCGTGCTGGCGATCGTGATGTTTGCCGCGCCTGCCACGCTTGCAACCGGGCGAACAGCCTTTTCGCGCTGGTTCTGCCCGGTTCTGGCGCTTCTCGCGCTTCTGGTGCTGACTGTGTTCGGGCTTTTGCGTTTGCAGGTTGCAGGCGGCGCGCGGGTTGATTTTTCCACCCTCGCCACGGTGCCGAATGTGCGGCTGCGCATCATGCAGCCCAACATTGCCCAGACCGAGAAAAACAAACCCGGCAGCGGGCCGGATTTGCTGGAGCGCTATCTCAAGCTCTCGGATCGCGCAGCAGGGCCGCAGGCGATGGGCTTGAACGATGTCACCCATCTCATCTGGCCGGAAGCGCCCTTGCCCTTCGTGCTGGATAAAACCCCCAAAGCGCTCGAAACCCTCGCCAGAACGCTGCCTGCGGGCACGAAGCTGATCACGGGGGCCATTCGCCGTGAAGCGGTTGAGGGGGATGAAACCCGGCAGGTTTTTTTCAACGCGCTGCAATATTACGAAAAAGGCGCTCTGCTCGCCTCTTATGACAAGGTGCATCTGGTGCCTTTTGGCGAATACCTGCCCTTCGCCCCTGTTTTGCGCCGGTTGGGGCTTGAGGAATTCGTGCATGTGGTTGGTGGCTTCACGGCTGGCGCGGCGCGCACGCCCTTGCTGGTTCCGGGCCTGCCGATGGTGGTGCCGCTGATCTGTTTCGAGAGTATTTTTCCGCATGACATCGCCGCGCTTGAGGATGGAAACGGTCTCTTCCTCAATGTTACGAATGATGCCTGGTTTGGCGAAACCCCCGGCCCTTACCAGCATCTGGCGCAGGCGCGGCTGCGCGCCATCGAATTCGGCCTGCCCTTGGTGCGTGCGGCGAATACCGGCATTTCTGCGGTTTATGATGGCTATGGACGCATGGTTGCATCTTTACCCCTTGGCGTTGCAGACAGCCTCGATTCGCCGCTTCCTGTAGGGTTATCAACTACATTCTATCGCCGGACGGTTGGATTTAGTTACGCATCCGTGATGATTTGCTTTATGCTGACAGCACTCTCAGGATTGATTCGGAAACGTCGTCACATCTTGTGAGCATGCAATTTTATTCTGCATTTTTGCATGGATCCTTCCCGTCGGGTCGAGGTTTTCCGGTCATGAGGCGAAATGAAGCCGTTTGAACAATCATAAGGAAAAATAAAATGATGAGGTATGTTATGCTGCCGCGCCGTGTAGAATACCTTATCTCTTCGCCAGTCAGGCTGTAGGATAACATGTTGACATGCTGCATGCTTTTTTGAAACACAGGTTGGACGGGAGCCGGGGGACACATGGCCGTTGATGACTCGCACATGAAAAAAGCACCGAGCGCTGTGGATCGCCATGTCGGTTCCCGCGTCCGCTTGCGGCGCGTTTCCGTTGGAATGAGCCAGGAACGGCTCGGTGAGGCCCTTGGGGTAACGTTCCAGCAAATCCAGAAATATGAAAAAGGCACCAATCGCATCAGCATGAGCCGCATGCAGAATATCGCACAGGTGCTTGGTGCCCCCATTGCCTATTTTCTTGAAGGCGCCCCACGCGACGAAATGGCAATGATGGCGGGCTTTGCCGAACCGCAGCAGCAGGAATATTCCGCAGAAATTCTGACGACACCGGAAGGCATGGCTCTGGCGCGCGCTTTCGCCTCCATCGATGACCCCAAGGTGCGCCGCCGCGTGGTTGACCTTGTCACCACCCTGGCCGAAGGGCAGAAAAAGGATTAGAGCGGTTTCCGACCTGATTGAATCAGGTCGGTCGCTCTATCTTTTTGTTTTGACGCATTTTCTTTCGATCAACCGGCAACCACTTGATCGGAAAATGCTCTAGAGCAATTCCAGCGAAAGTGGGAACCGGTTTCGCGTCCGGAATTGCGTAGAAACTTGAGAGTAGAGCGTTTCAGGTGATTCAATCTCTGACGGAAACGCTTTATATCAAGGGTCATGAACAATGACCTTTGGTATTCCGTCCTGAATTGATCAAGCCATTGGCTGCATTTGATCAATTCAGGTCCTTCAAAGGCCCCGTGCGTCAGCATCCGGGGCGTTTGGTACTACAGCGAAAGCATCCTTGATCGCCTCGCAATCCTGCGCCAGCGCGATGCCGGGCCAAACCAGCAGCGCCGCGATGATCGGATGCTGCATGGTTCAGCCGCGCAGGCTCGCGCCGGTTCTGGCGGCAAGTTCCGCCACCAGTTTTGCTGAAAACGCCTCGATATCCGCATCCGTCAGCGTTTTTTCGCGCGGCTGCAAGGTGATGGCCAGCCCGATGGAGGCCTTGCCCGCCTCGATGCCCTTGCCCTTGTAAAGATCAAACACCGTGACCTCCTGAAGAAGCGTCTTATCAACCCCGCGTGCGATTTTGAGCAAGGTTTCCGCTTCGGTTGTCTCATCAATAATGAAGGCGAAATCACGGCTCACAGGCTGCAAATCCGGCAAATCGAGCTTGGCTTTCGCCCGTGTCGGCTTGCGCTTGGGGCTGGGAAGACCATTGAGAATGATCTCGAAGCCGCAAAGCCGCCCTTCCGCGCCCAGAGCCTCGATGGCATTGGGATGCAATTCGCCAAACCAGCCGATGACATCCTTCGGCCCGAAGCGCAGGATCGCCGAACGGCCGGGATGCAGCCATGCCGGGGCCTGCGGCAGCGCCGAGGCCGCAACCACCTGCAAGCCACCTATTGGAACATTGAGGGCCGAAAGCAGCGCCATGACATCGGCCTTCGCGTCATAAAGCCCGGCTTCCTCTGCCCCGCTCCAATGCCGCCCATTGCCCTTTTCGGAAGCAAGCCCGCGCCGCAAACCCGCCGCCGCGGCGCGCTGATCATGTTCGCCCGCGCCCGGAAACACCTGCCCGACCTCGAACAAAGCAAGATCGCCGGAACCGCGATCCGCGTTGCGCTGCGCCGCCATCACCAAACCCGGCATGAGGCTGGGGCGCATGTCCGAAAGCTCTGCCGCAATCGGGTTCGCCAGGGCAAGCTCCGGCGCGCCGCCGCCGAAAAGGCGCGCAGCCCCCTTCGAAATGAACGACCAGGTGAGCGCCTCGACCATGCCGCGCCCGGCCAGGGCGCGTTTGGCCTGCCGTGTGCGGATTTGCAGCGGCGTGAGAACCGGCTTGTGGATATGGTCAACCCGGCGGATGGGCTGAAGCGGCACGTTATCAAGCCCCACCATGCGGGTGATTTCTTCGACAAGGTCAGCCTTGCCTTCGATATCGGGCCGGAAGGATGGCACCGCCACTTTCACCACCGCGCCGGTGCCGGAGACCCAGAAGCCAAGGCCCGTGAGAATGGCCTTGATTTCAACGAGCGGCACCTCAAGCCCGGTGAGGCGCTTGACCTCCGAGGTCGGAAAATCGATGATTTTCTCGCCATCGGGGATCTCCCCCGCAAGGCTGATAGCGCCTGGCGTGCCGCTGCAGATGTCGAGCACGAGTTTGGTGGCAAGCTCCAGCCCCGGAACGGTGAAGGCAGGGTCGATGCCGCGCTCGAACCGGTAGCGCGCATCGGTGTTGATGCCAAGCTTGCGCCCGGTTTGCGCGATGTTCTGCGGCGACCAGAGCGCGGATTCGATCAAGACATCAACCGTATTCTCATCGCAGCCCGAAGCCTCGCCGCCCATCACGCCCGCAAGCGATTCGGGGCCGTTCTCATCCGCGATTACAAGCATGCTGGAATCAAGCGTATAGGTTTTGCCGTCAAGCGCGAGGAGGCTTTCGCCATGAGAAGCGCGGCGCACCACCAGATCGCCCTTCACCTTCGCGGCATCGAACACGTGCAACGGCCGCGCCTGATCAAAGGTGAGGTAATTGGTGATATCAACCAGCGCGTTGATGGGGCGAAGGCCAATCGCCTTGAGGCGCTTTTGCATCCAGTCCGGCGAGGGGCTGTTTTTCACGCCCCGCACCAGCCGCAAGGCAAAAGCCGGGCAGAGGTGTTGATCCTCCGCCGCAAGAGCAAGCCTCACCCTGACGGGGCAGGGGTCTGTGCCCGGAATTGAGGGAATGGCCGGGGTTTTCAGGCTGCCCAGCCCGGCGGCGGCCAGATCGCGCGCGATGCCGTAAACGCCCATGGCATCGGGCCGGTTCGGCGTGAGGTTGATATCGATGACAGGGTCAGAGAGCCCGGCCCATGCCGCATAGGCCATGCCGAGGGGTGCATCCTGCGGCAGATCAAGGATGCCATCATGATCCTCGGAAACCTCCAATTCGCGGCCCGAACAGAGCATGCCGGAGGATTCAACGCCGCGGATCACGCCCTTGCCGATGGTGATATCCTTGCCCGGAATATAAGTGCCGGGCGGGGAAAACACCGAGACCATGCCAGAACGCGCATTGGGCGCACCGCACACCACCTGAACCGGCGCGCCGAACCCGGTTTCAACCATGCAGACGCGCAGATGATCCGCATTCGGGTGCTGTTCGGCGGAAATCACCCGCGCGATGGTGAAGCCCGCGAGCTTCTTGCCGGGGTCATCCACCCCCTCCACCTCCAGCCCGATGCGGGTGAGGGTTTCGATAATCGTTTCAACCGGGGCATCGGTTTCAAGATGCTCCTTGAGCCAGGAAAGCGTGAATTTCATATCGTGACCCTATGCCCCAAAACCATGCCGGGCGATGCAACCCATCATCCCCGGCATGCAGCCCTGCCTGATTCTTTTTAAAATGAACGCTTCAGCGCCCGTTCAAGTGCCTTATACACGTCATCATCATTGCGCTTGCCAATCAGGCGCACCTCTACTGCATCGGCCTTGACGGCATAGATGATGCGAAATTCGCCCGATTTCAAACGCCGCATCGGGGCATAGCCCTTCAGTGCCTCGGAAGGCAAGCTCTCCGGGGCATCACCCAGCATTTTGAGCTTCCCCGCAATTTGATGCGCCTGTTTGACAGGCAAAGCGCGAAGAAAGCGCGCTGCCTGCTTCGAGAGAACAAGGCGCGGCACGCCTTAATCCCGCGCGGCAATCAGGGCGTTGATGAGGCTCTCGCTTTCATCTGGATCAAGATAACCCTCTTCATGGGCTTTGAGCGCGCGCTCGGCCCAGATGGTATCCTCAAGGTCTTCCATCGAGAGAAAAACGCCGACGGGGCGGTTGTTTTTCGTCACCAGAACCGGCTCGCGCTGCGCCATATCGAGAAACTTGCCGAAGCCGTTCTTCACATCCGCCGCTGTCATGGTTTTCATGGGAACCTCCAGAATAGCTAAAATAGTTAAAATGGGCGGTTTTGGCAAATGAAAATTTGAAGTCGTTATTTTCGAGAGACTCTTTGAGCCAGGAAAGCGTGAATTTCATGGTTTTACCACCAAATACAGAAGAGCACAGACAGAAAATCCACACAAAAATCCAACTGACAAACCATTTTGAAAGGCATTCCTTCCGCGCTTTTCTATTAATTTTTGTTTCTCGCCATAAAAAATTGATTCTCGGAAGAAAATGTCGTGATGAACCTCTTCTCCACCCATTCCCCCACAGATTAAGTCGTTTTTAAATCCTTTGATTATTACTTCCGAACTTGAATTTGGATTAATGGAATATTCTATTCTATTTTCAGACCGCTGCACAACTGAACACCCTGCCCCTACGCTAGCAGAGAACGGGATGCCCTCTACAAGGGATTTTGTTTCAATATAAAATCTTGCGATTTTTTCACTATTATTCCAAATATAGACAGATGCGAAATCTGTTTCGTTTCTATGATCTGAAAATTTATTAATATTATAGCTTATTCTTGGATTCGATTTTTCCGTCGAAAACTTTTTATACGCAAGATATAGGCCAAGAAGCGCAATAAAAGCCCCAATGGCCGCGATGAGAACCTGCGCTGTCATACACTCAACCCCGCCGCGAGGCTCGGCAAATCGAGCGGGCGGAAGCCGTAATGCTTGAGCCAGCGGATATCGGCTTCGAAAAACGGGCGCAGATCGGGCATGCCGTATTTGAGCATGGCGATGCGGTCGATGCCCATGCCCCAAGCATAGCCCTGAACCTCATCCGGGTCGAGGCCGCAATTCCTGAGAACATTGGGGTGAACCATGCCGCAGCCGAGAATTTCGAGCCAATCCTCCCCCTCGCCGAAGCGGATGTCCCCGCCCTTGCGGGAGCATTGGATATCCACCTCCATGGAGGGTTCGGTGAAGGGAAAAAACGAGGGGCGGAAGCGCATCTTCACGCTTGGCACCTCGAAAAACGCCTTGCAGAATTCTTCCAGAACCCATTTCAACTGGCCGAGATTGGCCGTTTTATCAATCACCAGCCCCTCGATCTGGTGGAACATCGGGGTGTGGGTCTGGTCAGAATCGCAGCGATAGGTGCGGCCGGGGCAGATGACGCGGATGGGCGGCTTTTGCGCCAGCATGGTGCGCACCTGCACGGGCGAGGTATGCGTGCGCAGCAATTTACGCCCTCCCTCCGCATCCGGCGCGAAGAAAAACGTATCATGCATCTCCCGCGCCGGGTGGCCTTCGGGGAAGTTCAGCCGCGTGAAATTGTAATCATCGCTCTCGATATCCGGGCCTTCGGCGACAGAAAACCCGAGATCGGCGAAAATCGCGGTCAATTCATCCATCACCTGGCTGATCGGGTGGATGCGCCCGGCCTCAAGCCCGCTCTCGCGCAAGGGCAATGTCACATCGAGCCGTTCCGCGCCAAGCCGTGCTTCGAGCGCCACGGCCTTGAGCGCGGATTTGCGGGCGCCAAGCGCCGCCGTGATCTCGTCCTTCAGCGCGTTGATCGCCGCGCCCGCCGCCTTGCGATCCTCCGGCGCCATCGCGCCAAGCCCTGCAAGCAGGGTTGAAACCGAGCCTTTTTTGCCCAGAGCCGCAATGCGCACCGCTTCGAGCGCGTCTTCCGTGCCAGCGGCTTCAATATCGACGAGAAGACCCTGCTGCAACGCAGCAAGATCAAGGGATGCTGGATCAGACATCGGCAGAAGGCCCTTCATTTATAATCTGGTTTGGCTTGTCATGCGCAACCAGCTCCCGTCAAGCCTCGTTATCAACCAGAAAAAGGGCGGGTGTTTTCACACCCGCCCCTGATGTTTCGACACCGTAAGGGTGATCAAGCCGGCAAAGCGCCCTTGGCCTGATCGACGATGGCCTTGAAGGCATCGGGCTGGGTGATGGCAAGATCAGACAATATCTTGCGGTCAACCGCGATCCCGGCGCGGGTCAGGCCGTCGATGAAGCGCGAATAGGTGAGGCCGTAATCACGCACGGCGGCGTTGATGCGCTGGATCCAGAGCGCGCGGAAGGTGCGCTTCTTGGTGCGACGGTCGCGCGTCGCATATTGCATCGCGCGGTCAACAGCGGCCTTTGCGGTGCGGATGGTATTTTTGCGACGGCCATAAAAGCCTTTGGCGGCCTTATAAACCTTCTTGTGCTTGGCGTGCGAGGTAACGCCTCTTTTGACACGGGACATGGGTTACTCCTGAATGGCGAAAAGCGTCTGATGTTGAGAAAAAGCGGCAGAACACTCAGCCGTTCGGGAGAAAATACTTCTTGATGTTGTCACCATCGGTCTTGAACAACACGCGCATGCCGCGATGATCACGGATCTGCTTGTTGGTGCGCTTGATCATGCCATGGCGCTTGCCGGACTGGGCATATTTGACCTTGCCGGTTCCGGTGATCTTGAAGCGCTTTTTCGCGCCTGATTTGGTCTTCAGTTTGGGCATTTTCCACTCCAGTCAGAAAGCCTTCCACGGATGAAAGGCGCGAGCGCCCCCAAGAGACGCAACTGAACCGCCACGGCAGCCCTTATCAGCCGGGCGGTTCAAACGAAGGCGTCTCGCTAAGCCATAATGCGCGAGTTTTCAAGTCCCGGAGGCTGCAAGGCCGGAATAAATTGCTGATGCCGCATCACAACGGCACCGCGCCTCACTTCGGCGCGAGCACCATGACAACCTGGCGGCCCTCGAAGCTCGGCTCATTCTCGACCTTGGCGAAATCGACGATATCGAGCTTCACCCGATCCAGCACCTTCATGCCGATATCCTGATGCGCCATTTCCCGGCCCCGGAAGCGCAGGGTGATTTTCACCTTGTTGCCTTCCTCGAAGAACCCCTTCATGGCGCGCATTTTCACGCCGTAATCATGGTCATCAATCGCGGGGCGCAATTTGATTTCCTTGATTTCGATGACTTTCTGCTTCTTGCGCGCTTCGGCGGCCTTTTTCTGTTCGGCGAATTTATAGCGCCCGAAATCCATCACCTTACAGACGGGCGGCTCGGAATTCGGCGAAACCTCGACAAGATCAAGGCCCTGATCTTCGGCGAGCTTGATCGCCTCAAAGGTGGGCAGAACCCCTTTATTGGAGCCATCTGCGTCAATCACCTGAACTTCACGAATGCGGATGTCGCGGTTTACCCGAGGTCCGTCCTTGGTGGGAAGCGGAGCGGTTCTTATCGGCCTGCGAATGGTCGTTCTCCCTGAGGTTGCCTTGCCCGCGCCATCGGGCAGCTTCGAGAAGAGCATTACGCATATTCGCCACAAAAAACAACCAAAACGCGCGTGCGCTTTCTCAACCCAAAGTCAGGATTAGCGTCGGGGCTGGCTGATGCGGCCCTCCACCAACGCAACATAGCAATCCAGCGTTTCACCCACCATGCGTTCGAGCGAGAAATGCTGCTCTACATGCCGCCTTGCGCGGGTTGCCAGCGCTTCACGCGCGCTGGGCAGAAGGCCGAGCGCTTCGATCAAGGCTTCGGCCAGCGCTTCGGGCGCATTGGCGGGAACATGCCAGCCGGTGCGCAGATCGGGCCGCACCTGCGGCGGTGCGAGCACGGTTTCAGGCACGGCACCGAGGTTCGAGACCACCACCGGCACGCCCATGGCCTGTGCTTCCACCGCAACGCGGCCAAAGGCTTCGGGCGCGGTGGACGGCACGGTAACAAGCGCAGAAGCGACAAGCGCGGCGGGCATATCCGTGACATGGCCCACCCGCCGCACGATGCCGCCAAGGTTGAGTTCCGTGATCAGGGCGTCAAGCTCGGCCACATAACCATCACGCCCCTGCGCATCCCCCGCCAGAATGAAGAGCAGGTCGCGATAGCCCTTGTCGCGCAAGATGGCCGCCGCGCGGATAAGAACGCGCTGGCCCTTCCAGCTTGTGAGGCGCCCCGCGAGCAGGATGATGCGCTCATCCGGCCCGGCAAGCCAGGTGCGGCGGGTTTTTTCCACCCTGTCCGGCCCCACCTGATCGGGCGAGAAGGTGTCAAAATTCGTGCCGCGATGGATCACCCGCAATTTTGACGGTTCAATCCCGTGCTGGGCGCGGATCATCTCGGCGGTAAACAGCGAATTGGCGATCACGACATCACCGCGCGCCATCACGGAGTTATAAAGGAGCTTCGGCCCGATCCGCCCGGAATAAGCGCCGTGATAGGTGGTGACAAAGCCGATACCGGTGCTGCGCGCCGCTGCCAAAGCCACCCAGGCAGGCGCGCGCGAGCGGGCATGGATGATATCGACCTTCTCCTCGCGGATGATTTCCGCCAAAGGCCCGATATTCAACGCCATGGAGAGCGGGTTTTTGGTGGCGGCGGGAAAATTGAGCCAGATGCCGCCCTTGGCCTGCAATTCCCCCACCAGCCGCCCGCCTTCGCTGGCGACGAGCGCGCGCGCCCCGGCCTGAACCAGCCCTTCGGCGATATCGATCGTGGTGCGTTCGGCCCCGCCCGCCTCAAGCTGAGGGATGATCTGAAGCACGGTCCGGCCCGCAAGCGGGCGCTTACCTGCAGAAGGGATGGATGTGATCGGTTGCAGAACCATGCTGAAAATTGCGCCTGACCGTTTCAATACATGAATATATCTTCTGGCATAACGCGGTGCATGCGCAACATGCAACATCGAAGCCATGGCCTTCGCGCAAGATCACCTCTACACAAGGCCTTCCTCACGATTATTTTACACGCTTCAGGAAATTCGACTTATGCCCGTTCAGCACCACGCCCTTGCGGCAAACCCTGTTACCGGTCATCCGGCGCGCAATCTCGCCTATCTCAAAACGCCGGGCGCCAGCCCCGGTCTCGTCTGGCTGGGCGGGTTCCGCTCGGACATGACCTCGACCAAGGCGGAAGCGCTCGATATGGCGTGCCGCGCCGAAGGGCGGGCCATGCTGCGCTTTGATTACATGGCGCATGGTGCAAGCACGGGCGATTTTCATGAAGCCACCCTCTCGCTCTGGCTGGAGGATGCTCTGGCGATGATCCGCGCTGAAGGCGGGCCACGCCCCATCCTTGTCGGCTCTTCCATGGGGGGCTGGATCGCGCTTCTTGCCTGCCAGAGGCTGGTGGCGGAGGGGAATGCGCCGGGCGGGCTCGTTTTGATCGCTCCGGCGGTGGATTTTACCGAAAAGCTGATGTGGGCGCAGTTTACGCCGGAAATCCGCCGGATGATCGAGGAAGAGGGCGTCTGGTATCGCCATTCGGAGTATGCGCCGGAGCCTTACCCCGTCACCCGCGCCCTGATTGCGGATGCGCGCAACCATCTTTTAATGGACAAGCCGCAGCATTTCGGTGTGCCGATCCATATCCTGCAAGGCGCGCAAGACCCGGATGTGCCGCTTTCGCATGTCGAGCGTTTCATGGCACAGCTTGGCGCGGAGGATGTTCGCTTCACGCTCATCCCCGATGGCAACCACCGCCTCTCGCGCGGGGCGGATATCGCCGCGCTCACGCGCATCTCGCTTGCCCTTGCGCAGGAGGTTGGCGCAATTTGACCGGTTGGAGCGTGTTTTTGATGGACTCAAAACCGCGCTCTCTCTTCTTGTTTTTTCGCAGTTTCGCTTCGCGGACCTACGGTTCTTCACGCGAACCGGTATCAACGATGCTTGAAAATGCTCCAACAGACTGTTGAAAAACGCCGGGGCTGTCATTGCGAGGAGCGTAGCGACGTGGCAATCCAGATAAAATTTCTGCCGCTGTCCGCAGAGGCGGCAAAAAAGAGGAAGCAAAAAAGAGGAAGAAAGTCTGGATTGCTTCCCGCCACGCTTCGCTCGCGGTCGCAATGACGGGGACAGCAATCGCCTTTTTCAACAGCCTGTTGAAGCGTTTCCGGCGAAGATTGAGTCATCTGAAACGCTCTATCTTCTTGTTTTGACGCAATTCCGGACGCGAAACCGGTTCCCACCCCCGCCTTCGCGGGGGCATGCTTTCGCTGGAATTGCTCTAGAGCGGTTTCCGACCTGATTGAATCAGGTCGACCGCTCTATCTTCTTGTTTTTATCGCATTTTCTTCGATCAACCGGCAACCACTTGATCGGAAAATGCTCTAATGCAGTGCAATCATCGTCAGGTCATTCTGCCAGGCGCTGCTGAGGATCGCCTCGCGCGCATCAGCCAGCATCAGGGGCGTGCCATCCGCTGCGAAGAGCGCGTAAACCTCCACCAGCGGGTGAAGCTGCGCCGTTTGCGGAAACATCTCCCGCACATCGGCGGCGCGGAATTTGCGCATATAGGCCACCTCGCCGCCGCCCATGGCCGCCAGTTCGCCAAGTGTCTGCCGCAGCAAGGCTTCGCGCGGCGGGCTGGAGGCGGGGGAAGCGGAAACCGGTGGATCGGCTTCGGTTTTCGAGGGGGATACGCGTTTACTGGCCATGGAAGCCCTCCATTTTCTCCATTGAACGCCTGAATGTATTGACGAAGCGTTTCTGCCCGCAAACCGGCGCTGTATGAGGACGGAACGAGAGGCAAGGCCCGCGCCACACTCACCAGTTGGCCTTGATGCCCCCGTAAACCGCAGGGCCGGTTGCGCCGTAATTGCGCACCTCCTCGATACGGGCATTGGTGAGGTTTTCGCCCCGCATATAAAGCGAAAGCGCATCATTCACCTGATAATTCGCGGTGATATCAAGCCGTGCATAAGGCGCGAGACGGACGCGGATCGTGTTGTAACCGGCATCAAAATCCAGATCAAGCCTTGCGCCGACGAGAACGAGATTGGGGAAGAGCGTGAGTTTCTCATTCACCTTGAGATCAAACCCCACTGCGCCCTGATGCTGTGCCCGCCTGATCAGCCGCAGGCCGGTGTTTTCATCGCGCGCATCAAGATAGGTATAGCTGCCCTTGAGGGTGAGGCGATCTTCGAGAAGAACGAGGCTGCCGCTGGCTTCGATGCCGCGTGTTCTGGCGCGGCTGGTGTTGAAATAGCAGCCATAAATCTGGTTCGCTGCACAAGAGGCACCGCTTGAGTCAAAATCGATCAAATCACGGAAGCGATTGTCAAACACACCAAGCGAGAGCCTGGCACGGCCCTGCAACAGGCTCTGCTCGATGCCCGCATCTGCACCGATGCTGGTTTCAGGGCCAAGCCCCGGCGTGCCGTAAATCGAGAAAAGCTGGTAGAGCGAGGGCGCTTTCGCCCCGGTGCCAAGGCTCGCGCGCAGTTTCGTGCCGGTTTCCTCGATGCGATAAGCGAGGGTCGCGCGGCCGGTGGTGAAGGTTTTTGAACGGTCAACCGCGTCGATCCGCCCCGCGAGGCTTAAGTCAAGCCGTTCGCCAAGCTGGATCTGGTGCAGCAGGAAGGCTGAAAGCGTGCGCATGCCCTCGCTCGCATCATGGCTCCTCGGGCCGGAACCGCGCGGCAGGTTTTCGGAAAACTGATCAAGGCTTTCCTGCTCGAACCTTGTGCCGAAGATCAAGCTGCCCGCTTTTCCCAGCGCAAGCGTGCCCTGACATTCCGCGCCAGTGCGATCGCCCCGATAATCAGACCCCGAGCCAACCGAGCCGAAAAACGGTGAAAAGCTGTAAAACCGTTCGGTTCTTAAGGCAAAAAGCGAGAGCCTATGCGTGAGCGTGTCATCCAGCGTAGCAAGCCTTGCTGAAACCTGCGCGTTGGTGATGCGCGCCTTGCTTTTGTTATAGGGGTCATCGGCGTAGGAATTGTCGAAATGCAGAAACGTCCAATGATGCGAGAGCGAGGCATCAACCGCAAAATCCGTATTCGGCTGATAGCCGAGCCGGAAGGAGGCGCCGATCTTCTCCGCCGGGTCTTTTTCAAGTGGGGCGGAAAGCGCGCGCGTGATGCGCGGCAGGCGGTTGCCATAGGCGGAAAACCCGTCGGTTTTATAGCCCGTGACGGAGGCGGCGTAGCGCCACGCCCCCGCGCTGCCGGAAGAAGCGGCGCGGGTTTCAAAGGTGCCGTAACTGCCCCCGCCAATCGAGAGGGAATGGCGCGGCTTGCCATCACCCCGCCTTGTGATGATGCTGATGACCCCGCCCATGGCGTCCGAGCCGTAAAGCGCGGATTGCGGCCCCCTTAAAATCTCGATGCGCTCGATATCGGTCGGCGAAATCATGCCAAAATCGACCTCGGCGGCGGTGGTCGAGGGGTCATTGATGCGCACACCATCCACCAGAACCAGAGTCTGGCCCGCATTGGCCCCGCGCAGGCGGATGGTTGCCGTGCCGCCCGGCCCGCCATTCTGCGTGATGGCAAGCCCCGGCACCGCGCGCAAAGCGTCGAGAATGCCGCCCGCGCCGCTGCGCTCGATCTCGTCATGCGTGATCACGGAAACCGAGGAGCCGGAGCGCTGGGTGGAAATCGGCCCGCGATTGGGCGTGAGGACGATATCCGGTGCCTGCTGGGCTGATACGCCCTGCTGCAAGGCAAGAAGAACAAGAAGAACAAGAAGAGGGAGAAGGGCCTTGCGGGTCTGCTTCAAGCAGACAGGCAAAGGTTGGCGCAGGCTCATGGCCGCGCCGAAGAGGCGATCAGACATCATGTCTCCTTTCCGGCCCGCCGCCGGAAATCGGGGTTACATCATGATGCTGGCCGGTCTCCTGGCTATGCGGGTCGTGGCTCGGTGTCGCCTTCCCGGAGGGCCAAAAGGCCTGATCCAGTGGCAAAAGGACACCGTGCTCACCGCTTACAGTTGCGGGGGCAGCTCGGGATTTGGGCAAAAACCCACACCCGATTCCCGTTTCACCTGGGGTATGAGCCCCAGGCACCATCATCAGGCGTGAGCATAGGGGGAAAATGTCCAACCGGCAAGACGGTTTTTGTCAGCCGGGGGGTGCCGTCAGACAAACCAAAATAGTCTCAGAAATCGCCCCAACCCAGCCTTACTCAGGCCACGCAGGTTGTCGCCATGTATGATGTCGATGCCACGCTCATGCAGCAGACCCTCGACATTCCGCAGCGAAAGCGGGTAGCGCACACACATCATTACCGCCAAGCGGATAATCTCGGGCGAAGTTTTGAAATATCAAAAGGGGTGCGTGCTTGTCATATGCCAACCCGCTGTTCAGTCCCGGCATTTGATGGATAGGATTCAGGATGAACCTTTCGGGTTCGATTGTCCATTGTTTGCAGATGATCCCGCAGGGATTGCGCGAAGCGTGCGTAGGGCGTGAGGCCATTGAGAGTCTTCAATCTTCGCCCGAAGTTGTAGGCGTTGATGAAGTTGGCGAGGTGACTTCGTAACTGTTCGTGGTTATCATAGTGGAAGCGTTTCACGGTCG
>Ga0209398_1000482_pt1 | contig 24635 bp, 17 predicted proteins | sample AshMeaBigSpring_FD_184125 | JGI IMG/M metagenome (GOLD analysis project Ga0209398, IMG submission 184125) | Groundwater microbial communities from Big Spring, Nevada to study Microbial Dark Matter (Phase II) - Ash Meadows Big Spring (SPAdes)... | ecosystem: Environmental > Aquatic > Deep... | reverse complement strand
AGTTTAGTGGGAGTTGATGGTCGTACACATTTCACCAACTTTTTACAATACTATGGTGGAACACAATTACAAACACTACAATTACCAAATACCGTAAAAGCAGGTTGGTATCAATTAGTTGTGAAAGATGGTGTGCATGAAACACTTGTAAAAACAGTGTTGGTAGCACAATAAGTTGAAATCAATTGTTAGTAAACACAAAAGAGGCTGTCTCGTAAATGAAGACAGCCTCTTTTGTATAAATTATTTTCAGAAATTAACCTTTCTTTTTTACAGTAGGTTTAGCTACTTCCTTTGCCTCTATTACTTCTCCATCAATTGTCAATACTGTTGGTGCTGGTTGGTTAGCAAATTTTATGGTTACATTTTTTTTAAAAGTGCCAACAGTAGCAGCATTGTAGGTAACTTTTATACTACCAGATTTACCTTTCACAATAGGTTCTTTTGGATATTCTGGCGTTGTGCAGCCACATTCAGCAGTTGCATTTTCAACAATTACAGGCTTCAACGATGTATTTGAAAAACTAAATACGTAGGTAACTGGTTTGTCTTTTTTTATTTTGCCAAAACTGTGTGTTGTCTTAGCAAATTTTACACCCTCTTGTGCCCATGCTGATATGGCACAAAGAATGAATGCGGCTAGTATTATTTTTTTCATTATTACTATTTAATGCATTAATTAATAGTTGGCTTTTTCATTTTTTCTACAACATTATTTACGGGTGCAGAAGTTGCAGGTGGTGTAAATGTTTCGCCTTTAAAAGTTACTTGTTTGGTCATTCCATCATTAAAAAACAAGGTTGCAACTTTTGTGAAAGATCCACTTGACATTCCATTAAAACCTAGTGTTACGCTCATGGTTTCGTTTGGTCCAAACTTTTTACCTTTTTCATAAATAGGTGTAGTGCATCCACAACCAACTTGTACATTTTCTAAGGTTACAGAATCGGCACTAATATTCTTGATTTCCAACATGTATTTTGTTTCTTTTCCGTAAGGAATTTTTCCAAAATCATAATCTGCATTTTTAAATTCTAGTGTTTTGGCAATGTCTTTCATAACTGTAGGTTGTTGTGCAAACACAATCATTCCCATACAAATAGCGAAAATTGATAAAACTAATTTTTTCATGTTACAAAAATTTATGCGGTAAAAATATTAAATGTATATCACTATTCTATAAAAATTAAGCCATATTTTCATATCGTTTCCTGTTTTCTTTCTTTTTCCTTAAATAGTACATGTTGTTGCATGCGTTTAACTTGTATATAAGTAAAAATGCATTTATGGTCTTTAAATATTTTGGTAAAATACTGCTGCTGAATATTTATTTTTGTTAGATGGAACAATCAATTACCTTGTCTTATAAAGACGATATGCTTTCATACGATGGTTTTAGAAATGAAGTTTTAAACGACTATAAAGTTGCTATGTTTAGCCGTGAAGTAAGTTTGTTGGGAAGAAGAGAAGTGTTAACGGGTAAAGCAAAATTTGGCATTTTTGGTGATGGTAAAGAATTGGCCCAAATTGCGATGGCTAAGTTTTTTAAACCCGGCGATTTCAGAGCAGGATATTACAGAGATCAAACTTTTATGTTTGCAAGTGGATTGGCTAGTGCAGAACAGTTTTTTGCTCAGTTATACGCAGATCCAGATATTAAAAACGAACCATTTAGTGCAGGTAGACAAATGGTTTCTCATTTTGCTACAAAAAATGTAGATGAAAATGGTTTTTGGTTAGACTTAGCTAATCGTAAAAACATTACATCTGATATGGCTCCTACGGCTTCTCAAATGCCTAGGGCTTTGGGTTTGGCTTTTGCTTCTAAATGTTTTAGAAATTCTCCACATTTACATCGATACGAAAATTTAAGTCACAATGGCAATGAAGTTTGCTTTTGTACCATTGGTGATGCAAGTACAAGTGAAGGACATTTTTGGGAAGCTGTAAATGCAGCAGGTGTATTACAAGTGCCTTTAGCCATTTTTGTTTGGGACGATGGTTATGGAATTTCGGTTCCAAAATCGCATCAAACCACAAAAGGATCTATTTCTGCGGCTTTAAAAGGAATGCAAAAAATAGATGGAACCAATGGTATACACATTTATAAGGTAAAAGCTTGGGATTATGCAGGCATGTGTGAAGTATTTGAAGAAGGTATTCAAAAAACGAGGGAAACACACACACCTGTTTTGTTTCATGTAGAAGAAGTAACGCAACCTCAAGGTCATAGCACAAGTGGTAGCCATGAACGCTATAAAAGCCCTGAACGTTTACAATGGGAGAGAGATTGGGATTGTATTAAAAAAATGAAAGAATGGATTTTTGAAAATGGAATTGCTAGCGAAGAAGAATTACAAACCATTGAATTAGAAGCAAAACAAGCTGCAAGAGATAGTAAAAATACAGCTTGGACAAATTATTTAACTCCTGTTAAAGAACAAGCTCAAAAAGCCATTTCACTGATTAAAGAATTGGTGGTAAGTGATATGGATACTTATCAATATTTACAAAAAATTTGTGCCGATTTAGATAATAATCAAGAACATTTACGTAGAGATGTAATGCGTATATTGAGCATTGCTATTGATAGTGCACCAAATTCTCCCAATATTGATGCGGTTAAACAATATTATCAATCATTAAAAAATGTAAACAAAAAGTTATACAACAGTTGTTTGTACAATGAAGGACCCAAAAGTATTGCTAGGGTAGAAGAGGTAAAACCATTCATTACATTTGATGCACCTACTGTAAATGGGTATGAAATATTGAATAAGTATTTTGATGTTTTATTTGCCAATAATCCATTTGTATTTGCTTTTGGTGAAGATGTAGGTATGATTGGAGATGTAAATCAAGGTTTTGCAGGATTACAACAAAAACATGGTGAAAACAGAATTTTTGATACTGGAATTAGAGAGCTAACCATTATGGGACAAGCAATTGGTATGGCTTTAAGAGGATTAAGACCTATTGCTGAAATTCAATATTTAGATTATTTGGTTTATGGCTTACAACCACTTACAGATGATGTAGCTACTTTGCATTTTAGAACCGTTGGTCAACAAAGTTGCCCAGTTATTATCAGAACAAGAGGTCATCGATTAGAAGGTATTTGGCATAGTGGTAGCCCAATGGGTATGATTATAAACGCCTTAAGAGGAATGCATATTTGTGTGCCAAGAAATATGGTTCAAGCTGTAGGTATGTATAATACATTGCTACGTAGCAACGATCCTGCTGTGGTAATTGAATGTTTAAATGGCTATCGCTTAAAGGAAAAAATGCCTGCTAATTTGTTAGATTTTACGGTGCCATTAGGTGTTCCAGAAATTATTCAACAAGGGGATGATATAACCGTAGTTTCTTACGGATCTACTTTAAGAATTATTCAAGATGCTTCAGAACGATTAGCCAAAGACGGCATTAGTTGTGAAATTATAGATGTACAAACTTTATTGCCGTTTGATATTCATCACATCATTCTTGCATCTTTGAAGAAAACAAACAGAATTATTTTTATTGATGAAGATGTGCCAGGTGGTGCAGCTGCTTATATGTTTAATAAAGTAATGGAAGAACAAGGTGGTTATAAGTGGTTAGATGTTGCCCCTAAAACATTAACTGGACAAGCACATAGACCAGGATATGGCAGTGATGGTGATTATTTTAGCAAACCAAATGCAGAAGATATTACACAAGCTATCAGAGCAATGGTAAATGAATAAATTTTGTTTTAGATATTATCAGAAATTATTTTAAGTTATTACTAGCCTATTTATAAAGCAACTTTCAACAATTGATGAAGGTTGCTTTTATTTTTGTATAAAATATTTGTCTCAATTATCCTCACCTCAATAAAGTTATTCCACCCTTAAAAATAGGCAAGCTAAACCCATTTCCTTTAACGGTTAAAACATAGTAGTAAGTAGCTATTGGTAAAGGTTTACCATTAAAAGTTCCATTAAAGTTGTTTTGATAATTAATACTGCTAAAAACCATTTGCCCATATCTATTAAATATTTGCAATTGTGCATTTGAATAATCACTCAAATTTTTAATAACCCATACATCGTTTATGCCGTCTCCATTTGGGCTAAATGCATTGGGAATTTCAATGGGTTTTAGCACTTTTACAAACACCGAATCTGTATCTATACATTGCTCATTGTTACTAACAGTAAGTACAAATGTTTGGTTTTGTTGTAATCGTACAATGGGATTGGCAATTTGGTTATTGCTGACTAAAAAAGCAGGTTGCCAATTGTAATTATTACCGCCACTACCATTTAACGTAAACGATTGATTGGCAAAAACGGCTGTATCATTACCAGCATTGGCTACAATAGGTGATATAGTTATGGTTTTACGAATACTATCTACACAACCCTTTGCTGTATTAGCTTTTAATTGAATGGTGTAATTGCCAAAATTAGCGTATGTATTACTCACAACATTGCCAAAAGCGGTGGTATTGTTGCCTAAACTCCAAGTTAGTTGGGTAATGTTTCCAAAAGTATTGGAAGAGTTATTGGTAAAAAATATGGGTTCGTTTACACAAGCTTTTGTATTGCTAAAATTTACTTGTGGTGTTGTTTCTAGAAAAAAAGTTTGGGTTGCTGTATCGCTTTTGCAGCCGTTTTGAGTAATTACCCAATGCTGCACTGTTTTATTGCCACCTGAAGTAAAATTGAAAGAGGAAGTATTGTTGTTAGTAGCAGAAACCGAAGTGCCATTTTGCCAAAAATAAGTAGCGATACGATCTTTGTTGTTGATAGCTATAGTACTATTCAACAATACAGGATTGTTAATACAGTTTGCATTCGCAATTGTAAAAGTTGCGGTAGGATTTTGAAACAAAGAAAAGTTTTTAACCAAGGTATCGCTTTCTACACAACTAAATGAACTAGTAACAATTAAACTAGCAGAATAATTGCCATAAGTAGGAAAAACAATAGCTCCATTATTTGCCAAATTACTCGTTTGCCCATTACCAAATTGCCAATTGTAGCTAATAGAGGGATTAAAATTAAGCAAACTACTGTCTGTAAATTGCACTTGTAAACTATTGCAAGTGGTAGCAATACCAAAATTGGCTTCAGGTTTAGGTGGCTTTACCACAATAGCTTTACCAGCACTGCCTTGCCCACAAACGGTATCGCTTGTTACCGTAAGCGAGGCAAAAAACGTATCTACACCAGGAGGATAAAAATGGGTAACGGTATTAAACGTAGTATCGCCTTGGCTAGTAACTAGTTGCAACAAACTATCACCATCTCCAAATTTCCATTTAAACAATAAGTTATTGCCTTTAATAAAAGTTTTGCCCGTAAGCGTAACTGTACGGCAATCATTGGCAACGGTATAGTTGATTTGAACATTTTGGGAAGTTATGAGGTTAACATACGAGTAAGGGAAACGGCGGGAAACACCATTTGGCATAACGATTATACTATCTTGATAATTACAACCTATACCTTGCACATTAGGATTTTTAATTACAGCAATTGCTTGGCCGCCATCATTGCTATATATTTTATTATCTGGCCCTAGTTGTAAACCACTATATCCACGAGCATTAGATACAGTATATGCACTATTAGAGATAGAAAGAGAATCGTATGCTTTTAATGAAAATTGTTTTATAAAAGTTCCATCTCCACCTAAATTACCTCCTGCACCCGTTACATAAACCAATCTACTATCTGGGCTAAATTCTACACCATAAGCTGTAAAATTTACAGGAATCAGAACTGGCCTACTCAAAAAACCAGTTGCATTATCGAATTTGTAAATTTCGAAATAAGTATTATAAACTACTACTATAAACTTGCCATCTGGACTTGCTTTTATATCACCACTACCTAATAAATTAATATCATTATTTACATTATTGCCAACTGTACTGAGAACTGGATTACTATTCTGAAAACCTTGGCAGGTTATTTTATAACTGTAAAAATTAATTAGTCAATCTCTGCAAATCCACCAAATATCGGTGCCATTTGCATGGGGGATTGCCGTCATTTTTTCTGTTGCAAAAAATTGTATTAAGGTATTCTTATTAGTGACATCACCAAGCCCACCATTAAGTTTCATATCTACGATATTATAAGTATATTTATATAAACTTGGATTACCAAAACTAGTATTAGATGAACCCCATGATACAAATAAGTAATATTTATTAGTATCATTAATAAATGGAAGTATTAGAGCGGTGTTAATTTGTCCTGATTTGCCAAGTAATCCAGTACCATTTGGCATTACTACATTATTTCTGTTCCAAACTTTTTGCCCATCACTATAAAAGAGTAAATTACCATTTTTATTACTAATTGATGCAGCACTAAACCCATTATTTGAAGTTGAAATTTGACCGCCACTAATAAATGAAATAGGATTTGTATTAAAAGAAAGACCATTATTATTAGGAAAAACCCAATTATTAAACTGTTGTGCTATCCCTATTAGATATGAAAATAAAAATAATATCAAAAAAATAATGCGTAACAATTTGCTAATGATTTGGTAACATAAATAAGACAACTACATTGAACAAATTGTTGTTTAGTTTAAGTTAAGTTTTTATAAACATTAAATTAAACAAAATGAAAACAACAAAATTCGTTGTGGTAGTTGCTGCAACATTTTTTATGGGCTTTTTAGGAAAAGCACAAGTAACAAGAAATACAGGTGGCTCTCCTGTAAATGCTACACCTACAACAGTTCCCTCAAACATTTCTCAATTTGAAGTGAGTGGAAAATTAATTACTCAAAATTCTTTTGTTGGTCTTGGAGCAATTCCTGTTGGACAGCAAACAGGCGATTTTGGTGCTTCTGCTAGTTGGAACAGTATGGGTAACTTAAATGCAGGCAGCCAAACATTAAATGGTTTTAGAACCCAAACCAATGGCAGGGCTTTAACATTCGGACATACCATTAATAATAACACAGGTGCACTTTCAAATTCTCTGATACAATGGGGTGGTAATAATAGTATTTCTGTATTGCCAGGCGATTTAGAGTTTAGAAGTTTTATAAACCCAGGTATACCGGGTATTCCTGCATCTGATGATTTACGTTTTTCAATTAGAGGTGCTGATGGAACAGGTTTGTTTGGTGCAAGTACTAGTGGTTTGTTTAGTAATCCCAAGTTTGAAATAAATGGACAAACTAGCTTAGGTTCTTCTAATTATCAGTTAGGGCTTGCAGTTTATACAAGAAACAACAATATTGCAGGAAGTTTTTTAAGTGAAAGTACTTTTGGTGAAGGCATTAATCAAAACACAGGAATTACATCAAAAGCAAAAAATTCTTCAAATAATTATGGAATTATATCTGAAGCGATGAATGATGGTGGCGATGAAGATTTAAACTTTGTGTCTGCTGGTGTTTTTGGTACTGGTTCTATTGCTAATACTACATACGGTGTAATTGGTAATGCTACAATTGGTAAAATAAATTTTGGTGTTTTAGGTCAAGCGTTTAATGGTAGTGGAATATGTTATGGAGTTTACGGTAATGCATTTGGTTCTCCATTTAATGCGGCTGGTTATTTTGCAGGTTCAGTTTATGCAAATAGTTATATTACTTTATCTGATAAAAAACTAAAAGAGAATGTAGCAAATGAAAAAAATGCGATTTCAAAAATTATGAAGTTAAAACCTGTAACATATAATATGAACGCATTTGCTGAAAAAATGATTGGAAAAGATTCAAAAGTTCATCATGGTTTCTTAGCTCAAGATATGCAAGCTGTTTTTCCAGAATTAGTTTATGAAGTAAAGCAACCTGTGTTAGAAAATAATAAAGTAGTAAAAACAGAAGATTTATTAAGTGTTAATTATCAAATGCTTATCCCAATCCTCACCAAAGCCATTCAAGAACTCAACAGCAAAGTAGATAGTTTAAGTAACTTACTAAACGGTAAACAAACACAAACCTTTGTAGTTAAAGAAAACAACACTACAATTAGTGAGCAAATACTAAACGAAACAGCTTACAGCCTCAGCCAAAATGTACCCAACCCTTTTACAAGTAATACCGTAATTAAATACACCGTTCCTGCAACTTCCACCAATGCTAGCATAGCCATTTTAAATTTAAACGGTACTATGTTGCAACAGTTTAATGGTTTAAAAGGTAGTGGTAGCATCACTATCAATGGCAACACTTTACAAGCAGGTATTTATTTATACAGTTTAATAAGTAACGGACAAGAAATTATTACAAAACGTATGGTACTTACCAAATAATTCATGTCAACCCCCTAGTTTTTTCTTCTGCTTTTTTCCTTTATTGAATAAGAAGACGCCAAATTATTATTTGCATCCACTTTACACACCTGCATAACTATTTTCAAACAGAATTCAATTTGAAGATTAACTATTTTCCAATTCCATAATCTTTTCAAACAATTGTTCGTACTCATTTTCAACAATTGCTAAACGTTGTTGAATTTGTTGGTAATTTTTTTCTGTTGCTGAAAACTTTTCAGGTGTTTTGTATATATCAGGGTTTGCTAAGTCTAGCTCTACGGCTTCTTTTTGGCTTTTCAATTGTTCTAATTCTTGCTCAATTTTTTGAAACTTCTTTTGTGCGTTTTTTAGCTCTGTATTGTCTTTTCTTTGATTGGTTATATTGGTTTCAACTGGCTTTGCTGTAGAAGTTTCCGTTTTTGTTTTGGGTTCTTCTTTCTTTTTTACATCTGCTTTGGCAAGTTTGGCCATTCGTTCTTTCCATTCTAAATATTCGGTGTAGCCGCCTTTAAATTCTTTGATTTCATGGTCAATGATTTCCCAAATTTTATTGGCAGTTTTCGATACAAAAAAACGGTCATGACTAACTAAAATTAAGCTGCCTTCATATTTGTTTAAAGCATCTGCTAATAACTCTACACTATGCATGTCTAAGTGGTTGGTAGGTTCGTCTAGCATCAAAAAATTGCTTTTGCTTACAATTACTTTTGCTAACGCTACTCTAGCCTTTTCACCACCACTTAGTAGCTTAATTTTTTTATCGGTATCATCACCACTAAACAAAAAACAACCCAATAAACTTCTCAGTTCTAGTTCCGTTTTTCCACTACCACATTCGAGCATTTCATTTAAAATGGTATTATTTAAATTCAATGCCTCTAGCTGATGTTGGGCATAAAAACTACTTTCTACATTATGCCCCCAAATTCTATCTCCTTCATAGGTTTCCGTTCCTGCAATAATGCGTAAAACAGTACTTTTTCCTTTACCATTGGCTCCAATCAATGCAATTTTATCGCCTCTTTCAATTTCTGCAACTGCACCTTTTACAATTATATTTTCACCAAATTGTTTAGATAAATCTTTCAGTGTTACCAAAACACGACCAGGCTGATTATTTACTTGGAAATTGATTTTGATGTTGGGTCGTTCAATTTCTACATTCTCTATTCGTTCTATTTTATCCAATCGTTTCATGGCACTTTGTGCTGCCGCTGCTTTGGTGGCTTTGGCTCTAAAACGCTCTATAAATCGTTCTTGTTGACGAATATATTCTTGCTGATTTTCAAAAGCCCGTTGTTGAATTTCTACACGTAAAACCTTTTCCGTTTCGTAATATTCGTAGTTGCCACTGTAAATGTGTAGTTGTTGCTGGTAAATTTCTACTATTTTATTGACCATTCGGTTTAAGAAAAACTTGTCATGGCTTACGATAACAACACTTCCTTTATAATTTAATAAATATTTTTCTAACCATTCGATAGATGGTAAATCTAAGTGGTTGGTAGGTTCATCTAGCAACAATACATCTGGCTGTTGCAAAATCATTTTGGCTAATAAAACCCTCATTCTCCATCCACCACTAAACTGTTGGTAAGGTTTGTTGAGTTGTTCGTTTGTAAAACCAAGTCCATGTAAAACCTCTTCTGTTTTGTATTGAATGTTATATCCATCCAATACATCCATTTCATGTAATTTATCGGTGTAGGCAATCAATAGTTTTTCGTCTTCCTTTTCTTCTAGTTGTTTGCCAATTTCTTCAATCTCTTTTTCTAATTCTTTTACTCTTTCAAAAGCACCCATTGCCACTTCTAAAATACTGTCATGTGTATCAAAACTTAATAAATCTTGGTGTAAGTAGCCAATTGTGGTATCTCTCCCTTTTTCAACAGTTCCTTTCGATGGTAAATATTGACCTACCAACACTTTTAATAAAGTAGATTTTCCTGTACCATTATATCCAATTAACCCAATTCTTTCTCCTGGATGAATATGCCAAGTAGCTTCTTCTATAATTACTCTAGCTCCAAATTCAAACGTTACATTTTGTAATCCAATTAACATCTATTTTTTGCATTTTAGGCAGCAAAGGTAATAGTCGATAACAGAAAATAATACTTTTATTGTTTAGTGGATAAATGTCTTCAGTTTCATGTTGTTGCAATGATGTTGGTACACAATTGTGATACCAACATAGGCAGTAAAGCAATAAAACTATCGCCCTCATTGCCAACGGCATTAACAAATGGTCAATTAGACAATGTAATCATTGGAGACAATAGTGTTTCAGTAGGCTTTAAAAAAACAAGCAACACAACCACTTATACCATAACACAGAGGGCTGATGATTGGACGATTCTTTTTCAGCAAGCAACAGGGAAGTATAAAAGATGGAAGTTAAATGGAAAGCGAATTAAGCCAATACAAAAAGATGATATATTATATATCTGCACTGCAAATGGATCGGCAAAAATTACATTAACCAATTAATATTGGTTATTGCTTGTATCTAAACGTATAATGTTTCTGATAACTTTTGTAGGGTTTATCAATCCGTCTAAAAGATTGTTTCACCAATGTTTTTACAAATACTGGTTGATTATACTGATTATACGTGTAGCTAATACGATATATTTCATCAATTGATGAATTAAAATCCTCTGTACTTGTCTCCAGTGTCAACGCATTATTTTGATTGATAAAATACCAACAAAAGGCAATATTACCATATCGTCCATGCGTGGTAACGGATAGTTTCTCATTCGCCAATGCATTCGTAATATTCAATAGATTCAATGGGTTGACCATTTGGTCGTATTTTTCATATTTATAAAAACTACGGTCTCTACCACTTCTGCCATAATCATGTTCAGAAATGTCGTCACTGATATTGCGTGTTGAATCATCTTTGTGAAAATTATCAATATAAATATCACTATCACTATATTCATCATCTTTTTTGCTAGGGATATTTACTCTGGTTTCGATTCTACTTTCACTATTGCTTACTGTTCCAATATATTTTAATGTCCATGCTTGCATGCGATTATCAAAATATAATGTGCTGTCGCCAACAAGCTGACCATTTTGGTATAAAAAATACTGGTGCTCATTTAAAGCCAAATTCCATTTGTTACCCTTTACATCAAAATCAAACAGAACCAACTTTCTTGAAATTGGGTCTAATTCCGTTCCATTATATTGAAATGATTGTTTTTCAATGATTTGCTCAATAGAATTGTTGATTTGTTTTTTTATAATACTAATGACCCGTTTATGTTGATCATATTCAAAAAGCAATTGATTGAAACGTCCTTTAATCGTGTCACTGGTAATGCTTTCTATTAATGGGAGCGCTTTTGCAGAAGCTGATTTAGATTGAGCAAAGGTAAATATTGGAATGATGATCAACAGCGTTAAAATATTTTTCATATATGGATGTATCTATAATTATAGGTACTTAAGTGTAAAACGTTTATTGACTTCTGTACCATTGTTAATCTGAACTTTAATATAAACGGGTAATTTATATTGATTATATGTATACTTTAAACGAACTGTCGTATTTCGATCAGAACTTTCTTCATCAAATGTTATAATATAATTGAGAACATTGTTTTGGTTGACAAAATAAAAGCTCATTATTTCAGTGCCTTCTTCACTAGTATGAAAGGTTATTTTCTCATTACTCAACAATCGTGCAATGTTTAGTTGGTTTAACGGATTTATTTTTGAGTCGTAGGTTGAAAATGTATAGTATGCGCCATCTCTACTTCTGTTGCCATACCGATGTTCCTTTGCTTCATAATTAATATTTAATTGATCTTCTAAATTTAATTGTTCCCTATAGACATTGGGGGCAGAGTAGGGTGGGGTAAAATCATTTTCATGATAAACCTGTTTATTGGTTTGGTGAAATTTGCCGATTCTGGTGTCAAACTTTTCTTTTCTCCAATCCCATTTTTGCTCATTTTTTTCATTAAATACCGCTAAAACACTGTCTCCAATTCGATGGCCATTTTCCATTAAATAGTAGTTTTCCCAATATGAACGAAGTATCCATTGGTTGTTTTTTTTACTGTGTATATACACAAAATCCTTTCTTGCAAAAGGAAGTGTTGCAGTATCTTGATATTCAAATATTTGTTTTTCTTGTATAGTTTCAGCTGAAGAGTTTCCAATTTTATAGGTAATGCCAATTACTCTATTGCGTTGATCATAACTGAACACGACTTTGCGATATTTTCCTTTAACCGTATCACTTGTAATACTTTGGAGTAATGGCAGCTTTTTAGAGCTAACTTTTTTAGATTGTGCTAATAACGTAAAGGGTAAAATTGAAAGAAGCAGTAGTAGTTTCATTTGTATATATTATATTATTTTTTGTATCTAAACGTGATGTTTGATTGATGGTTTTTATAAAATCTTTCCTCTCCTTTAAATACTAGCTTAATTTGAGCCTTAGCATAAATGGGTTGTTTAAATGGGTTATAAGTATATTTTAATGTGAAAATACTCTTGAAGGGGGAACTTTGGTCGTTCACTGTTGTGAAATAATTTACGGGATTATTTTGAGTTATGAAATACCAAGAGAAATCTACATTTCCGTAATGCCCTCCTCTAAAGATTTCCCAAAATTGATTGTGGTTTTGAAAATCATTTCCATCATAAAGGCATATTTTTTCATTCACCAATATATTGGCAATATTTAATTGATTCAATGGATTTATCATCGAATCATACTTTGAAAAAGTAAAGTAAGATCTGCCACCACCGTGATTTGCATATAGGTGCTCAGAAGAATCATAACGAATATTTGATTGGGATGTTAATGTAAATTTATCCATATATATATTTCTGATATCATCCATAGGATCATTACCTGGTTTCATTAAATCCATTTCATGATAAATTTCTTTGCTTGTTTGTTTTAAAAAACCAATTCTTTTTTTAACTTTTTCCTCCCAATTTTCACTATCCTCATTTCTTTCTAGTAACAAAGTACTATCTCCAATTCGCTTTCCATTTTCGTATAAAAAATATTGCTCAGCTTTTGATGCTAGATACCATTTTTCGCTATCTGCATTAAATTCATAAACTTCAATTTTTCGCAAAAAAGGATTTACTGCATTGCCTACATATTCAAAAGTTTGTTGTCTAATGATTTGTTCAACCGTTGTTTTCTTTTTATTATGACCGCTTGTGATTTTAAATTCTTTATTGGTGATATCAATTACTCTATTGCTTTGATCATAAGAAAACAAAACCTGATAAAACAATCCTTTTACCGTATCACTTGTAATACTTTCAATGAATGGCGGCTTTTTTGAGCTAGATTTTTTTGATTGAGCAATTGCGATGAATGGAATAAATACAAGCAGTAATAATAGTCTTTTCATATAGGTATTGGGAGTTATTTTTTATATCTAAAAGTATACCTCTTTTGATATTTTTTATAAAAGATACCTTCCTTTCTAGTTTCTTCCTTAACTCGAGCTATTGCGAATATTGGTTGTTTGTATTGATTATAAAAATAGCGGAAGCTGTAAATCTGCTTGAAAGGCGAACTCCTTTCATCGGTGCTTATACTTAAGTTCAAAAAATTATTCTGGTTTATAAAATACCAAGAAATAACAGTGTTACTGTACATTCCGTTTGAAGTAAGCGATATTTTTTCTGTTGCCAATGCACTAGCAATATTTAGTTGTTTCAATGGGTTCAACATCTTATCATACTTTATAAAAGTATAAAAAGATCCATTGGTTTCTTTCCCAATTATCTCTTCAGAACTTTCTGAGCTTACATTAGATTGAGAAGTTAGTTTGAATTCATCAATATACATTCTAATGCCTCCATTGGGTTCATTGTATGGTCTTGATAGATCTAATTCACTATAAATGAGCTCACTTGTATGAATTCGTTTATATCTATTTTTCGGTTTCGAATCTTTCGTTTCATTATCATTATACAAAGTACTATCATAAACTCGCTTTCCATCTTTAAAAAATAAATTTTCAACGACCTCTATATCTAAATACCATTCCTTATTTGTATCGTCAAATTCATATAAAGCAAATTTTCTAGCAAAAGGTACAGTTGAATCGCCTTTATATTCAAATTCTTGTTTTTCAGTAATTTGTTCAACTTGTTTATTTATTTTGTTCGAAATAGTTGTTATGATTATTTCCTTTTTGGTTATGCTAATTACTCTATTCCGTTTATCATAAGAAAAAGATAGTTGATTAAATTTTCCATTAACAGTGTCACTCGTAATGCTTTCGATCAATGGAGACTTTGCAGATTTTGTTTTTGGCGTTTGAGCGAATGTGATGAACGGAATGATGGCAAGAATTATTAGTATACTTTTCATAGATGTATTGGGTTATTTTTTATATCTGAAAGTGAACCTTTTTTGATATTTTTCAAGTAAATTTTTTTCATTCTCCCTCAATACAATTTTTACATTGGCCTTAGCAAAAACAGGTTGATTAAACTGATTGTACCTGTAATGGAAATTAACAATGCCTTTATCAGATGAAGGCTCACCAAGATCTACAGTATAGCTTATCGGATTATTCTGATTAAAAAAATACCAACCAAGTCCTTTTTTGCCATATTTCCCACACCAAAAAAAAGTAAAGGTTTCCTCATCATTTGTATTTTGACCTCCTCCAAAAGGAAAGCAAATTTTTTCATTCACCAATACACTAGCAATATTTAACTGCTTCAAAGGGTTCCGTTTTGAATCAAATGTTGAAAAACTATAGTCAGTCTCTTGATTCCATCTAGATCCAGTAATGTTTATAGAACATTCTTCGCCAATATTTGATTGTGATTTTAGATTAAAACTATTTTCATAAGTATTAGGATTTTCGTTTTTTTTCTTTAGTGGTCTCATATCTTTTTCATGAATAATTCTCTTTTTTGTTTGTTGTAGTTTTCCAATAATATTTTTATTTTCCTCAAGCAATAAAGTACTATCGCCTATTCGCTTTCCGTTTTTATATAAAAAATATTGTCCCTCAGAAAAATCGGTGTGCCAAGTTTTAGAGGAACTATCGTATTCAGAATATTCTTGTTTTCTTACATATGGAGCTTTTGAACTTCCTGTATATTCAAAAATTTGTTTTTCTTCTTGTATAATTGTAAAAGTTTGTTTTTTAGCAACTGTTGTAATTTTTAAGACATTATGGGTAATTCCAATGACTCTATTGCTTTGATCATAAATGAACAATACTTGATAAAATTGGCCATTAGTTGTGTCACTTGTAATACTTTCAATTAATGGCGGCTTTTTTGAGCTAACTTTTTTCGATTGAGCAATTAAGATGAATGGAAAAATTGTAAGCAATATTAAAATTCTTTTCATAAGGGCTACGTAATTGTTATTTATACCTAAACGTAAATTTTTGTGTATACTTTCTAACAAATTTGCCGTTATTATTAAATAGCTGTTTCACATCAACAGTGGCATAAATAGGTTGTTGAAAACGATTGTAGGTATAATTAAACTTAAAAATGTATTTGAAATGTTGAGTTTGTTCGTCGGTGGTTACAGTATAGTCTGTATAATTATTTTGATTGAAAAAATACCAGCAGATGTCAGTTTGGCCATATTGTCCTCCAAATTCTGATGTTACTTTTTCATTAGCCAATATACTAGCCACATTTAACTGCTTTAATGGGTTTAATCTTGTGTCAAATGCCGAAAAAGTATAGTAAGAGGCTTCGTTACTTCTATTTCCCCAACGGTAAGCGGAAGTTTCATTACCAATATTTAGTTGAGATAATAATGTAAATTCATCAAAATATTTATCAGGAAAACTATATGGTTTAGTTAAGTCTATTTCATGATAAATTCGTTGGGATGTTTGCTGTAATTTTCCAATTATTTTTTGTGGTTCCGCTGTTTTCCAATCCCATTCTAAGTCTCCTTGCCAATTTTTTAAATACACAGCACTATCACCGATTCGTTTCCCATTTTCATACAAAAAATATAGTTGCTCAATTGATTGTATAACCCATGTTTTTGGATCGTCTTTAGAGGGTTGATAGGAAGTGGTTTTTCGAGAAAAGGGCTGCAACAATGTATCAGTATATTGAAAAATTTGCTCCTTAATTATGTATTCTTTAAAAGCTCTTTTCTTTTTGGCACCAATTTCAATTTTTATTTCTTTATTGGTAATGGCAATTACTCTATCGTTTTCATCATAAGTAAATAATACCTGATTAAACTTGCCATTGCTAGTATCGCTTGTAATACTTTGTATAAATGGGGGCTTTGTAGAAACAATTTTTTTTGTTTGAGCAAGTGAAATAAATGGAATAAGTACAATTAAGAATTGTATTTTTTTCATAAGGAGCATGTTTAAGGTATTTAGGGGGCTTTTAAAAAGGCAATATAGTTATTCAATTGTAAACTAGTAATTAATATTGCAGCTATGATAAGAATTGTATCCAAAGAAATTCATAACTTTTCGCCTTTGTTGGTGGTGTTCTTCACTCAGACATTCGCCGATATTGGTATGCAATAGGCTACCAACATCATTCTTCACCGTTGATGGAATAATTTTGGTACACTATTGTGATACTAACATCGGCAGAAAGTTGTGCAAAATATTTTGTGCAATTTTAAATGCACAGATTTTTTTGCACATAAATGTGTGCATTATTTTTTGTGCAAAAAATAATGCACAAAAAAAATTGCACATATTGTTTTTGTATGAAAATGGTTGAATAGGGCTTTTTTTAAAATTCGTAATTCTCGCCGTTGTTGGTGAAGAACACAAACAATATATACGATACATTTCTGCCGTTTTGGTTTGCCATAGGCTACCAACATCATTTTTCATCGTTGATGTATCTTGTATTGATGTTGTTACACTATTGTGATACAAACATCAGCAGAAAAGTATTTGATAAAAAATAGGCTATCTCCTAAACGAGATAGCCTATTTTTTATTGATGCGTATAAATGATAATTCTACTAAAAAACATTATCAACAGCTGGTCTACTATATGTTTCTTTTCGATCCGTTGTTTTTGGATGCCCAAAGTAAAAGTATAGGGTTCTTTTTTGTGTGCCGTCTAAACTTGTAGGCTCACTTTGTGGGCCCAATGCTCTTGTATTGGCACTAATGGTTACCGCCAATTTAGTACCAATAGGAGGAATGCAATCTAAAAAGCTAATGTTTCCTTTGGGTAATTCTGGATGTGGACGAACACCCGTTAATGCGTAAAAATCGAATAGTCGAACGTATAATCCTGTATCTGCAGATGCAACATACATTTTACCTTCTACTGTACTTAATTCCATCCAATGAATTTCGCCATAATAGCCTTTAAATTCTGGATATACCATTGGTGAATAACCGGTTTGTGTATTGTTGTATAAATTTTCCCACACATTAATCGGTGTGCCTTGTAAGCGATTTTTCCATTGTCTGTATGGGCCTTTTCCTAACCATTTTGCTCCTAGAACAAAATTTTCTGGATAATTAAAACTTATACCTGCATAGGTGTAGCTGCCTTTTAAATTATAGGCATAATCTAAAGCAACCCAACCATTTGGCTGCATAACCCATTTGGTGTATTGCATATTGCCATCGTATGTGAATTCTACCACATGGTTATTGCCTTCTTTGTATTGTTTGCTTGAAACAACATTGCCGCTGCCTTGTACTAAAATGGGGCCATTGTTAAAAGACAATACATAATCGTTCGTTGTATTTTTGGTGGTTACTAATAAGCCCGTTTTTTTATTCAATACAACTGATACATCTCCACCTTTCAAAGTGTATAGCGAATCTGTTTCTTCAACACTTGTAGTGCCATTGCTTGCCGTTATAAATGGAGTAATGATGGCTTTAGGCGATTGAATAGTCCACGTCCATTTATAAATTTCTTTATTAAATGCATCCGTTGCTACCAAAACCAATGCTTCATAGTTTTTATAATTGGTTGGTAATGATAAATGTAGGGTTCCTTTTTGAAGTGGAGCAATAGATGGATCAACAGTAACACCTTTTTCTTCAACCGTATAGCCACTCAAAGCATCCCAAGGTTTACGGAATTTTACCAAAGCCCATTGAAACTTACATTGATTGGTATTGGTAAAATGATATCTGTTTTCTACTTCAATATTGCCTTTAAAATTTTCTGGCAGATTTTTTAAACGTATTTGTATGGGAGAAAAAACTTCTCTCAGTGCAAAGAAACTTCCTTCTTTTTGTCTATGTGGCCCTAATATTCCATCATTTGCATTTAAACCATTGGCATCAATTACATTGTTAAAATCGGTACGTACAATTCCTTCATCTACCATTGCCCATACAAAACCGCCTGCACTACGTTTAGCATTCCAATGCAACTCCCAAAAATCGCTCATGGCTGCACCTGCACCACCATCATCTTGTGCATGTAAAAATTCGGTAGGCATGTAAATAAGAGAATCGTTGAGTATTTTTTTGGTACTGTAATAATCTTCGTAGTGATTACAATCTACACTATTAAAATCGTTACCTGGACGATGATGTGGATGCAAAACAGGACGTTTAGAAAAATCCCATTTGGTAAAAAACACATCTAACTCTTTATTGGTTCCCCCTTCATTTCCATTGTTCCAAAATAAAATGGAAGGATGGTTAAGGTCTTTAATGACCATTTCTTTTACCAATTTTTCTCCCACTTTGGTGTTGTAAAATTTCTGCCATCCTGCTAATTCATCTAAAACATATAATCCCAACGAATCGCATAATTCTAAGAATTTTTTATCTGGTGGATAATGAGAACATCTCACTGCATTCATATTCATTTCCTTCAATAATTGCACATCCATCAATTGAATGGCATCATTCAATGTTCTTCCTGTTTCAGGCCACCAACAATGTCTATTCGTACCTTTTAGTTTTATTTGAACTCCATTTACATAAATGCCATCGCCTCTTCTTATTTCTATTGTTCTAAAACCAAATTTTTCCGTAGTGGTATAAATTGATTTAACTCCCTCTTTTAAATACACATTCACCTTATAAAGATTAGGCGTTTCACTTGTCCATGTTAAGGCGTTAGCCACTTTTGTAGATACGGTAATTACACTGTCTTTGGGTGAAACAGGTGCAGTGGTTGAAGCTACTTTTTTGCCACTTGCATCTATTATTTCTGCAACAACAGTTTTGTTTGTGGTAATGTTTTTAGTAAAAATTTGCATGGCAAAATTTCCATCTGCTTTAGCATCAATGGCTACATAATCAATATGTTCTTTAGGTACAACTTCTAAATATACGGGTCTAAAAATGCCACCAAAAACCCAGTAATCAGCCAAGCGTTCTGCATTGTTTACACTTGCATCGCTACTCATTTTGCTTACGGTAGCTTCTAAAGTATTGGTTTTTCCGAATTGAACAAGAGCAGTAATGTTGTACTTAAATCTATAGAATGCACCTTGGTGAATATCGCCGGCTTGTTTACCATTTATCTTCACTTCAGTATCGGTCATGCTTCCTTCAAACACAATAAAAATTTCTTTGTCTTTCCAGTTGGCAGGAACAGAAAAGTTGTGCTTGTATAAACCCTTTTCATCGGCAAAGCGAAAGTTTTTACCATTGGTTTTATAATCTCTTCCATAGTTGTATGTTCCAAAACCTTGTTGTTCCCAACAAGAAGGCACTTGAATTTTTGTCCAATAACCACTTTGTCTGCCACCTGTGCAAAAAAAGTCCCAAGCAACTGTTTTATCGCTACCTGTACCAGATAAATATTGAATTTGTTTTTGTTGCGAAAAGCCCAATTGCAAACAAAGTAATGCGTAAAAAAGTAACTGTAATTTTTTCATTGTATTGCTATTATTGTAGTTGAATAAGGCGAACAAATCCATCTAAGCCAGCAGGCTGAACCTGCCAGTTGCTAGCATCGAAGGGTTTGTAGTTAATGTTTACAAAATTGATTTCGTGGTAATTTCTCCAAACTTGTTTTTGTGCATCCATGTAACGCATACGATTAGCCATAAGGTTGCACACTTCTATTTGAATCGTATTGTTACCTTCTCGTAAATATTGGTCTATTTTAATTTCATAAGGCAAGCTCCAAACCAAACCAACTTCTTTTCCGTTTACTATTATTCTTGCACTTTCATGAAGTTTTTCGAATTGAAGCAAATACGATTTCGATTTATTTTTTAATTGAAATTGAGTGCTATAAATGGCTGTGCCTGAAAAGTAGGATAGGGTAGTGTCGTTTTTAATATTTGTCCACGGTTGAATTTTTTCAATTGTTTTTGATGTAGGTAAAAATGGACCACCTTCTGTAAAATTAATTTTCCATTGATGATTGGTTAAGTCGATGACTTGTTTGGATACATCTTTATACTTCCAATTGGGTAACTGCTTGCTTGGTAGAAAGCTAGCTTGAACAATGATAGATTCTCCAGATTTTAATTGTAAACGAACATTATCGATATAGCTACCCATATTTTTAAAAGCTACGCTACCCGTTTCTCCGGTTAAAGGATTAATGAATTGCAGCGATTGTGGCATTACTTGCAAACGAATTGTAGTATCTATATCTTTAGCCGAATTGTTCGATACAAAATAATATTTGCTATTGTTTTTATAAGACGTTATAAACTTTAACCCTAATTGTGTAATTGTACTTTCGTTTTTAACACGTAAATATTCCAAAGCCTTATTAAGATCGGCACAAACAATAATTTTACCAGCTAATTTTAATTTACTTTCTGCAATTCCATTACCTACGTTTACTAACTGCAAACTTTGAATTAGCTGTTGTAGTTGTTTTCTATTTTCAACCAAATTATGCATACCAGGAACATCAGTTGGTAACGATTGAATTACAATTTCATCAACATTGTTTTTCGCTAAATCAATAATATTTTGAAGCGTTTTTACTGGCATTAAGTTACAGGTAGGAATAACCAAAACTTCCTTTTGCTTCTTTAACAATACCGCTCTTTTAAGCCATTCAGCAATCATTTTATCGCTTACAAAATCTACTTCATATCCTTTGTTTTGTAATTGGGTTACATTTTTGTAAAAAGGGGTAGGGTGTAGCCATTCTTTAATGTGATGTACTGATAAAGGCATATCTATACCTTCTGCTTGATGCCATACATCGTAAATTGGCCAATACATTTTTATATTATTAGCAGGTGTTCCTTGCAATACTTGTTGTACTCTTGAAATATATTCATTTAAACCCTTTACATGTTTCCAAAGGCTATTGTAAGGAACAAAATTTACCGATGCATAAAACAACCATCCAGGAAATTTTACATCTGCTGGTGTGTACGTTGTGCCATGATAAAACACATGATTTACGCCAGATAAAAATACTTGATCAACTTCTGGTTTACACTGACTCCAACTAGTTTTAAAATGTTCTCCCAACCATGTAAATGTTTCGCTGCTTGTAAGTGGTTTATTGTAAAAATGTGCTGCACTACTTGCAAATTTTAGCATAATAGGATCTGGGTCTACATTTCTAACATCACCACTATCTCTTCTTAAATTTTTAACGCCAAATGCAGTGCTACCAAAGGTTTCACATTCAGGAATATCAAATGCTCCGTATAAATCTAATAAGTTTCCTGGTGAACCATGTGCTTGATTTACAGATTTAGTATTGCGTTTATTTGTCCATTTGGTAAATACACTCGAAAAATTTTCAAGCATTAAATCTGCAATCGTTTCTCTATAATCGCTTTTTAGTCTAGCAACAGTATCGTTGTGTGCTTTACTAATAAATGCATTCATCCAGTTTTTTAAATTATAACCACGTCTTTTTTCAAATTCGCTAAAAAATTCTGGTGTCCAATCGGCGTTATACACTTCGTAGCTATCATTAAAAAAAGCTTGTACACCATGAGATGAATTGCCAAAAGCACTATCAAAAATGGTTAAATAATTGGCTGTAGCATTTTTACTAAAATGATCTATAGTATAGCCTTCACCACCAGGTGCTGCACGTTTTACTGCTTGTCTTGTTTTACCAATAAAAATGGCTACAATTTCAGCATTTGTATTGCTTACATAATTTAAAACACCCTCATTGTTTACTTTTTTTGTAACATCTATCGGTTGTTTGTTTGCAGCGTACACCATTACACTACTTAGTTGGGCAAAGCCTTTTTGTTTCGCATCTGCAACTACTATTTTTTCTGTTAATGGTTCATTGGCTTTTAGCGTATATTTCTGTGTAATTAGTTTGGTAGCAGCATCGTTAATGGTAACATTACTGCCACCAATTGGCCAACCTGTACCTACAGAAATATAAACGCCCATGTTTAAGCGTTTAGCTTCTGCAACGGTAAAGTCTAACATCTTCATCCATTCTGGAGAAAGATATTTGATGTATCTTTTTTCAAAACCTTTAGCACCATAAATCGGAACAATTTCTACACCACCAAAACCAACAGCTGCCAGTTGTGTAAGTTGCTTTTTTATACCAACTTCATCTACTGCACTACCCATCCACCACCAACGTGTCCATGGTTTGTTTGTTACGTTGAAAGCGTTTGTTTGAGCATTTGTTTGTAGCCATAAAAATATGCCCAAACACATCAGCAAAAGTTTCTGTTGTATTCCTATTTTGTACTTCATTTTTCTTAATATTTTGAAGTGATTTTTTTATTGAAACCAGCAGTAGTGCAACTATTACGCTTTTGTTGCGTCGCACTCTTGTACGCTTTTCTTTCTATTCAACTGTTCATCAATTACCATCAGGTTTTGCCACACTTACCATTATGCTTAATGGCCAATTAAATTGTTCTATTGCATCAGGTTTCGCTGGATTAAAATTAGTTACTGATTTCTTTAAGTATTGAGCCAATGGCAATTGAATATCTTTCATTCCTTGTACAATACATCTAGCAATTTCATAAGCACCATAAGGATTAAAATGTGTATTGTCGTTCAATGCTTTTGGTTGATTGGGAAAAGAATTGGCTGGATAAATTACAAATGCTTTTTCACTTTCTTTTTTACCCCAAGCTTCGTATAAAGTTTTGCTCATTTCATTCAAATCTATCAATGGTACTTGTAGTTCTTTTGCCACCAAACGCATAGCAGCAGGATAATCGCCTAAAGTCATTACCACTTTTCCACTACTATCAAAATTTCTTCTATTCATTGATGTTACTAAAACTGGATTGCCCCCTTTTTTTCTTGCTTCATTTACATAAAAAGAAATATCTCTTTTATAGGTTGTAAAAGCACCAACACCTTCGCCTTTTTGTTTTTGATCGTTGTGGGCAAATTCTATAAACAAATAATCGCCCTGCTTCATTTGTGTCAGTATTTTTTCTAATCGTCTAGCACTCATAAAACCGCTAGCCGTTTCGCCACTTTCTGCATAATTAGCAACCACCACTTTGTTGGGGTCAAAAAAGGCAGGAAACATTTGTCCCCAAGCTGCATAAGGTTCTTCTGCTTGATCTACAACTGTAGAATTTCCGGCTAAAAAAACAGTAATAGCATCCTTGTTTGGTGTAATTTCCATAGCACATAACTTAGGCCTTGCACCATTTAATTCAATCGTAAGTTTATCATCCCAATGTAAATAGTTTCTTTCACGACTTTTAATACGTACAATTTTACCATTGGCTTTAATAATGGTATCTCTAATGTGAACGGTAAACTGTAGCTCCAACGTTTTTCCTTTTTCAGTAATCAGTGGCTCTATCATTAATCGTCTACATTCAGCTCTTATGGTGGCAGCACTCACATCTTTCACATCACCAATAATCATTTTTACATCATAATTTCCTTCAGGTAGTTTCACTGAAAACTGAAAAGGTTTATTACTGGTTACGAAACCATCAATAGCAGCGTTTTTCTCTTTTCTACCTATATTTTCAATAGCTCTATTATTGGTTTCAAATCCAAAGCCTTTGCTATAAGAAAATGTGTCTGATGCTATAACTTTTGTAAATCCTTTTTGGGCTTTTCCCAATCCAAAATCGAAGTTCAGTATATTGTTGTTTGTTTGTGCAAACGCTATGTTGATGCATATTTGTAGTAATACAATGAATGCAACGAACAATCTATTATTTAATATGGTTTTCATTATTATTTGGTATAATGTTTAGCTTGTTTTAAGAGTAGAACGAATGGTATACGTTTTTCCTGCCTTCGTTTTAAACGAGTATAAAAAGTATTGTATGCCATTTTTAAATTCTGTTGTTTTTACAGGTATAATTCCTTCAATCATAATAGGAGTGGTGGTTCTTAAAACACAATTATTTCCTTGCTTCGATAAAATGGAAGCTTTGTGTAAAGTCGCATTTTCCCAATCTATGTTTATTTCAAAATTTCCCCTTGCAACAATGCCTTTTACAGAGCCATTTTGCCAATTGTT
>Ga0209398_1000478_pt1 | contig 24733 bp, 13 predicted proteins | sample AshMeaBigSpring_FD_184125 | JGI IMG/M metagenome (GOLD analysis project Ga0209398, IMG submission 184125) | Groundwater microbial communities from Big Spring, Nevada to study Microbial Dark Matter (Phase II) - Ash Meadows Big Spring (SPAdes)... | ecosystem: Environmental > Aquatic > Deep... | reverse complement strand
GATGTGAAGAACCAAAAAATGTATTATTATCCGCATGCAAACGAAAATATGGAAACAGCAGAGGTAATTGCACCGGCTATTGAAACTTTGGTAAATGTAGAAGGTACTATCGATAATCCTGTTCATCATATTTCATTTCAAGGAATTCAATTTCAACATACCACATGGATGAGACCCTCTAATTATGGTCATGTTCCTTTACAAGCAGGAATGTATTTGTTAGATGCGTATAAACTTAAAATTCCTGGAACAGAAGATAAACGTGGATTAGAAAATCAAGCTTGGATTGGTAGACCAAAAGCTGCTGTTAATTTGTCATACACACATCATACAAGCTTTATCAATTGTGTATTTCAGCATTTAGCTTCTACAGGAATAGACTATGTACGAGGTGCTAGTTATGATAAAATTGAAGGAAATGTTTTTAAAGATATTGGTGGTACAGCTATACAATTGGGTGTTTATTCTGATGAGGCATTTGAAACACATTTACCATATTCTCCAACCGATGAAAGAGAAATTTGTAAGCATCTACAAGTGACCAACAATGTAGTGAATAATGTAGCAAATGAAGATTGGGGTTGTGTAGGTATAAGTGCAGGTTATGTACAAAACACATTAATTCAATACAATGATGTTTCTGATGTCTCTTATTCTGGAATTTGCGTTGGTTGGGGTTGGACAAAAACCATCAATGCGTTGAAGAATAACAAGATTTTGAATAATCAAGTAACTCGTTATGCAAAGCATATGTACGATGTTGGTGGATTATACACCTTGTCTGCACAGCCAGGGACATTGATTGCCAATAACTACATCGATTCTATTTATAAAGCACCTTATGCACACGACCCCAATCATTGGTTTTATTTTTATTTAGATGAGGGATCTGCATACATCACTATACAAAACAATTGGTGCCCTTCTGAAAAAGTAATGCGTAACTCAAATGGCCCAGGTAATACTTGGGAAAATAACGGTCCATCAGTATCTGATACCGTAAAAATGAATGCAGGATTACAACAAAAGTTTAATCATTTATTGAAATATAAAAATGCATATAATAATTGGCCAATAAATACTCCCTCAAAAAAACAACTTTAAATTTTTCAATATGCTTAATTTAGGAATACTTGGTTTGGGTGAAGGTAGAAGCACCATTTCTGCTGCTTTAGAAAGTTCGAAGTGGAATCTAAAAATGATTTGTGACTTGAATATTGACTTATGTAGACATAGAGCAGATGAGTTTAAGGTATATGATTATACTACCGATTATCAAGATATGCTGAATCATCCTGAAATTGATGTAATTGCTATTTATACACCTGATCATTTACATGCACAGCATATAAAAATGGCTTTACAACATGGTAAACATGTGGTATGTACAAAACCATTGATGGATAATTTAACCGATGCAAAAGAATTATTGACATTGCAACAACAAACAGGTAAGAAAATATTTGTAGGTCAAAGTTCTCGTTTTTTCGAACCCATGAAACGCCAAAGAAAAGATTATGAAGAAGGTGTGGTTGGTGATTTGGTTACGGTAGAAGCTTATTATCATGCCGATCATCGTTGGTTTTTGGGAAAAGGTTGGTCTTTAGAGAAATCATTTAAATGGTTATATGGAGGTTTAAGTCACCCAGTTGATTTAGTTCGTTGGTATCTACCTGATATAGAAGAAGTAATGGGTTATGGAATGATTAGTCCAAATGGAGTAAAGTCTAAACTCAAAAATGAAGATACCATGCACTTTATATTTAAAGCAACAGATGGTAGATTAGCTAGAGTAAGTGGTGCTTACACAGGTCCTGTTCAGCCCGTTGTTAGAGACAGTGCAATGAGCTGTATTTTAAGAGGATCTGATGGTTGTAGTCAGGCCGATTATATGGATTTGCGTTATGCAGTAACCACCAATACAGGTGAAGAAAAACAAATTACTTGGGAGCATAAATTAAACAACTATTTTAGATTCGAAGGTAAAAGTCACCATGCTGGCGAATACCAAAATTATTTAGAATATTTTGCCGATTCTATCGAACAAAATTTTACGGCTTATCCCGATTTAGTTGAAGGTATTGGCACAATTGCCGTTTTACAAGCAATGGATAAAAGTATGCAGATAGGAATGCCCGTGAAAGTAAAAGATATTTTAGACGAATTTGACCTTTCTGAAATCGTTCAACGGAAAGAGCTTGTGCCAATGGTAGATTAAAATAAATGCTTTTAAATTATTTCCTTTTCGATTTTAGCTAACCCAACTTTCTAACGATATACTACAATTTGCTTTCTAATGAATGATATTATCAGCAATCTTCAATCACTCGATTTTTTAATTATAGCTGCATATCTATTGATTCTTTTATTCATTGGGTATAAAGCTAGTTTCGGTGCAAAAAAAACAGATGAAACACTCTTCTTAGCTGGTAATTCTTTAACATGGAGTAGTATTGGATTAAATATGTGGGGAACAAATGTTGGCCCCTCTATGCTACTTGCGTTTGCAAGTATAGGATACAGTACTGGTGTTGTTGCAGGAAATTTTGAGTGGTATGCTTTTATATTTTTAATGTTATTAGCACTCGTATTTGCTCCAAGATATATTGCTGCAAAAGTTACCACAATGCCAGAGTTCATGGGTAATCGCTATGGCGATTCTACTCGTACAATTTTAGCTTGGTATGCATTGATTAAAATACTCATTTCTTGGCTTTCACTTGGTTTGTTTGCAGGTGGTTTTTTGGTTCGACAAATACTAGGGATTCCAATGTGGCAATCTGTTATTTTTTTAGTGGCTTTTGCTGGTTTGTTTGCATTTATGGGTGGGCTAAAAGCCATTGCTAAAGTGAACGTTTTTCAAATGATTTTACTCATTATTGTATCATTAGCTTTATCTATACTTGGAGTAATAAAAGTAGGTGGCATCTCAAAAATGTATCATCAAGTTCCTAGTAGTTTTTGGAATTTGTTACAACCTTCTTCTAATCCTCAATATCCATGGTATGCAATTTTACTAGGTTATCCTGTTTCTGCAGTTGCCTTTTTTTGTACCGATCAAGCAATGGTGCAATCTGTATTAGGAGCTAAAAATCTAAAGCAAGGGCAGCTTGGTATTAATTTTATTGGATGGCTAAAAATTCTTTCACTACCACTTTTTATTTTACCAGGAATTATCTGTGCAATCTTATTTCCAAATCTTTCTAGTCCAGATTTAGCTTATATGACAATGGTTACCAACCTATTCCCATCGGGTTTAAATGGTTTAATCATTGTAGTTCTAATTGCAGTTTTAGTAGGTACAATTGGCTCTTCGTTAAATGCTTTAAGTACTGTTTTTACCACCGATATTTATGTTAAAAAAATAAATCCAAATGCATCAAATCAACAGATTGTAAAAGTAGGTAGACAAACAGTTGTTGCAGGCTGTGTATTTGCAATTGGTGTTGCTCTTGCAATTGACCATGTAAAAGGATTAAATTTGTTCGATGTTTTTCAGTCTGTTTTAGGCTTTATTGCACCACCACTTTCGGTAGTTTTTTTGCTCTCAGTTTTCTGGAATAAAACCTCTCAAAAGGCTGTTAATGCTATACTTTCCTACGGCTCTGCGGCAAGTTTAGGTGTTGGCGTTTTATATCTTTGGGTGCTTACGCCAGATAAATATTCTTTTTGGCCCCACTATCTTGTTTTGTCTTTTCTAATTTTTTTATGCCTATTCATTGCAGCCATTTTAATCACCTTATTCGATAAACAACCAATTACCAATATTCATGCTTTGTCAGATAGTAATAGTTTGCCTAAAACATCAAAGCAAGTAAAAGTTTTATGGATGGCTTTAGGTATAGTAATGGTAATACTTTATTTATTTTTTAATGGTCATTAATTTATGCAATCTTTTTTTTCTTTTGTAACCAGCAGTTGTACCCCTATTGGGCTGCTGTTACGTCGCACACTTGTACTGATTAATTTCTATTCAGCAAATAGAACCACAAAGATTCGAAAATTCGAAGCTTCACCAAGAAAAATCTTCGTGTTACTTTGTGCTCTTTGTGCCTTTGTGGTTCAATCAAAAGCTCAAACTTGGATTTGGTACCCCGGCGATTACGAAATATGGCTCTCTAATCAAATGCAAAATCGAAGAACCGATAGAGCTACTTTCTTTCCAGTCTTTTGGAAAATCGACAGCCATTATCCCTTGATGGATTTTCATAAAGTATTCGATTTAAAAGAAGCCGAAGAAGTAGAAATATTTGTAGAAGGCCAATACAATGTAAAGTTAGATGGCAAACCTTTTGAAGGCACACCAACTAAAATTACTGTTCCTGCTGGCAAGCATAAAATCAACATTAAAGTTTTTAATCAGGCAACACCACCAAGCGTTTTTGTAAAAGGTAAAACCATTAAAAGTGATGCTACTTGGCTCACCACTTTTGAAGACAAAGAATGGATTGATGAAACGGGTAAAACATCTGACATATCTGCAACAAAATGGCTCAGTGCAGGCTCATGGAATTTCAATTCTGCTGCTCAATTACCTTCTCAGTTTAAACTACCTACAACACCTTTAGAAACAGTGAGTGTACAAAAAAATGGCAATGAACAATTGATAGATTTTGGAAAAGAAACTTTCGGCTTTATCAAATTACATCAACTCAAAGGCAATGGAAAAGTAAGCATCTATTATGGAGAAAGCAAAGAAGAAGCCTTAGATAAACAAGAAGCCATTACTGTTGATTGGTTGACCATCAACAATGCAACTGCAAAAGATTCTATAATGGTTTTGTCTAAAGCATTTCGTTATGTAAACATTGTTACAGAAGGTGAGGTGAGTTTTGATAAAGTAAGCATGTTGTATGAATATGCTGATATTGCTGATAAAGGTTCATTCAGCTGCAATGATGAGCAAATCAACAAGATTTATGAAGTAGCTAAATACACATTGCATTTAAGTACTAGAGAATTTTTTATTGATGGTATTAAACGTGACAGATGGGTTTGGAGTGGTGATGCTTATCAAAGTTATTTGATGAATTATTATTTAATGAATGATAATGCCACTGTGGAAAGAACCATGTATGCCTTACGTGGTAAAGATCCTGTAACTGGTCATATCAACACCATTATGGATTACACCTTTTATTGGTTCTTGGGTATTTATGATTATTACCTTTATACAGGCGATAAAAAATTCATTGAGCAGAACTACGACAAAATGAAAAGCTTGATGGATTATGTGGTAAATCGTAGAAACAAAAATGGCTTGCTTGAATGGATGCCTGGTGATTGGATTTTTATTGATTGGGCTGCTGGCTTAAGTAAAAAGGGAGAAGTAAGTTTTGAACAATTATTGTTTGCAAGAAGTTTAGAAACAATGGCTTTGTGTGCAGAAATAGTTAAAGACAATAACAATGCTACTCAATACAAAAAACTATCAGCAGAATTAAAAATCAAACTCTTCAACTTGTATTGGAACGAGCAAAAGAAAGCCTTGGTGCATAGCCGAATTGATGGCAAGCAAACAGACAATGTTACACGTTACTCTAATATGTTTGCTATCTTCTTTAATTACTTTAATGAACAACAAAAGCAAGCAGTAAAAAAATCTGTTTTATTGAATGATAAAATTCAAAAAATTACTACACCCTACATGCGTTTTTATGAGTTAGAAGCTTTATGTGCAATGGGTGAGCAAACCTATGTAACTCAACAAATGAAAGATTATTGGGGAGGCATGTTAAACTTAGGAGCAACAAGCTTTTGGGAAGAATACAATCCTTCAAAAAATGGTATAGAACATTATGCTATGTATGGTAGAAAATTTGCCAAAAGTTTATGTCATGCTTGGGGTGCTAGTCCTATTTACTTATTAGGCAAATATTATTTGGGTGTTAAGCCAACATCTGCAGGTTATGCTACTTATCTTGTTGAACCAAATCTTGGGGGACTTCAATGGATAGAAGGAAAAGTGCCAACACCAAATGGAGAAATATTGATGAAAGTATCCACAAGTGAAATAAAAATTCAATCACCAATTGGAACTGGTAAACTGTTGGTAAAAAGTAAAACAAAACCAACAGGCGTGAACAGTATTACTAAAGGAAATAATCTGTATGAAGTAGTTGTTGAAAAAGGAAAGGAGTATGTGATTGGATATACTGCTCTTTAACCACAAGGCACACAAAGGATTTTCACAAAGAATACAAAGTTCGTGTCCCTTGTGTTTTTACTTTGTGTTCTTCGTGGTTAAACTAGGCTTCGATAAAAGCATAATTAAGTTCAATAGTTATTCAAAAGCTGGTCACAAAAAAAGAAAATGAAAAAGGGATTACTACTTACAACTTATTACTTACTACTGATAACTTTTGTTTCAGCACAAAACAGTTTGGTAAACACCGCTCAAAGTCCTCATGCAAAATTGAACAGCGTTGGATTGACCGATGTTCAACTTATCAAAGGCTTTTGGGAAGAGCGTTTTGGCATTTGTAGAGATGCTATGTTACCACAGCTTTGGAATATTTATACCAGTGATACCATTTGCTACTCCTTCAAAAATTTTAAAGTTGCTGCAGGCTTAGATACAGGTAGATTTAGAGGACCCAGTTTTCATGATGGCGACTTTTATAAAACCTTAGAAGCAGTTGCTGTAATGTATGCCAACACAAAAGACAGTAAGTTAGAACAATGGTTAAACAATGCCATTACAGTGATTGCAAAAGCACAGAAAGCAGATGGTTATATTTATACCAAAAGCATTATTGAACAACGCAAAACAGGTAAAGAAAAAATGTTTGATGATCAGTTGAGTTTTGAGGCGTACAACTTTGGTCATTTAATGACGGCAGGTTGTATTCACTACAGAGCTACTGGAAATAATAGTTTATTGAACATAGCAACTAAAGCAGCCGATTTTTTAATTGGTTTTTATAAAGTAGCAACGCCTGAACAAGCTAGAAATGCTATTTGTCCTTCTCATTACATGGGTTTGGTTGAATTGTATAGAACCACAAAAGTAACCAAATATCTAGACTTAGTTAATTACTTAATCAACATTCGTGGTACAGTAGAAGGTACAGATGATAACAGTGACAGAGCACCTTTTAGGCAAATGAATAAAATTGTTGGTCATGCTGTTCGTGCCAATTATTTATGTGCAGGTGTGGCAGATGTGTATGCAGAAACTGGAGATACAACGTTGATGAAAACCTTAGATAAATTATGGCACAATGTTACAGAAACCAAAATGTACATTACTGGTGGTTGTGGAGCTTTATACGATGGTGTAAGTGTTGATGGAACTTCTTATAAACCAGACACTGTTCAAAAAGTACATCAAGCTTTTGGGAGAGATTTTCAACTACCCAACTTTTCTGCACATAACGAAACCTGTGCAAACATTGGCAATGTATTGTGGAATTGGAGAATGTTTTTGTTGACTGGAGAAAGTAAATACATGGATATAGTAGAGCTAACTTTATACAACAGTGTGTTAAGTGGTGTGAGTTTAGATGGACTAAAATATTTCTATACCAACCCTTTGGCAGCCACTAACAATTATCCATATCATTTACGTTGGGAAGGTGGACGTATACCATATATCAGCAAATCCAATTGCTGTCCACCCAATGTGGTAAGAACCATTGCAGAAATCAATAACTATATGTACAGCATTGCAAATGATGGTTTGTATATCAACATGTATGGCTCTAATAATATTAAAACAATATTGAAAAACGGAAGTATAATTGCCTTACAACAATCAACTGATTATCCTTGGAGTGGTAATGTCAATTTTACCATTCAGCAAGCACCAACAACTGCTACCAATATTTATTTAAGAATACCAGATTGGTGTAATAAAGCAACCATTAAAGTAAATGGCGTTGCACAAAAAATAGATTACAATTCATATACTAAAATTACTAAAACTTGGAAAGTAGGTGATAAAATTGAACTCATTTTAGATATGCCTACCATGTTGATGGAATCCAATCCTTTGGTAGAAGAAACTAAAAATCAGGTAGCTATAAAACGTGGTCCATTGGTGTATTGTTTAGAAAGTGCAGATATAAAGAATGCCAACATTTTCAATGTGGTGATTCCAGCAAAAACACAGTTTGTTATAAAGCCTGTAACCATTGCAAATACTACTGTTGTAGGCTTACAAGGTGCAGTTCAATTATTGCAAAATAATCACTGGAAAAAAAGTTTATACAAACCCATGAATACCAATACAAAGTCCATTCGTATAACATTGATTCCATATTATGCTTGGGCAAATAGAGGTAAAACAGATATGAGTGTTTGGTTACCAGTGGTTAGATGATTTTATGAAACAAGCGATAGAATAACTATGAGGCTTCAGTGGCGTCGCACACTTGTACGATATAACTTTATTGGGCTTTTTGATGCCTAAGTTTTACCACAAAGTACACAAAAGTTATCGTAAAGAGCACAGAGGTCTAGTATGTATTGTGATTTCTTCTTTGGGTTCTTTGTGGTTAAAGAAAAGTTCAGTTGTAATCTAACAGTACAAGTGTGCGACGCAACATCAGTTCAATAGTAGCAGTAAAGCTGGTTACAAAATATAAAAATAATGGTTAAAAACGTACAACATTTTCTTCGTGTTATTTTGTGTTTCTGTGCTTTTGTGTTGCAGACAAATGCACAATTAATTGATAAATCTCCTCCACCTGTTCCTGTTGCACCAACTGTTTATAATACGGAGCCGTATGAAAATCCTTTGGTAAGTGGCATAAATAGAGAACAAAGCAGAACAACAGCTTATTCGTTTGCAACAGTTCAAGATGCTTTGCAAAATGATCGAAACAAAAGTGGTCGATATATGAGTTTGAATGGTGAATGGGATTTTGCTTTTGCTTTAAAACCTGGTGACGAACCCAAAGATTTTTATAAAAATCGTGTAAGTGGTTGGAAGAAAATTTCTGTACCTAGCAATTGGGAAATGCAAGGATATGATAAGCCTATTTATAAAAGTGCAGTGTATCCATTTCGTCCTGTAAATCCTCCCTATGTTCCTAGAGATTATAATGGTGTTGGCTGTTATCAAAGAACGTTTACGGTGCCTGCTGAATGGAAAAACATGAATGTGAATCTGCATTTTGGTGGCGTAAGCAGTGCTTATAAGGTTTGGCTAAATGGACAATTCTTGGGTTATGCAGAAGATAGTTTTTTGGGTAGCGAATTTAACATTACCCCTTATTTGCAAGAGGGAGAAAATGTACTTTCTGTTTGGGTAATTCGTTGGAGCGATGGTAGTTTTTTAGAAGACCAAGATCAATGGCGTTTGAGTGGAATTCATAGAGAAGTGTTTGTACATGTAGAACCTAAGTTGAGAATTGCCGATTTTTTTTATCAAACCAAATTAGATAAAAATTATCAAGATGCTGTGTTGAGTATTCGTCCAAGAGTAGAGAATTTGTCTGGCAAAAACATGAATGGTTTTGTGGTGAAAGCTCAATTGTATGATGATCAAAACAATGCAGTTTTAGCAAATCCATTAACTAAGAAAGCTGATGAAATCATTAATGAAATTCATCCACGTTTAGATAGAGTAAAATTTGGATTGTTAGAAACAACCATTCAAAATCCAAAAAAATGGAGTGCTGAAGAACCCAATCTATACAAGTTAATATTGAGTTTGGAAGATAGCGTTGGCAATGTGTTAGAAGTGAAAACTTGTAAGCTAGGATTTAGAAGTATTGAGTTTAGAAAAGAAGATAGTAAGTTGTTGATTAATGGAAAGTTGACGTATTTATATGGCGTAAATCGTCCTGACCATCATCCAACAAAAGGTAAAGCATTAAGCAGAGAAGATATTTTGCAAGACATAAAAACCATTAAGCAGTTCAACTTTAATTGTGTACGTTTAAGTCATTATCCAAGCGATCCATACTTGTTAGATTTGTGTGATGAGTTTGGTATTATGGTTATTGATGAAGCCAATTTAGAAACACATGGTTTAGGTGGAAAATTAAGTCATGACGCAAGTTGGGCATCAGCCTATATAGATAGAGCCAGTAGAATGTGTTTGAGAGATAAAAATCATCCAAGTATCATTATGTGGAGTTTGGGTAATGAAGCAGGCAGTGGTCCAAACCATGCAGCAATGGCAGCTTGGGTAAAAGATTTTGATATAACAAGACCCTTGCATTATGAACCTGCATTGGGTAGCCCCAAAGAAGAGGGCTACATAGATCCAAATAATCCTGCTTATTTAAAACCAAATGACCATAGCCATCGAATTCAAAATCCATTAGATCAATATTATGTAGATGTGGTGAGCAGAATGTATCCTGCCATGTACACTGCACCATTATTGGTGAATCAAAAAAATGGAGATCAACGTCCTATCTTTTTTTGTGAATATGCACATGCAATGGGTAATAGTTGTGGCAATTTAATAGATTTTTGGAATCAATGGAGAAGCATGCCCAGAGTAATTGGTGGTTGTATTTGGGAATTTAAAGATCAGGGATTGTTAAAGAAAGATAGTGCAGGTGTTGAATACTATGCTTATGGAGGCGATTATGGTGAAAAGTATTTCGATAATTTTACCATTAAAGGAAATGTTACTCCTGACGGAAGTCCTAAATCACCTATGTATGAGTGTAAAAGAATTTTTCAACCAATAGAATGTACTTGGGAAAATGGGAAAATAAGGGTACAAAATAGGAGTGTGGTTAAAGATCTTGGAAACTATAATCTAGAATTATTTATCAAAAAAGAAGGTAAAATTATTTACAATATTTTTGTCGACACATTACAAATTGATGCATCGGCTGAAGGTTTATTAGATATTACAAGTCTAGGTTTATTTTTTTCAGATAAACGCTTTGATTATCATGTTGATATTATTTTCAGTTTAAAGGATGCTACTCCTTGGGCAGAAAAAGGTTTTGTTGTTGCAAAAAATCAATTCGAAATTCAAAAAGGAAATTTAACTGTTCATCCATATCAAAATAAAAGTCAACTATCTGTGATAGACAATTCCTCAGATATAATTATAAATGGAAATTTTTTTGAAATAAAAATTGGAAAAAATAAAAGTGGTTTAAGTTCTTATATTCTAAATGGCAAAGAACAAATAAAATCTCCCTTAATTCCCAATTTCAAACGCCCATTAACCGATAATGATAAACGTGGTTGGAAACCACAACGCAAATTAAAGCAATGGTATGATTATGAGTTGAAACACATTTCAATCAATGTAAAAGAATTGCAAGATGGTTTGGTTGAAGTTTCTATTCAGTACAGCTTAATCAATGATAGTGCAACTGTACAAGTTGATTATACAATTAATAATGAAGGGAAGATAAAAGTAGATTATCAATTACAAGTAAAAAATGGTTTGCCCAATATTCCAAAAGTAGGTATGCAAATGGGTATTGAAAGAAGTTTTGAGAACATTGAATGGTATGGAAGAGGACCGTTTGAGAATTATATTGATAAACGAACAGCAGCCGATGTTGGTATTTATCAAAAGCCAATTAATCAATTTATGGAAGCCTATATTGTGCCACAAGAAAGTGGTAATAGAACAGATATTCGTTGGATGTGTTTCACCAATAACAAACAAAATGGATTGTTAGTAGTCGCAGATAGTTTACTTAGTATGAACGCTTCTATTTATACAGATTTAACTATTCAAAATGCCAAGCATACCAATAAATTAGTGGATGCAGGTTTTGTAAAAGTAGATATTGATTTAATTCAAATGGGCGTTGGTGGAAATGATAGTTGGAGCGATGTAGCTGCACCATTGGAACAATACCAGATTAAAGCAAAAGATTATCGGTATAGTTTTTATTTGTTGCCTTTTACAAAAAGAAAAGTAGAAATAAGTAAAGATGTTAGAAAGATTAAGTATTAGAATGAATGTTTTTACCACAAGGAACACAAAGATAAAAACACACAAAGTTCACAAGGTAAAGCTTAGTGTACTTTGTGCAATCCTTTGTGCCTTTATGGTTCAAACCTTCGCACAGAAAGCCACTTCATTCTCTCAACTAGAAAATGATTTTCTCCATCCATCTCAATCAGCAAAGCCTTGGGTGTTTTGGTATTGGTTGCATGGAGCAGTTTCTAAAGAAGGTATTACAGCCGATTTAGAAGCCATGAAAGAAGTAGGTTTAGATGGTGCTTATTTAATGTTCATAAAAGATACTAACAGTACAAAAGTTGCTTATCAACCACAGGTAAGTCAGTTAAGCAAAGAATGGTTTGCTATGGTCAGCTTTGCTATACAAGAAGCTAAACGTTTAAACATTCAACTTGGCTTTCATGTAAGCGATGGATTTGCATTGGCTGGCGGTCCTTGGATAACACCTGAATTGAGTATGCAAAAAATTGTAAGCAGCAAAACTTATGTACAATCAGGCAATAAAAATATTCAGCTAACACAACCAGAAACCAATGCTAATTATTACAAGGATATTGCAACGTATGCTTATCCTTCAAAGTCTATTATTGGTTTTCAAAAAGAGTTGACTATAAAAGTGAGTTCAAGTTTGGGCAACGCTCCACAAACTTTAGCTTATATAACTGATAAATCAGAAACCTTTAAAGCAGATAGTAATTACTTTATACAGTATGAATATGAGCAAGCATATACGATGCGTTCTGTAACTATTTATAGTACCAATAACTATCAAGCATTAAGATTAAAAGTGCAGAGTAGTGATGATGGTGTTGTGTTTAAAGATGTGCAACAACTCATTCCTCCTCGTCATGGTTGGCAAGATAGTGATGAACCTTACACATTTTCAATTCCAGCAACTACAGCAAAATATTTTCGTTTTGTTTGGGATAAAAAAGAAACTGAACCTGGGTCTGAAAACTTAGATGCGGCCAAATGGAAAGCTAGCTTAAAAGTAAAGCATATCATATTAAATGATGAACCAGTAATCGATCATTATCAAGCCAAAAATGGAAGTGTTTGGAGGGTAGCAGCTTCAGTAAATGCTTTAACCAAAACAGATGCCATTCCTTTGAAAAATATAATTAATCTTACTGGTAAGATAGATAAGAATGGAATACTTCATTATCCTTTACCCAAAGGCAATTGGATCATTGTAAGAATAGGTGTTACAACTACAGGACAAAAAAATGAGACAGCAGGTGGTGGCAAAGGTTTAGAGTGTGATAAGTTTAATCCTGTTGCTGTAAAATTGCAGTTCGATAATTGGTTCAATAAGATTTACAATTCAGTAGATTCCGCAACTGCTAAAGAAGTTATCAAATTATTTCATGTAGATAGTTGGGAATGTGGTAGTCAAAATTGGACGAATAATTTTCCTGTTGAATTTAAGAAAAGAAAAGGCTACGATTTGTTGCCTTACTTACCTGTAATGGCTGGTATTCCTATTGAGTCAACTACAAAGAGTGAACAAGTTTTGCATGATGTAAGACAAACTATTGCAGAATTAGTGAATGATGTTTTTTATGGTACATTAAAACAATTGGTACAACAAAAAGGATTGGAATTTTCTGCTGAAAGTGTTGCTCCAACTATGTTGAGTGATGGGATGCTACACTACAAAAATGTAACCATGCCAATGGGTGAATTTTGGAATAATAGTCCTACACATGATAAACCCAACGATATGTTAGATGCCATTAGTGCAGCACATGTATATGGAAAACAAATTGTTCTGGCAGAAGCCTTTACCACATTAAGAATGAATTGGAACGAACATCCTGGCAATTTAAAAGCATTGGGTGATAGAAATTTTGCTTTAGGAATTAACAAAATGGTATTGCATGTAATGATGCATAATCCTTGGATGAATAAACAACCTGGGGTAACACTTGACCCCATTGGTTTGTACTATCAACGCAACCAAACTTGGTTTAAGCAAAGTAAGGTTTGGATAGATTATATGGCTCGTTGTCAAGCTTTATTACAACAAGGAAAACCTGTGGTTGACGTAGCAGTGTTTACAGGAGAAGAATTACCTCGTCGTTCGGTTTTGCCAGATGTATTGGTAAATACTTTACCCGGAATTTTTGGTAAAGAAAGGGTAGAAGCTGAGCAAAAAAGATTTGCCAATATTAATCAACCATTGAGAAAAATTCCAGATGAAATAAGTCATTCAGCCAATATATATGATGCCAATGATTGGGTAAATCCGTTGAATGGTTATAATTACGATTCATTTAATCCAGATGTGTTACAAGGTATGAGTGTAGTGAATGGAAATGTAGTAACAAAAGGTGGAATGAATTATAAAATATTGGTCTTGTCAGCTCATACAAAAATGAATCCTTTAAATAGAATTAGTGAACGTTCTATTAAAAAAATAATTGAGTTGGTTAAAATTGGAGCAACTGTATTACTTGATTCAGTGTATAAAAAACAGTTTGCACAAAATGGTGTTGCTTTCAATTTTATTGGAGAAAAAAACATGCTAGCTTCTTCTTTTGGCAAAGGAAAGTTTGTATTAACTCCTTTTGTTGCTGAAAGTTTCGAAACGCTAGGATTGCCAAAAGATGTAAAATTGTTAAACCATAAAGCAGACTATAAAAAGCTTGCTTTTACACATAGAAAAATCAATGAAGCAGATGTATATTTTCTAAGCAATCAAAGTAGTAAACAAGAAACTTTTACCCTAGCTTTCAGAACCAAAAATAAATTGCCCGAATTATGGCAAACGACTTCGCCTTTAATTTCAAAAATTAAGAATTGGTCCGTAAAAAATGGAGCTACAATTGTTACACTTTCTCTAGAGGCATACGAATCTGCATTTGTTGTGTTTAAAGATGCTGCCTTATTAAATGAGTCTGTACATACTCAAATAGAAAATAAAATTTCAACAACTATTAATTGGAAAAATAGTTGGCAATTGTATTTTGACTCTACACTTGGTGGACCAGTCAAGCCATTGATTACACATGAACTTACTGATTGGACTACCAATACTGATTCTAGTATTCGATATTACTCAGGATCAGTGGTTTATAAAAATAGTTTTGATTTGCAACAATTAAAGACTGTAAAACTATGTATAGACCATTTGGAAGGATTGGCAACAGTAAAAGTTAATGGAATAGATTGTGGCACTATTTGGACAAAGCCTTATCAATTAAATATTAGCAACGCCATAAAGGTTGGAGAAAACACTATTGAAATAATTGTAACCAATACTTGGAATAATCGGTTAATTGCTGATAATAAATTGCCTCAACAAAAAAGAATTACATACACCATGCATCCATTTAATTGGAGTAATAAAAAATTACAATCATCAGGAATTATAGGAGATATAAAAATTTCGATTACTCAATAATTGTATTTTTTGGAAAATGTTCCATAGAATTACTACTGTACAAGATTGTCCTTCGAAATTTTTGCTCAGGATAAACTCACCACAGCAGCTGAAAGCAGTGCTACATTTGATTTCATAAAAAAAGCCCCAATAAAATTGGAGCTTCGTAGCGAAATCGGGATTTGAACCCGAGACCTCAGGGTTATGAATCCTGTGCTCTAACCAACTGAGCTATCTCGCCATTTTGGGCTGCAAATATAGTAGGTTTTTTTAAAAAGCCATGTTTAGTTCAAAAAATATTTAACTACTATGGTCAGCTACAATTACCCATTTGCCATTTATTTTTCTAAGTAATAGGGTATAATGTCCACTAATGTCTCCAACAGTTCTTTTTAAATGCCATTTTCCTACTACAAAATAATATTCTACAGATAGTTTTTGCATACTAATAATGGTAGATGTAAATTTTCCCATATAACTAGTATCAGGGTATCCTTTTTTATAGTTTTCTAAAGTGGTGTTATAGCCATATTTTGGTCCGCTTTTGCCAATAAATAAAAGACTATCGCTTTGCCAATAGCCATTCATAAAAGCATTTAAGTTGCCAGTATTCCAAGCGTTTTCTTGTTGTTTTAGCATTTGTTTTATGGCTATTTCATCTTTATTCTGGGCAAAAGTGCATGTGCAAACAATTACTATAATTGCTGTTAACCAAGCTTTTTTCATGTGTACAATATTTACTTAAATATACAGCTATTCATTGCTATTGCAGCATCTACTTACCTGTAATTGATTATCTTTCATTTATGAATTATAAAACACATTTGAAAAAAGATAAGCAATTAGCTGCCATTCTGCCGAACGAAAATTTTACACTTACGCTACAAAAAAATATTCCGCTTCGTTTAATGGCAAGTATTATGAGTCAACAATTAAGTACCAAAGTTGCTGCAGTTATTTATAATAGATTTATAGAAATTTATAAAGGAAAAGAACCAAAACCTCAACAAGTTTTAGACACCGATTTTGAAGTGCTAAGGGCAATTGGGTTGAGTAATAATAAAGTACGTTATATTCAAAATGTTGCTGCCTTTTGTTTAGAACACTCAATTAATGATAAAAAATTAGCAGCTTTAGAAAATGAGGCAATTATTGATTTGCTTACTCAAATAAAAGGTGTTGGCAAATGGACAGTTGAAATGTTGCTGATGTTTAGTTTAGGAAGAGAAGATGTTTTTGCCGTAGATGATTTAGGTATTCAACAGGCAATGATTAAACTATATAGTTTAGATACAAGTAATAAAAAAGAAATGCAAGCTACTATGATTACAATTGCAAATAAATGGAAGCCTTACAGAACGTTTGCTTGTTTGCATTTATGGAAATGGAAAGATGCTGTTGCCAATTAATTTTGTTGAAATTTTAGTATTCTTTGTAAATGGAACCACAACGATATATTGCTCATTTAGATTTAGACAGCTTTTTTGTTAGCGTTGAAATGTTGAATAATCCTTCCTTAAAAGGAAAAGCGGTAATTGTTGGTGGTTCAGCAGATAGAGGTGTGGTTACTACTTGTAGTTATGAGGCTAGAAAATTTGGTGTACGTAGTGCAATGCCTATGAAAAAAGCCATGCAGCTTTGTCCTCATGCAATTTTGGTGAGAGGCACTAGAAGTGAATATAGCAGATATTCAAGATGGGTAACAGAAATTATTGCTGCAAAAGCTCCATTGTTTGAAAAAGCAAGTATTGATGAATTTTATATTGACTTAACAGGAATGGATAAATTCTTTAATCCATATCAATGGACAATTGATTTACGTAACGAAATAATGGAGAAAACCCAACTGCCTATTTCTTTTGGATTGGCAAGTAATAAAATGATTGCCAAAATAGCCACAGATGAGGCAAAACCCAATGGTTATATGTTTATAGAACCTGGCATGGAAAAGGCTTTTTTAGCACCCTTGCCAGTAAATAAATTTTCTGGAGTTGGCGAACAAACCTATACCGCTTTAAAAGAAATGGGCATTTATTATATTGGAGATATTTTAAAGCATTCGATAGAAGAATTAAAAAAAAAGTTGGGAAAATGGGGTGTAGATTTATATTCAAAAGCACAAGGTATCCATCATGGTATTGTAAAGCCTTATCATGAAGCAAAATCTATTTCTACAGAAAATACATTTGAAGAAAACAAAACTGATGTAGATTTTTTATTGAGTGAATTGGTGAGAATGACGGAGAAAGTTGCTTTTGAACTACGAAAAGAGGAGAAATTAACCGGCTGTATTGCCGTGAAAATTCGATATCCAAATTTTGAAACTACTTCAAAACAAGTAGCAATCAGTTATACGTTTAGCGATGATGAATTGATACCAATTGCAATAAAACTTTTTCATGAGTTGTATAAAAAAGGTAAACCCATACGATTGTTAGGTATTCGTTTAAGTGAGTTAACTAGTCATGTATTGCAAACAAGTTTATTTGATAATACAGAAAAGAAAACCAACTTGTATAAAGCTATCGATGAAGTAAAAGTAAAGTTTGGAAAATCAGCTTTACAAAAAGCAAGAACCGTAAGAACAGAAAACAAAAAAGACCATTCTTCTACCAACGAAGAATAGTCTTTTAAGATTTATATAAACTGTCTTTAAATTAGGCAGCTAATAAGTGCAAACAGTGTTGTATTCTTTTGGCTGTTTCTGGAATGCCAATCATACTTGCAATTTCGAAAACACCTGGTCCAAATTTTCCACCTACCAACATTACTCTAAATGGTAACATGAGTTCCCCTGCTTTTAAGCCATGTGTATTTGCTAATTCTTTAAATGTACTTTCTAAAGTTACCGCATCTTTATTATTTACACTTTCAAAAGCAGCAATTAGTTCTGAGAAAAATGTTTTCTTTTTTTCATCCCATTTCGGTTGAATGGCAGCAATGTCAATGGTTGTTGGTGCTACAAAGAAAAAACTAGCTTGAGTAACAAAATCGTTTAAAAGTGTACATCTATCTTTAACAAGTGTAAGTACTTTCTCAAAAAATACATCGTCTGAAATGGTTATTTTTTCTGCTTCAAATAGTGTTTTTACTTGAGCTGAGTAATGTGCAACTGGTGTTTGTTTAATCCATTCATGGTTGTACCATTTTGCTTTTTCATAGTCAAATTTGGCACCGCCTTTATGCACTCTTTCCATGCTAAAGCGTTCTATTAATTCATCCATCGAAAAAAATTCTTGTCCACTTCCATCGTTCCAACCTAAAGCCGCAAGCATGTTTACAAAAGCTTCAGGTAAAAAACCTCTTTCTCTAAAACCTGTTGTTTGTTCGTTTGTTCTTGGGTCTTTCCAATCCATAGCAAATACTGGAAACCCAAGTCTTTCACCGTCTCTTTTGCTTAGTTTTCCATTACCATCAGGTTTTAAAATCAGCGGTAAATGAGCCCATTGAGGCATGTTTTCTAAGCCAAATAAATATTTCCAAAGTAGAATGTGTACAGGTGCACTTGGCAGCCATTCTTCCCCTCTAAATGCATGCGATATTTGCATTAAAAAATCGTCTACAACAACTGCTAAATGATAGGTAGGCATACCATCTGCTTTTAATAAAACCTTATCATCAACTTGGTTAGTATTAAAATGCACATCACCTCTAATCATATCTGTAAAATGTACATCTTCATTTTCTGGTAACTGAATACGAATTACATGTGGTGCATTGTTTTGTAATAAATTCTCTACTTCTTCTGCAGTTAGCGTTAACGAATTTTTCATTTGCAATCTTGTTTGATTGCTGTATTGAAAATTGGCTATTTCCTTACGTTTTGCATCTAATTCTTCTGCAGTGTCAAATGCATAATATGCTTTTCCTTGTTCTATTAATTGAGTAGCATATTGTTTGTATAAATGCTTTCTTTCACTTTGTTTATAAGGGGCAAAAGGTCCACCAATTAATGGGCTCTCATTGGGTTCAATGCCACACCATTTCAAGGTTTCATAAATATAGCTTTCAGCTCCTTCAACAAATCTTGTTTGGTCTGTATCTTCAATTCTTACAATAAAATTGCCACCATATTTTTTGGCAAAAAGATAATTAAACAAAACAGTTCTAACACCGCCTAAATGCAAACCACCTGTTGGTGACGGAGCAAAACGTACACGTACTTTTTTAGTCATATTATTACATTCTATTTAGTCGAAACTTTGGTTGCTACTTGCCGCCAATTTTAATAATCTATCGAATTGTGCAGGATTAATATCGTTATAGAAATAGTAAATCGGGTCTACAGGTTGTCCGTATCTATGCACTTCATAATGACAATGCGGTCCTGTACTTTTTCCAGTGCTACCAACATAGCCAATCACTTCACCACGTTTAACACTTTGTCCGGTTCTTGCTTTTACACGAACCATGTGTCCATATAAAGTTTCGTAGCCGTAACCATGATTAATTACTACATTATTTCCGTATCCACCACTACTAAAGCCAGCTTCTTTCACCGTTCCATCAGCTGTTGCATAAATAGGAGTGCCTTGTGGTGCCGTAAAATCTAAGCCTGCATGAAATTTTGTAACTTTATAAACTGGATCAATTCTATAACCAAATCCACTAGCAATTCTATTTAAGTTTTTATTACTTACAGGTTGAATTGCCGGAATTGCAGCCAATAATTTCTCTTTATTTTTAATCATTCCATCAATTTCAGCATAGCTTTTGTCCATAAAAGCTACACGTAGCGAAAGATTATTTAATTGTGATCTCATTCCTTCCACTAAATCGTTTTCACTCAGTTTTTGTACCAAGTTTACCTCTTTGGTTTTCTCCATCTCTTGAATACGAACACTATCAGGTATAGGATTGGCTTCGAAAATAGAACGATAAACGGTGTTATCTCTATCTTCTAATTCTTTCATTTGTAGTTGTAATTGTTCAACCCTGTCTTGTAAAACGGTATAATCGTCTTTTAAGTTTGCATTTTGCTGCATCAATCTTTTCTCATTGGTAGATGGAAAATATCTATATGCAATACTCACAATAATAAAAGCAGTAACCAAAGCGGTTGCTAAAAACCCAAATACACGCAGCAATTTTACTCGAAAGGGTGTTTCAAGTTTTTCGTAGCGTAGTGTATGTGTATTATAGTAATACTTAATTTTCTTCATATGTTCAATGTGTTCTTCATTCATTTTTCATAAAAGCAAATTACATTTAACCGTAAAATACTTTCCTCGAAATCTGAATAAGGTAGGGGCTACACCATTTACATGGGTTCAAAACCTTAACTTCGCAGCCCTTAAAAGTTGTCAAAGATAATTTTTATAACTTACTTCAATCTATTTTTAAATTTTGGTTGTTTATGATTACTAGTTCTGAAATACGTGAACAGTTTTTAAACTTTTTTAAAAGCAAGCAACACCAAATTGTAGCTTCTGCACCTATTGTTATAAAAAACGATCCTACTTTATTGTTTACCAATGCAGGTATGAATCAGTTTAAAGACTATTTTCTTGGTAATAGACAGCCAAATGCAAATCGTGTTGCCGATACACAAAAATGCTTACGTGTTAGCGGCAAACACAACGATTTAGAAGAAGTGGGTGTAGATACCTACCATCATACCATGTTTGAAATGTTGGGTAATTGGAGCTTTGGCGATTATTTTAAAAAAGAAGCGATTGCATGGAGTTGGGAATTATTGACAGAAGTATACAAGTTAGATAAAGAAAGATTGTACGTAACCATTTTTGAAGGCGATGCAAAAGAAGGGTTGGAGAAAGATGAAGAAGCATTTAATGAGTGGAAAAAATGGATTGCTGAAGACAGAATTTTGTTAGGAAACAAAAAAGATAATTTTTGGGAAATGGGAGATACAGGGCCTTGTGGACCTTGTAGTGAAATACATGTAGATTGCCGTAGTGATGAGGAAAGAAAATTGGTTGATGGAAAAACATTGGTAAATAACGATCATCCTCAAGTAATCGAAATTTGGAACAATGTGTTCATGCAATTTAACCGTTTAAAAGATGGTTCATTACAATCTTTACCGGCTAAACATGTAGATACAGGAATGGGCTTTGAAAGATTGGTACGTGTAATTCAGAAAAAACAAAGCAATTACGATACTGATGTTTTTACAGGAACAATTGCTGCCGTTAAACAAATTACGGGTAAGGAATACGATTTTTCAGATACAAAAGAAGCAATTGCTTTTAGGGTTTTAGCAGATCATATTAGAGCAATTGCATTTACAATTGCAGATGGACAATTACCAAGTAACAATGGTGCAGGCTATGTAATTAGAAGAATTTTAAGAAGAGCAGTTCGTTATTATTATTCTTATTTAGATTTTAAACAACCATTATTATTTCAGTTATTACCAGTCTTAGCAAAACAATTCGAACATGTATTTCCAGAATTAATCAATCAACTCGATTTTGTTTCTAAAGTAGTTCGTGAAGAAGAAGATGCTTTTTTAAGAACATTAGGTAAAGGAATTGAAAAGTTTACTGAAGAAGCCAAACGTTTAACAAATGAAAAAAATACAGTAGTCAATGGCAGTTTTGCTTTTGAGTTAAATGATACATACGGATTCCCTATCGATTTAACTCAATTAATGGCTACAGAAATAGGATTTACTGTAGATATGTTTGGATTTGAAGCAGAAATGCAGCAGCAAAAAAATCGTTCAAAAGCAGCAGCAGTAGTAGATGCAGAAGATTGGGTGATAGTGAATGATTTGCCCTCAACATTTACAGGATACAACACTTTACAAACAACCACACAAGTTGTAAAATATAGAAAAGTAAAAGCAAAAGGAAAAGAAGCGTATCAAATTGTGTTGAACAATACACCGTTTTATGCAGAAAGTGGTGGTCAGGTTGGAGATAAAGGGGAGATTGTTTTTGACAATACAACTATTGCCATTTTTGATACGAAAAAAGAAAATAATCTTACTATTCATTTTGCTGAAAGTTTACCCACAACCCTTAGTGCCAATGTTGTAGCTACAGTAAATGCTCAGCTACGTTTGTCAACTGCTGCTAATCATACTGCAACACATTTATTACATTCAGCTTTAAGACAAGTTTTAGGCACCCATGTGGCTCAAAAAGGAAGTTTGGTAAACGATGAGCAATTGCGTTTTGATTTCTCTCATTTCAGTAAGGTTACTGAGGCTGAAATTGCCAATATAGAATCTATTGTTAATGAAAAAATTAGAGCCAATATTCCTGTTGTTATTAAAGAAATGGATAAAGATGCAGCTGTAGAAATGGGTGCAATGGCATTGTTTGGAGAAAAATATGGCGATAAAGTTCGTGTTGTAATCGTTGACTCTGCTTATTCAATAGAACTTTGTGGAGGAACACACGTTGCTAATACAGGTGAATTAGGTTTCTTTAAAATAAAACATGAATCTGCAGTAGCAGCTGGTGTAAGAAGAATTGAAGCTGTTAGTGGCAAGTCTGCTGAAGCATTTATTAATGAACAAATACAACAATTGAATCAAGTAAAACAAGCGTTTAACAATCCTAAAGAATTGTTGAAATTTATAGATAACGTATTACTTGAAAATAAAGATTTAAAAAAGAAAATTGAGGCCTTAGAAGCAAAACAATTACAGGTTTTAAAACAAGAATTAATACAAAAAGTAAAAACGGTAAATGGTATTCAATTTATAGGTGAACAAATTACTGTCAATAGCGGTGATGCTTTGAAAAAGTTATGTGTTGACATAAAAGCGGTTGTGCAAAACACTTTCATTGTTTTGGTTGCTCAAATAGAAGGAAAAGCATTTGTTGCAGTATCTGTAGATGAAACTTTGCAAAACAGTTTAGGATTAGATGCTACTAAAATTATTAAAGAACAAGTTGCTCCATTAATTAAAGGTGGTGGAGGTGGACAAAAAACCTTAGCAACAGCAGGTGGACAAGATGCTAGTAATTTACAACAAGTAATTGCAACTATTCAACAATTAATTCCATAATCTGTTACACACATATTCGTATTTTCAACTCCGCTTCTGCGGAGTTTTTTTATTGATAAATCTTTACTGCTATGAAATTATTCATTTTTACCTCACTCATCTTTATTGTAACATCACTTCAAAGTCAAGTTTACAAATCAAAAGAACCATTGGTGCATACTTACTCAATTGTTGCAAAAGATAGTGTAACGGGTGAATTAGCAGTTGGCGTACAAAGCCATTGGTTTAGTGTAGGAACAGCAGTGCCTTGGATTCAAGCAGGTGTAGGTGCTGTAGCTACGCAATCTTTTGTAGATAAAAGTTATGGACCAAATGCATTGTCTTTATTAAAATTGGGTTATTCTGCTCAGCAAGCATTAGATAGTTTGGTAAAAATAGATGCAGGTAAAGATGTAAGGCAAGTAGCTATAGTAGACAATAAAGGAAATGTTGCTGCCTATACAGGTAAAAATTGTATTCAGTTTGCCAATCATATAACAGGCAATATGTTTAGTGTACAAAGCAATATGATGTTGGGTGATAAAGTGTGTATATCGATGAAAAATGCTTTTATAAAATCTGCTGGAAAACCTTTGGCAGAGCGTATTCTGCTTGCTTTAGAGGCGGCACAAGCAGTTGGTGGAGATATTAGAGGCATGCAAGCTGCTGCAATAGTTGTTGCAAATGGAAAAGAAACAGAAGTTTGGAATAATAAATCAATTGATTTAAGGGTAGATGACCATCAACAGCCATTGAGAGAACTAAGACGTTTATACAATGTACACATGGCTTATGATTACATGAATAAAGGGGATATTGCTGTAGAAAATAAGGATATGCAATTAGCTATGCAATGTTATGCCGCTGCAATGAAAATGTTTCCACAAAATATAGAAATGCAATATTGGACAGCCATCACCTTAGCAAACAACAATCAATTCGAAAAAGCAAAAAAGATGCTGTTGAATATTTATTCCAAAGATGCCAACTGGAAAAAATTAACCCAACGTTTACCTGCTGTAGGATTGCTTCAGTTGCCCCCAAAACAGTTAGAAGAGTTGACTAAATAAAATCTTTGTTTAGAGTTTTATACTTCAAGGATTTAATCAAATACTTTCGCTTATTGCGTTGTTGAGAACAATCATTAACTTAAAGTTGATGCCTGTATCTTTGCAAAATGGTAATATTAAATGCTACTTACGTTGTTTCTTCGCCAGATGTGGCTATGTGTCCACCAGCAGACAAAGCTGAATATGCTTTTATTGGACGAAGTAATGTGGGCAAATCTTCTTTAATCAATATGATTTGTAACCGACAAAAGTTAGCAAAAACTTCTGCTTCACCTGGAAAAACCCAGTTGATCAATCATTTTTTAATAGAAAGTACTTCTGCTAATAAAGGATCCAAAGTAAAATGGAACTTGGTAGATTTACCAGGATACGGTTATGCAAAAATTTCCCAATCGAGTAGAAGAAGATGGGAGCAA
>Ga0209398_1000475_pt1 | contig 24891 bp, 26 predicted proteins | sample AshMeaBigSpring_FD_184125 | JGI IMG/M metagenome (GOLD analysis project Ga0209398, IMG submission 184125) | Groundwater microbial communities from Big Spring, Nevada to study Microbial Dark Matter (Phase II) - Ash Meadows Big Spring (SPAdes)... | ecosystem: Environmental > Aquatic > Deep... | reverse complement strand
TGATGAGTCAGTTCCAACAAGCCCAGACCTAAACGGCAATCTTGCACTTGTGGCTTTTAAATCAACGTATTGTTTATCAAAAAAAACATGATTGGTTCCAAAACCAGCACCATAAGCAACACTAAACTTAGGATTGGTTTTAAATGGTTTATCCAACATAAAATAAACATTAAAATGCCTACTAAAACCACTTCCAATTCTAATACTATCAGGTGTATTTGTCCAATTAGTAGCTCCATATTGAATTACCAAATGGTCGGCCGTTCTATTACTTAAATCAACTTTACTCCAATCTTTTTTAGGTAAAACTACTTTGGCAGGTTTGGGTTCTTTTGATTTAGATTTTTTTTCTGCACTTTTTGGTGCTTCTTGAGCTTGTAAACTTGAAACGATACAAATACTAGCTAAAATAAATGCTATTTTTTTCATGCGTAATTAGGTTATATAAACAGCTTGTTATGTACAAGAGTGGCAAAGTAAAAGAATTGCTCACAAACAAAGGGTTAAAATTAGCTCAAATGAAAAAAAGTATACCCAAAATGTTATAAACCGAAATTTTTAGCAAAAAATACTAAAATAATTAGTGTGAATAAGTAAATTAGCATAGTTTTGCTTTGTTATTAAATTTGATGGATAAATAATACGTAATATGATGAACGCAGAAAAATTGAAAGCCCTAAAGCTTACAATGGATAAGATAGATAAAGATTATGGGAAAGGTAGTGTAATGATGATGAATGAAAAAAGCAAAGAACCAATGGAAGTAATTTCTACCGGTTCTATTGGCTTAGATGCCGCTTTAGGTGTTGGTGGCGTTCCTAAAGGAAGAATTGTAGAAATATACGGACCAGAAAGCAGTGGTAAAACAACCATTGCAACACATATTATTGCAGAGGCACAGAAAAAAGGCGGCATGTGTGCCATTATTGATGCTGAACATGCTTTTGATAGTGCATATGCTCAAAAATTAGGTGTTGATGTAGATAATTTACTAATTTCTCAACCAGATTATGGAGAACAAGCTTTAGAAATCGCTGATCGTTTAATTTTATCAGGTGCTTTAGATGTAATTGTTATCGATTCTGTTGCTGCTTTGGTACCTAAAAGTGAATTAGAAGGCGAAATGGGCGATAGTAAAATGGGTTTACATGCACGTTTAATGAGCCAAGCTTTACGTAAACTAACTGCAACCATCAATAAAACCAATACAATTTGCATATTTATTAACCAATTGAGAGAAAAAATTGGGGTAATGTTTGGCAATCCTGAAACAACAACAGGTGGTAATGCTCTTAAATTTTACGCTTCTGTACGTTTAGACATTCGTCGGTCTGCACAAATTAAAGATGGTGATGAAGCAATTGGTAACCACGTAAAAGTAAAAGTGGTTAAAAACAAAGTAGCACCACCATTTAGAGCCGCTGAATTTGACATTATTTTCGGTGAAGGAATTAGCAAATTGGGTGAAATAATAGATATGGGTGTTGAATTGGGAATTGTAAATAAAAGTGGAAGCTGGTTTAGCTACGAAAGTAATAAACTAGGACAAGGAAGAGATGCTGTTAAAAACCTTTTAAGAGACAATCCAGAACTAGCAAATGAAATTGAAACAAAAATTAGGGTAAAAATTGCAGAAACAATTGCAGGAACACCTGCTGCAACAGATGTCGAATAAAATATTTTATATAGGGGTTAGTAAGTATCAACCATCTCTTTCTAGAGATGGTTTTTTATTTAAAATACTAACATGGCTTTTTTCTACGAGTGTCAATACAATATTGAATTTTCCAAACATTGTTTATTCGAACCAATTGAAATGAATTTACACCACAATGGCTAAATTGACCATTAAAGTAAAAAGAATAAGGCGTCCAAACGCTTGCCAAATCTCCATCAACAAGTATTGATGAAAACTGAATACGTTCATCAGCAGCATTTTTGGGCAAACTGCCTACCTGCTTAATAAATGCAGTAATATTTTCATTTCGTATTTGTGTAAATCCTTCTCTGTTTACACTTATTGTTTGTAAAAATGCAGTGCTATGAAAACAAGATTGAAACAATGTCGTATCGGCATTTTTCATGGCAACAAACATATTTTCAATAACTTGTTTCACAGAATCTTTCGAGTTTTCAACTGGATTCATAGAATTTGTTTGGCTATAAACTACAATCGATGTTGAAAGCAAGAGAAAAGAAAGCAAATATTTCATTGTAAAGTGTATTTGATCATTTGAAAGTAGGAAACTAAACGGTATAAAAACAAAAAATCCGATGAAAACTCATCGGATTGAAGCTGTAGGGGGAGGGATCGAACCTCCACGAGGCAGTTAGCCATAACACAAAGTTGAGTGGTCGACCCTGGTCGCCAGGTATTTCTACCAAGCGGCTCTATGCTACGTTTATCCTGAACTCCCCACCCTCGAGACAAGAGGGCATGTCTGCCAAAAATTTCATCACCCCACAGTAAATAATGCCTATTTTGCAGGCTTTTCAAAAACTTAGGACTGCAATGTTAATATAATTTTTCTTTTAGTTGCAAATATTTCAAGAAATTTTTTTAAAATATAGATATTGTTCAAATAAATTGTCTTAATATTGAATAGATTTTAAAACTGGTCGTAAAATGACAACAAAACTGAATCTTGACAAGTTAGATTTTCAAATTATTCAAGAAATGATGAATAATGCTGAAATATCTTATGCCGACTTGGGCAAAAAGTTATTTGTATCTGGTGGAACGATTCATGTACGTATCAAAAAACTAGAAGAACTAAAAGTTGTAAAAGGTAGAAAACTAGCCATAGATTTAAAAGCATTAGGCTACGATGTAATTGCTTTTATTGGTGTTTACCTAGAAAAAAGTTCGTTATACGATGCTGTTGCTAAAGAATTGAAAAAAATCCCTCAAATTGTTCGTGTAAATTACACAACAGGTAATTATAGCATGTTTGCAGAAATTGTTTGTAAAGACATTCAAGAATTGCGATTTGTTTTACACGATGAACTTCAAAAAATTAAGGGCATTGAGCGTACAGAAACATTTATTTCTTTAGAAGAAAGTTTCAATAGAAATGTAGTTGTGTCTGAATAAGGTTTGTCAAAGATGTGTACACAAGCTTTTTAATACACTGGTAAGTTACTATCGAACATATCTGTAATAATTGTTTCCATTGTATAAAATCCTTTTGGTTTGGTAGAAAGTGCTTTTGCTGCAAAAATAGCTCCTTGACCAAATGCAGCTTTATATATACTTTCATGAACTAACCGAATAGTTTGATTGGGTAATCCAAAAATAACCTCATGCTTTCCAATAATTCCTCCAACTCTAATAGAATTAACATGCTTTTCAGCATCTAACGATAATGCTTCTGCAATTTTCAATGCAGTTCCTGATGTTTCATTTTTATCTCTAAAATGTTCTTCAATAATTTCAATATCGGCTTGAGGTGCAATTTTTTGTAATATTTTAGAACCTAACAACAAGACATTTATACCTAAAGTAATATTAGGTGAGTATAAAACAGCAGCAAAAGAGGCTAATTTTTGTAAAGCGTCAATTTCTTCAACTGAATACTTAGATATTGCAGAAACAAGTTTGGTTCCACGCTGTATTGCACTATTGTAAATTGTATAACTATTAGAATCAGAAAAGTCGATAATAATATCTACGCTGTTTGTTCTAAAAAAATCAGATGTTATGTTGTCTAAACCATAAATGGGAGCAACATTATCTTCAAATCCTAATAAAGTACTGGCATATTTTATACCCTCAACTTTCGACTTTCGAATTACCCACTTTACTTCGAAAAATGAATCTTTTAAAAATTCTTGCACTACAAATTTTCCTGTTTTTCCAAAACCAAAAATTCCAACAGACATTTTTTTCATATGATACAGTTTAACTTATTTAAATCAAGCAATGAATAAAATGTTTCAGAAGAGTTGTGGTAGGTTAAGACAACTTTACTAAAATTCGTACCAATAATTTCAAAAATTACAGTTATAATATAAATAAACTGTAAACAAGAAAATAGGTTACTTGTTAGTAGGTTTATATTTGCATTTTTAAAAGGTGTGTATGAAGAATAAGCTTTTGTATTTTGTTGTTACGATATTGCTATTTTGTGTATCTACAAATAATGTGTTTGCACAGTGTAGCATTTGTACAAAAACGGCTTCACAATTGGGTGAAGGTCCTGCAAGTTCTTTAAACACGGGTATTTTATATTTAATGTTTGCTCCTTTAGCAGTTATGGCATTTATTGGCTACAGATGGTGGAAAAAAGAAAAAGAATATATAGCAGACGAAGCCTAATTACTATCATTCATTCAATTAACACTTTCATTAAGTAAGCAGGGACTATTTTAAATAGTATCGAATAATTTTTTTTACTTTACCTTGTTTAAGTAAATACCCCTGTTGTTTTGAAAAAGTTATTCAGACACATTCCTTTTTTAAAGTCGGTTTTGCTGCATAGCATTACTGCATTTGGTGGCCCTCAGGGTCATTATGGAATGATGTTGAAGACATTTGTAAATAATAGAAAAGATGTTACAGAAAAAGAATTATTAGACTTTGTGAGTTTTTGTAACATGCTACCTGGTGCATCTTCTACACAAACACTAACATTAATTGGCTACAAAAGAGGTGGTATTTTACTTGCTATACTCACACTTGGCATTTGGATTACACCGGCTTGTGTAATTATGGGTGCACTATCTTTTCTGTTAGATTATTTTTCAGATAAATCGATAAGTACAAACATATTTCGGTTTGTGCAACCAATGGCAGTGGCTTTTATTGCTTATTCTGCTTTTCGTATTTATAAAATTGCCATAAATAATACTATTACAAGAATTATTTTAATTGCTACATCTATTCTTACATTTTTTTATTTCAAAAGTCCTTGGGTATTTCCTTCATTAATGATTGTGGCAGGAATAGTTACAAATATTAGTAGCAAAAGAATTCCGCAGAAAGGAATTCCTCCAAAACAAATCAAATGGGGTAATATGGTTATTTTTTTAGCCTTATTTGGTATTGCAGGTTACATATCTGAAACATCAACCAAAGAAAATTGGAACAATCATAAAGTATTTAATGTTTTTGAAAACAATTATCGTTTTGGCAGTTTGGTTTTTGGAGGTGGAGATGTTTTAATGCCAATGATGTATGAACAATATGTAGTTAGGCCAAAAACAGAAAGAATACAACAAAGTAAAAGAGATGTTTTACAAATGTCTAAAACCGATTTTTTAACCGGTTCTGGTATTGTAAGGGCAATTCCAGGACCCGTTTTTTCAATCGGTGCTTTTACGGGTGGAATGGTTTTAAGAAATGACAATAGCGTAGCCACACAATTATTGGGCTGTTTTTTAGGAGCATTGGGTATTTTTTTACCAAGTGCTTTGTTAGTTCTTTTTTTCTTTCCTGTTTGGCACAACCTAAAAAAATATGCTGTTATTTATAGATCGTTAGAAGGCATTAATGCTGCAGTTGTTGGTGTAATGTGTGGTGCAACAATGTACTTGATTAAAGATATTTTAATTCATGAAAACACATCCAACATTACATTGGCATTGGCAGATTTTTGTGTGTTGATTGCTACATTTTGCATTTTGCAATTCTCAAACATAAAACCACCATACATTGTATTGGCTTGTTTACTTTTTGGATGGCTGTTTTAATTATCGAATTCCATTTACAATAGCACCTAGTTCTTTTGTTATATCACCCATTGTTCCATATTCAACAACACGACCTATTTCTTTTCCTTTATGCATTACGATAAATGTTGGAACATTTTGAATAGCAAATTGGCTGTGTAGATTATTGATAGTATGTTTTTTTAAGTCTACAGTAATGAGTTGTATCTTTTTTTCCGGAAAACCACTTTTATCAATTAATTGAAAAAATCTTGGCCACAAATTTTGCGTGTCTTCACACCATGTTCCTCCAAAAACGATTAATGAAAATTCATCTTGCTTATTTTTAAAAGCTTCAACAGCGGCAGCATCAGGCATGCCATATTTCATATTCTCTTTAAACCACTTAAAGGTTGTATCATTTTCAATAATACTTCTATTGATTATTCCTTTTAAAACCGTTCTACTTCCGTCTTTAGTAGTTGTATAATTAACTGCTTTTTTAGAATGTGTGCAACTGATAAACAATACTATAATAAAAAAAGAGAAAACATTTTTCATGATATATTCTTCTAAATAAATACAACAACAATTAGTTACCTAAATTGGCTTTTAACTCTAACAAAAAAGAACGAAACTTGGTTAAAGATTGGGTAATTTCAAAATTAACATCGGCTTGTTCTTTATGTGTTTTTAAATAGTCTTTTGCACCTTCAATACTAAACTTTCTAGTACGTAACAAATGATAAATTAACTGTAAATTTTTAATATCTTCTATTCTAAACAGCCGATCTCCTTTTTTTGTTTTACGAGGTTTTAAGATATCAAATTCATTTTCCCAAAATCGTATTTGTGATGCATTTACATGAAACCATTCTGCCACTTCACCAATTCCATAATACAGTTTTTTTTGCAAAGTTTCATCATCAGGAATATTAAGCAAATCTGCTGTAGCTTCTAATTCTTTGTACGATTTTCTTCCACGTTTGTTTAATAGTTGTGTATGTTGGTTTTGCTCTGTTTCTGTGGTTTTATCGCTGACTTTTGATTTTAGCTTTACAACAATTTTATCATCTTTATAAACAGGAACATCCGTTGGTTGTTGATCTTCTAAAAAAATTAAAGATGCATCTGGCTTCACTGCAATTGCACGTTGTACAGTTGGTTGCTGAACAGATTGCATATCTGCAACTGTTTCGGCTTTAATCTCAGGCTCAGCAATAAACATAGCATTATCGCTGCTCGTTGTAACAGGTATAGCTTGTTCTACAGTTGGTTTATCTTTTTTTGTAGCAGTTTCTGTTACTATATTTCCAAAAAGGTCTAATTGTTCTAAAGCCATGCCGTAAAAATAGCAAACTTGCCTGTGTTACTGAACTAGGTAAACGTATAAGTGGAAAACATGGGTATTGTGTTAGCAATTATCTTTACAAAAACAACGATTGCATGCAAATACAAACGATTGCTGTATGTGGTGCTGGCACAATGGGTAGTGGCATTGCACAATTATGTGCCCAAAATGGATTTACAACTATTTTGTTTGATGTACAGGAACAAATATTATTAAAAAGTAAAAAGCAAATAGAACAAACCATAAATAGTTATGTAAGCAAACAAAAACTAACAGAACAAGAAGCTGTAAACATTTTTCAAAGAATTACATATACGCATCAAATTAAAGATTGCAAAGCCGATATTGTAATAGAGGCAATTATTGAAGAATTATCTGCGAAACAAAAGTTGTTTGAACAATTGGCAGCAATTAATCAGCCACATATTATTCTTGCAAGCAATACTTCCTCAATTTCTATAGCATCAATTGCTGCTACAATATCTTTTCCTGAAAGAATAATGGGTTTGCACTTTTTTAATCCTGCCCCTTTAATGAAGTTGGTAGAAATTATTGAAACGCCATTTACTCAAAAAAAATTTACTGAACAGTTAATACAATTTACACAGCAATTAAATAAAGTAGCTGTTGTGTGTAAAGATGCTCCAGGATTTATTGTAAACCGAGTTGCTAGACATTATTATTTAGAAGCCATGCGTTTGATAGAAAACAATTTGGCTACAATAGAAACAGTAGACGCCACTATGGAGTCGTTAGGATTTAAAATGGGTCCTTTTAAACTAATGGATTTAATAGGATTAGACATTAACCTTAACGTAAGTAAAATTGTATACGAACAATTGAAAAAACCAAGTCGCTTGCAACCATCTACTTTACAACAGCAGAAAGTTAACGAAAACAAACTTGGCCGAAAAACGGGTGAAGGCTTTTATTCTTATTAAACCGTATATTGCCTACATTAATTTACATAACAATTGTTAACCAATTAAATCAATAAAAATGAAGCAGCTAGTATTGGCTATTGCCTGTTGTACCCTTTTTTTATCTGCTTGTAAATTGAGTAATATGAATCAAACAAAAGAACCCAATAAAGAATTTGCTGCTCTTTTTGAACAATATTATGAAGAACGTTTACAACTGTTTCCTTTAGAAGCTACAGCAGCAGGAGACAATAGATACAACGATAAATTATATGCCGATTTTACAGATAGCCATAGAAAAAAACTAACCGATTTTTATAGCAAATACAAAACTTTTGTTACCAAATTTGAAAGAGAAAATTTAAACAATAACGACCAAATTAGCTATGATATTTTCTTGAGAGAAATGAACATGAGCTTAGAAGGATTAACCTATAACAACCATTTAATGCCTACCAATCAGTTTGATGGTTTAACACTTTCTATGGGGCAATTAGGTAGTGGTGAGGGCAATCAACCTTTTGAAACTGTTCAAGATTATAACAATTGGTTAGAAAGAATGAAAGCCTTTAGTGTATGGACTGATAGTGCAATTATTTATTTTAAAAAGGGATTAGAGCAAAATGTGGTTTTACCAAAATCGTTGGTTGTAAAAATGTTGCCACAAATGAAAGATATGGTAACAGATGATGTTACTAAACATTTATTTTATGGTCCTATTCAAAAATTGCCTGCAAATTTTTCGGCAGAAGATAAACAAAGAATTACTGCTGAATACACCAAAGCCATTCAAGAAAACATTGTTGCCTCGTATAAAAAATTAGGATTGTTTTTAGAGAATGAATATTTACCAAAAGTAAGAACCACTAGTGGCATTAACGATGTTAAAAATGGCGATAAATACTACAATTATTTGGTTAGATATTGGACAACTACCAACAAAACTGCCGATGAAATTTACCAAACAGGTTTGGCAGAAGTGCAACGTATTAAAACCGAAATGGAAAATGTAAAAACACAAGTTGGGTTTAAAGGCGATTTAAAAGCATTTTTCGAATTCCTAAAAACCGATAAGCAATTTATGCCTTACAAAACTGCCGATGAGGTTTTAGCTGCATTTAACAACATTCACACAACAATGCAGCCTTTCTTAAAAACCATGTTTACCAATGTGCCAAAATCGAAGTTCGAAATTCGCCAAACTGAAGCGTTTAGAGCTGCAAGTGCAAGTGCTGAATATATGCAAGGAAGTGCTGATGGAAAAAGACCAGGTATTTTTTATGTACCTATTGTAGATGCAACCAAGTTTAACACAACGAGTGGCATGGAAAGTTTGTTTTTACATGAGGCAATTCCAGGTCATCATTATCAAGTGAGCTTACAACAAGAAAATGAGCAATTGCCTAAGTTTCGTCGTTTTAGTTGGTATGGTGCTTATGGAGAAGGTTGGGCTTTGTATTGTGAAAGTTTAGGAAAAGAATTGGGTTTATATACCAATCCATATCAATATATGGGTGCTTTAGGCGATGAAATGCACAGAGCCATTCGATTAGTTGTAGATGTGGCTATTCACACAAAAAACATGACAAGAGAGCAAGCTATTACATACATGATGGAAAACGAAGCCATTAGTGAAGAAGGTGCTACAGCAGAAATAGAAAGATATATGGTTATTCCTGCACAAGCATTGAGCTATAAAATTGGAGCTTTAAAAATTAGAATGCTCAGAAACAAATATGAACAACAATTGGGTAAAAAATTCAACATAGCTAACTTTCATGATGAATTTTTAAAAGACGCTTGTATGCCATTAGAGGTATTAGAGAAAAAAATGGATGCTTGGGCTGCCAAACAATAATGTAGAATGCTAAAAATATAATGGTACAAATTCAAAAAATTACAACAGCAGGCGAAGCATTAAACCATGCAATCAAGCTGTTTGAAGAATATGCAAATGAATTAAACGAAAATCTTTGTTTTCAAAGTTTTGATGAAGAATTGCAAAATCCACTGTACAAATATGGCGTTGAAGCAAAAGGGGCTTTATTAATTTGTTATGTACACCAAAAACCGGTGGGTTGTGTGGCATTGCAAAACTTAGGCAACAATGTTTGTGAAATGAAACGATTGTATGTGCAAGCTCATTATAGAAAACAAAAAATTGGCGATTTTTTAGTACAACAAATTTTGATAGAAGCACAATTACTTGGCTTTACAACCATGAAGTTAGATACATTGGTACGTTTACAAGCAGCTATTGAACTATATAAAAAATATGGATTTGAAGAAACAACTGCTTATTACGAAAATCCTTTGCCTGAGGTGGTGTATATGGAAAAACGATTGTAAAATGAAAACTGTAACACATATTGTTTTAATAATAATTACATTATTTCTTTTGGATAATCCTGTAACAGCTCAAATTCCCCAACCATCAAGCGGTACCATTCAACGTTTTGCAAACTTTAGCTCTGTATTTGTAGATGCTAGAAATATAGATGTATGGTTACCTGCTAATTACAATATCCAAAAAAAATATGCTGTATTGTACATGCATGATGGGCAAATGCTATTTGATAGTACCATTACTTGGAACAAACAAGAATGGAAAGTAGATGAAACCTTAACCTCACTTTTTGCTACCAATAACTTCAAAGAATGTATTGTAGTAGGCATTTGGAACAATGGTGTGTTTAGACACTCAGAATATTTTCCTGAAAAGCCATTCTATACTTTACCAAAAACAATGCAAGACAGTTTGTTGAAAGATGCTTTAAAAGGTAAAACACAAGCCAATAATTACTTATCGTTTATAGTAAAAGAATTAAAACCATTTATAGATGCTACTTTTTCTACCCACACCAATCAAGCAAATACATTTATTGCAGGCTCTAGCATGGGTGGTTTAATTTCTATGTATGCCATGTGTGAATATCCACAGGTTTTTGGTGCAGCTGCTTGTATTTCTACCCACTGGATTGGCAACATCAAATACAACGATGGCATTATTCCAAAAGCTTTTAACAATTATTTGTTTAAAAACTTACCTTCGCCTCAAAATCATCGGTTTTATTTTGACTGTGGTACTGTAGATTTGGACAGTTTTTACAAACCATACCAATTACTTGTAAACCAAACAATGCAAAAAAAAGGATACACCAACGCTCAGTGGGTTACCAAAGCATTTGTAGGTGAAAATCACTCAGAAAAGGCATGGAGTAAAAGATTACACATTCCATTTTCATTTTTATTAAAAAAATAAACATTTACACAAACTGTTGTTTTAAAAATTAGGCAGTTTTATACCCACTTTATGATACAATACAATACAAGTAGAAATCACTTAAACTTAAGAGAATACGGACGACATATACAAAGAATGGTTGAATATTTATTAACTATAGAAGATAGAGAAAAACGCAACTTACAAGCCAAAGCCGTAATTGAGTTAATGGGGTTTTTAAATCCACATTTACGTAATGTAGAAGATTTTAGACACATGCTTTGGGATCATTTATTTGCCATCAGCGATTTTAAGTTAGATGTAGATAGTCCATATCCAATTCCTGAAAAAGCTACATACAAGCAAAAAGGCGAGCCAATGAAATATCCTCGTCGTTATCCAAGATTTGCTCATTTGGGTAAAAATTTAGAATTGGTGATAGATAAGGCATTGAAAGAAGAAGATCCTGAAAAGAAAATGGCTTTTGCCAACTCTATTGCTTACTACATGAAATTAAGCTACAGCAATTGGCATAAAGAATTGGTACATGACGATACTATTAGGAACGAATTAAATACCATTACCGGTGGTGAATTAGAGTTTAGCAATACACCATATATTAAACACAGAAACCAAAACTTTGAAAGAGAAGAATTTGGTGGAAGAAACAACAATAACCGTAGACAGAATTTTGGAAACAGAAACGGAAATAACGGAAGAAATAACAACAATAATGGTGGTGGCAATAGAATGAATAATAATAGAAACAACAACGGACCAAGAGATAATAGAAACGGAAACAATAATGGAAACGGTGGTGCTCAAGGTAGGAGCAATAATAACAGAAACTTTAAAAAGCGTTTTTAATAATTATTTCGTTTTATAAACTTATCATATCTAAAAAAAACACCATCAAATAAATGGTGTTTTTTTATTTTTAAAATTTAAACGTCATTTATACACTTTTGAATGTTCATACGATTAACTTGCAGAAAGTTTAAAAAAACTATACATTATTTATTTTTCAATGCATTTCTCAATCAACATATACAAAAGCCAACATGAAAAACGAAATTTTACAATCATTTCAACAACATTATGGTAGTCAACAACCACTCATTGTTCGTTCACCTGGTAGGGTAAATATTATCGGTGAACATACCGATTACAACAATGGTTTTGTGCTGCCTGCTGCTATTGATAAAGCAGCTTACATTGCCATCTCTCTTCGAGATGATGATGAAATTCATCTTTTCGCTAAAGATTTAAACGAACATTTCTCAACCGACATTCACAATATTAAACCTATAGGTGATGTTAGCTGGCCCAACTACATTTTAGGTTCAGTAGCACAATTTCAAAAACTAGGTGTTCAACTACGTGGTTTTAATGCTGTACTGTCTAGCGATGTACCCATGGGTGCTGGTCTGTCTTCTTCTGCAGCTGTAGAATGTGCTACTGTTTTTGCTTGCAATCATTTATTCAATACCAATATCGATAAGGTAAAAATGGTGCTAATGGCTCAAAAAGCCGAACACGAATTTGCAGGAGTAATGTGTGGCATCATGGATCAATTTGCTTCGATGATGGGAAAAAAAGATCATGTTATTCAACTAGATTGCCAATCGCTTGATTATCAATATGTTCCATTTAAATTAGATGGTATTAAAATATTGCTTTTAAATACCAACGTTAAACACTCTTTGGCTTCATCTGAGTACAATACAAGAAGAAACGAGTGTAAACAAGCAGTAGAATGGGTGCAAGAAAAATACGATAACGTACAATCGCTTAGAGACGTTTCTGAACAAATGCTTGATGAACTCGTACTTCCTAAAAGCAAATTAATTGATCAAAGAAGCAGATTTGTAGTGCAAGAAATTCAACGATTGATTAATGGATGCGAAGATTTAAACAATGGTAATTTAGATACTTTGGGTAAAAAAATGTTTGAAACACACCATGGATTGAGCCAAATGTATGCCGTTAGTTGTAAGGAGCTGGACTTCTTGGCTGATTTTGTTCGTCATAATCCTGCTGTTTTAGGGGCTAGAATGATGGGTGGTGGTTTTGGTGGTTGCACTATTAACCTTGTAAGAGAAACTGCTATTGACGATTTAATTGCTGCCATAAAACCAGCTTACGAAGAGGCTATGCATTTACCACTAACTTATTATGTTGCTTCTATTGAAAATGGTACCGAAATTATTTAAACATCACTTACTTAACGCATTATGTTTAATTTAGACGAACACTCTCATACTAGACTGAATATTCTTACAGGCGATTGGATTTTGGTTTCTCCTCATCGAATGAAACGTCCTTGGCAAGGTAAAGTAGAAGATACACCGGCTGACAACAGACCTACTTACGATTCTAAGTGCTATTTATGTCCTACAAACACTAGAATGGATGGTAGCGTAAATCCAGATTACAAACAAGCTTATTCGTTTGTAAATGACTTTTCTGCATTGCTTGCAGAAACACCTGATGGCAATGTAAATGAAGACAATTTATTAGTTGCCAACAGTGAAAGTGGTATTTGCAAGGTTATTTGTTTTTCACCCAATCATCAACTTACACTTCCTTTAATGGAAACCAATGATATTATGGCGGTGATTGATTTATGGAAGGAAGAATTTACCACTCTTGCTGCTAAAGAAAAAATCAAGTACATCCAAATATTTGAAAACAAAGGGGAAATCATGGGTTGTAGCAATCCACACCCACATGGACAAATTTGGGCATCTTCTTCTATTCCTCTTGAAATTGAAAAAGAAAGCATACAACAGCTAGCTTATTTTCAAAAAAATAGTACTAGTTTATTGAGTAATTATTTACAATTAGAATTACAAAAAGATGAACGTGTGGTTTTAGAAAACAATCACTTTGCTGTTGTTGTGCCGTTTTGGGCGGTGTGGCCTTACGAAACCATGATTATTAGTAAACGCCATGTTCAAAACATCACTCAATTTAATAACGATGAAGCTGCTGCATTAGCAGATATTCTGAAGCTTTTAACTATTAAATACGATAACTTATTTAATATATCTTTCCCTTATTCTGCTGGCATGCATCAGCAACCTGTTAATGATGGAGCACATGAAGAATGGCATTGGCATATGCACTTTTATCCGCCATTATTAAGAAGTGCAACTGTAAAAAAGTTTATGGTTGGTTACGAAATGTTGGCAAATCCTCAAAGAGATATTACACCAGAAAATGCAGCACAAACTTTAAAAAACATATCAACCATTCATTACTCAAAATTGTAAGCAAGTCAATTATAAAACCGCAAAAAGCATCAGTAAACATCGTTTTCTGGTGCTTTTTTTATTCTGTTTATTGCAAACTTTTATTTCAAAAAAAATCTCTTTCATAAAGTAGAATACTTCCATATTCAAACCCTTATTTTTACTATCATTCAATACCATTCAACATGTCGTCATTTATTGTTCACGGTGGAAAACAATTAAAAGGAGAAATAACTCCACAAGGTGCAAAAAACGAAGCCTTACAAATATTGAGTGCTGTTTTACTAAGTTCAGAAACCATTACCATACACAATATTCCAGATATTATAGATGTAAACTTGTTAATAGAGTTGTTGTCAGATATGGGTGTTGTTGTCAATAGATTAAATAAGCATACTTGTACGTTTACTGCCAATAATGTAGATACAGACTATTTTACATCGGATGCATTTAGAAAAAAAGGAGGAAAACTTAGAGGCTCTGTAATGTTAGCTGGCCCACTACTTGCTCGTTTTAAAAAAGCATATATACCCAAACCTGGAGGCGATAAAATTGGCAGAAGAAGATTAGACACCCATATTATTGGTTTTGAAAAATTAGGAGCAAAATTCGAGTACAACAGCGAACATCATTATTTTAAACTTACTGCTACTGAATTGCATGGAAGTTTTATGTTGTTAGATGAACCTTCTGTTACAGGAACTGCAAATATTGTAATGGCTGCAGTTTTAGCCGAAGGAATAACTACCATTTACAATGCAGCTTGTGAACCCTATTTACAACAGCTTTGCAATATGCTGAATAGAATGGGTGCAAAAATTAGTGGCATTGGTAGTAATTTACTTACTATTGAAGGAGTTGCTAAACTAGGAGGAACTACACATACCATGTTGCCAGATATGATTGAAGTAGGGAGTTTTATAGGATTGGCAGCCATGACACAAAGTGAAATTACTATTAAAGGAGCATGCATTGCTCATTTAGGTGTAATTCCGGACAAGTTTGCCCAAATGGGTATTCAATTTGAAATAAACAATGATGATATTTATATTCCTGCACAAGATAAATATGAAGTTGCTACTTATTTAGACGGTGGAATTCTTACCATTTACGACCATCCTTGGCCAGGTTTTACACCAGACTTAATTAGTATCATGTTAGTTGTGGCTACACAAGCCGTTGGTAGTGTTTTAATTCACCAAAAAATGTTTGAAAGCCGATTGTTTTTTGTAGATAAATTAATTGATATGGGAGCACAAATTATTTTATGCGATCCACACAGAGCTACTGTAATTGGCTTAGGCAGAAAACACAATTTGAAAGGAATTACCATGAGCAGCCCTGATATTAGAGCAGGACAAGCTTTATTAATAGCAGCTTTAAGTGCTGAAGGAAAAAGTACTATTCAAAATATTGAACAAATTGATAGAGGCTATCAACATATAGATACTCGTTTACAACAATTGGGAGCAATCATTGAACGGGTATAAATTATACATTTTCGATTAGTAAGTAGGACAACGATATGATTGTATATTGATAGAAACACCTATCTGAAAAGTTGCAAAAGCATCTTTCTGTTTAGAGTTGCCTCTTTGTCTTCCTTTAATACCAATTCCATTTCCATACTCGTAACTTCTATCTTGTAAAAAAAATACAGGTGGCGGAAATCCTGTATTTGGGTCGAGTGGAAAAGCGTCTGCACCTGCGTATAAACCACTTACATCATCTAAATAATCGGTAGTAGTAAATCGGTAAGTTATTTCACCAAAAACGTTAAACTTATGATTAATATTATACTTTATTCCAAAACCTAAAGGCATCACAACGGCTACAGCACCATATTGTTTTAAATTAGGATATGCTGCACTACCTTGCCCTTCTGTTCCTAACGAGCGTAAAAAATATTTTTCTCCAGCTAAATATGCATAAGGATCGTAATTAATAACGCCAATTCCTAAACTTACATACGGTGTGTATTTATATTCTTCAAAACCAGGGTAAAATTTAAAGAAATTAAAATCGCCACTAACACTTAATTCCCATACATCGGTATTAAAACTTAAGTTTCTTAATCGTTGAACAGGATTTTTACTGTATGAATCAGAATATCCTAAAAAACTGTAGCTACCTGCTACTTTTAAGCCCACGTAGTTATTAAACTGTTTTCTATAGAACACGCCTGCACTAAATTTTGGCCTAGCCAAAGATGCCGTATTATTAATATCGCCAAAATATGATCCTAAACCAATAGAAGCTCCTACTTCACCTTTATGCACAAAACTTTCCAACATTTGTGCTTGCGTTTGCATGGTTGAAAAGCAAATGATACAGAATAAAAAAGCAATTTTTTTCATTAATTGTTTGCGTATATGCACAAATATAAACGGATAAATGTTTTTTAAATTTTAAAATTCAAGATAAATAGGAAAGATTTTGTAATATAAATGGTTTTTAAATAAATTTTAATCAAAATTTTAGCGACGACTATTTATACATGAAAAAGCGGCTACCCACATTTGTAAGTAGCCGCTTTTTTTATACTAAAATTTGTATTAAACAATTTCCCAAACTTCTTTACCTCTTAATAATTTATCTAGGTTTCCTCTTCCTTTTGTAGCAAGTGTTTCTTCAATTTGCATTGCCATTACATCTTCATAACAAGCTCTTTCTGTTTCATAAAATACGCCAAACGGTCTTGGAAAATGCCCTTCAATTCTTGGATCATCGAACATTCTTACCAAAATTTGAGCTTTGTAAAAATCTTTTTCATCGTGTATCCATAAATCATCTGTGCTTGCACCTTCTTCTAAATTTACCACAACAGGTTTTAAACCATCTAGTCGAATGCCTTTATTTTTATTTGCTCCAAAAATCATTGGTTTTCCATGTTCTAAAAATAATACTTCATCCATTTTAGAACCTTTTTCGGTAAATATTTCAAAAGCTCCATCGTTAAAAATGTTACAGTTTTGATATATTTCTAAGAAAGATGATCCTTTATGTTGATGGCTTCTTGTAAGCATTGATTGCAAATGTTTTGGATCTCTATCCATGCTTCTTGCAATAAAAGTAGCATCTGCACCCATTGCTAATGCCAATGGATTAAATGGATGATCGATACTACCAATAGGTGTACTTTTAGTTACTTTATTTTCTTCTGATGTTGGAGAATATTGCCCCTTGGTTAAACCATAAATTTGATTGTTAAACAACAAAATATTTACATCAAAATTCCTACGTAATAAATGAATGGTATGGTTTCCACCAATACTTAATCCATCACCATCACCAGTTACAATCCAAACGCTTAATTCTGGTCTTGTAGCTTTTAATCCACTTGCTACAGCAGTTGCACGTCCATGAATAGAATGCATACCAAACGTATTCATATAATATGGAAAACGGCTACTACAACCAATACCACTAATAATTACAATATTTTCTTTTGGCACACCAATACTGGGCATAATTTTCTGTACCTGTGCTAATATGGAGTAATCTCCACAACCTGGACACCAACGAACTTCTTGATCGGTAGCAAAGTCTTTTGCTGTAAGTGTTGGTGCTGCTAATGTATCTACACTCATGGTGCAAATATATTTTATTGCGTTTATGTTTGTACAATAAATATTTCCGAAAATAGAAATACTATCATTTTGTGTTAATTAACAACACATTTAAACGATTGTTTATGCCAAAAATATTCAACTATTCTACTGTAAATTAATAACAACTATTAACCAATTGCTTGATTTAAATCGGCAATTAAATCTTCCACATCTTCAATTCCAACACTTAAACGTATTAATGCATCAGATAATCCATTTTTTATTCTTTCTGCTCTTGGAATTGAAGCATGCGTCATTGTTGCAGGATGATTAATTAGCGATTCTACACCACCTAAACTTTCTGCCAATGCAAATACTTGTGTAGATGATAAAACTCGTTTGGTATTCTCGTCACTTGCATCTTGCAATTCAAAACTCATCATTCCACCAAAACCCCTCATTTGTTGTTGGGCAATATTGTGATTGTGGTGATCTGTAAAACCACACCACCAAACCTTAGCTACTTTTGGATGATTGCGTAAAAAATGGGCAACTTTTTCGCCATTTTCACAATGTCTTTGCATACGAACATGCAATGTTTTTATGCCTCTTAATACTAAAAAACAATCTTGAGGACCTGGCACTGCACCACAAGATTTTTGAATAAAATATAGTTGATCTCTTAATTCAACATCATTCATCATTAAACAACCTTGAATAACATCGCTATGGCCACCTAAATATTTGGTTGCAGAATGCATTACAATATCTGCTCCTAAATCGAGTGGATTTTGCAAATACGGAGATGCAAACGTATTATCTACACAAAGAATGGTTTCAGCAGCTTTTGAAATAGTGGCTACGGCTGCAATATCTGTAATGTTCATCAATGGATTAGTAGGCGTTTCTATCCAAATCAATTTCGTTTTTGGCGTTATTGCTGCTGAAATATTTTGTACGTTGGTAGTATCGACATAGATAAATTTTATTCCAAATTTTTCAAACACTTTTGTAAACAATCGATAGGTGCCACCATACATATCGTTTGCTGCAATTACTTCATCACCTGGTTGCAACAACTTAATTACAGCATCGGTAGCAGCAACACCACTACTAAAAGCCAAAGCATACTTTGCATTTTCTATAGCAGCGTATGCACTTTCTAAAGCAAATCTTGTAGGGTTTTGGCTTCTAGCATATTCGTATCCTTTATGTGTTGCTGGTGCAGCTTGCACATAGGTAGATGTTTGATAAATAGGTGTCATAATTGCACCTGTAGTAGGGTCTGGTTCTACACCTGCATGTATAAATTTAGTGCCAATGCCTTTGTTTGAAAAATCTGCTGCCATAGTATTTTCGTTTTATTGTTTATAAAGTATTACCAATCTTTCTTGTTAATTGTAGGACTGTATTTTTTGTTTTGCATTTCTTTTTGCAATCGTTTTTCTTCTTCTCTTAACATATTTAGTTGTTTTTCGGCCTCTTGTTTGGTTAAAGGTTTTTCATTGGGCTTTTTATTGGATTCGTTTTTAGGTGGTGGTGGCTGTTGTTTTTGTTGCTGCTTTTGTAATGTTTGTAATGCTTTTTGCAAATTTTCTCTTGTTTGCTCGTCTGCATTGTTCAACTTCAAGGATTGTTTAAATGCTTGAACTGCTTGCTCGGTTTGCTGCTGTTGTGCAGCCATTACACCTTTATTGTAATATGCTTTTGCTTGCAATAATGGGTCGTTTTTAGAATTGTCAATTACATCATCTAAAACTGCTACTGCCTTTGAATATTGCTGTTGTTTGTGTAATGCATTGGCATAGTTAAATAAAGCCGTTGTATTATTCGCTTCTTTTTGCAACGCTTTTTCATAAGCCAATTGTGCACCTAACCAATTTTTTTGTTGATACAATTGATTGCCCTCTACAATAGTTTTTGTAGCATTTTGTGTAAACGCCAAAAGAGGCATTGCTATCAATAGAAATATGATACTTAGATACTTCAAGCTAAAACTCGTTTTTTTTCGCTCATAAAAAACTCAACCAATAATAACAAAATTGCTATGGAAACAAAAATGAAATAGAATGATTGGTATTGCACATAACCTCCACTGCTATGAATCGATTTTTTGTTCATACCATTTATTTCGGTAAATAAATCGTTAGCTACAACGTTTACATTTTTCAATTGATAATAATTTCCTCCTGATGATTGTGCTAGTGATTGTAATAATGGTTCGTTTAATTTCGAAATAATGGTTTGTCCGTTTTCGTCTCGTTTATAATCATTGGTAGTAGATTCTTTTATGGGTACTCCTTCTACAGAACCAACACCAATTGTATGAAGTATAACGCCTTTTTCAGATAATTTTTTAACAGCATCTAAAGCTGTATTGTCGTGATCTTCACCATCGGTAATTAAAATGGCTGTTTTATATTTTTTTTCTTTTGTATTTAAGCTATTGTTACAAAGTAATAACGCGTCGGCAATTGCAGTGCCTTGCATATTTACCAATTGCGTGTTCGCATTACTTACAAACATTTTTATGGCTGTAATATCTGCTGTTAATGGCATTTGTAAATATGCTTTACCTGCAAATACAATAAGGCCAATTCTATTGCCTTGTAACTGATTGGTTAAAGCATAAATCAATTGTTTGGCCTTGTATAATCTACTTGGCTTTTCATCTTCACTCAACATGCTTTTACTTACATCTAAAGCAATAATAATGTCTACACCTGCTGTTGTGCTAGTAGTGTTATTTTCCAAGGGCTTTCTTAAATTGGCAGCGGCTACAATTAGTAATCCAATAGCAACTATTACAAGTATATTTTTCTGTATAAATTTTTTAGATGAATAATTCTTAATTAAATATGCAACTAGCCGTTGGTTACCTAATTGTTGAAATATATTTCGTTTAAATTGTAGTGCATAAACAAATATTGCTGTTAATGGAATAAGTAACAACAGTATATACATGAAATTGGCATACTGAAATTGAAGCATATTGTTATTTAATGCAAAATATTTGCCTATAAAAATGGTAACTAAATTAGTGTATTTGTTGAATGAATAATTGTTAAAGCTTATTTCTTTCCTTCAAAAAATCCATATTTACGCAATAAATCTGTTAGCATTTTTTTTCTAATTGTTGTCATATTTTGTGAGGCTTGTGCTTCAATATTTAATACAAAAAAGTAAGGATGTCTGTTTTCTTCAATCCAACCAACAACCCATCCAATGTTTTTTCCAACTTCATTAGAACCCGTACCAGTTTTGTAGCTTAATGTATAATTTGAATTTTGCTCTTGTAACATTGCTTTTTTTACTATTTCTTGGGTACGCTTTTGAAACGGCAACTGATCGAAGTAAAGTTTCTTTACCAAGCCTAATTGTTCATCAGGTTTTATTTTTAAGGTATTATTTAGCCAAAAAGAATCTATTCTATTACCAATTTTTTTATTGCCATATTGTAAAGTATCTATCCATTTTTGCATAGTATCTTTTCCAATTCGTCTGGCTACTTCTTGATAATAAGGAACAGCAGAAGCTTTAAATGCTTCTGTCATTGTTAAATCTTTATTCCAAGCATGTATTGTATCTCCACTTGAAAAAGTTCTTACCACACCATCCCATTTTATAACCATGTTTTCATTTACAATTTTACCAATTTCAATTCCTATTAAACTATTAACAATTTTAAAAGTAGATGCGGGTAAATAAGAACTGTCTTTGTATCTGCTTAAATTATAAATAGAAAACTGTCCTGTTCCATTATCGTACAAAGCAAAGCAACCATCTACGTTACTACTATCGAAATTCGATTTTATTGAATTATCAATAATTACATTGTTGGGAGAACAAGCATTCAAAAAAATACATACGAATGCTGCAAACACTATTACTAAACGCATAAACACTTTTTTAAGTTGCAAATGTAAACCTACCATCTTGAAATATTTGTTATAACAACAGAAACTACAGTTTGTTATATAGAATAATTGTAGAAATAATGGAAAAGCCTATTTAAAATTATTTTTACATTCATTAATAAAACAATTTTAAACAGGCTCTAAATGGTATGTTTTAGCGGTGTTTATTGAATTACGCCCAACTGTTTACCCACTTTTATAAACGCAGCAATGGCTTTGTCTAAATGGTGTTTTTCGTGTGCAGCACTTAATTGTACACGTATTCTTGCCAAACCTTTGGGTACAACAGGAAAAAAGAAACCAATAACATAAATATCTTCTTCTAAAAGTTGAGTAGCAAAATTTTGAGCTAATACAGCATCATATAACATAATGGGCACAATCGGATGATCGCCTTGTTTAATATCAAAGCCAGCTTTTGTAATTTCTGTTCGAAAGTATTCGGTATTAAAAGCAAGTTTATCTCTTAGTTCGGTGGTTTCGGTAAGCATATCTAAAACGGCAATACTTGCACCTACAATACTTGGAGCAACAGTATTGGAGAATAAATAAGGTCTAGAGCGTTGACGTAACATTTCTATAATTTCTTTTCTTCCACTTGTAAATCCACCACTTGCACCACCTAAAGCTTTGCCTAAAGTACCTGTAATAATATCAACTCTTCCCATCACATTTCTATATTCATGTGTACCTCTACCTGTTTTTCCTAAAAAACCAGAAGAGTGGCATTCATCAATCATTACAATAGCATCGTATTTATCAGCTAAATCACAAATTACATCAAGTTGTGCTATTGTTCCATCCATGCTAAAACTTCCATCTGTTACAATAATTCTGCTTCTAAGATGCTGTGCTTCTTGCAGTTTTAGCTCTAAATCAGCCATATTATTGTGTTCGTATCTATAACGTTGGGCTTTACACAAACGAACACCATCAATAATAGATGCATGGTTTAAAGCATCGCTAATTATAGCATCTTCTTCATTAAACAATGGTTCAAAAACGCCTCCATTGGCATCAAAAGCTGCTGCATATAAAATGGTATCTTCTGTTTGTAAAAATTGAGCAATTTTTTGTTCTAGTTCTTTATGAATGTCTTGTGTGCCACAAATAAATCGAACACTGCTCATACCATAACCATGTGTGTCAATTGCTTTGTGTGCAGCTTCAATAACTTTTGGATGAGACGATAAGCCTAAATAATTATTTGCACAAAAATTCAAAACCCTTTTTTCATTCACTACAATTTCAGCACCTTGTTCGCTTGTAATAATTCTTTCTTTTTTTATTAATCCGGCAGATTCTATTTCTACTAATTCTTGCTTAATTCTATCTACAAAACGATTATTCATGTTATTTTATTTATGTTATTTTAAAAATGTAGCCATCAAATTAACGAACAATTGTTAGTATTCTTATAGCTTAAAAATGAAAAAGATATTGAAGTAAAAAAAATAGAATAATTTGTACAGTTTTGTGGATAAAACCTTACTTTTGCCGTCCTTTCACAAAATAGTGGGAATGGTGACTACTATATCGTTGAAAACAATATTGTTGGGTTCGTAAAAAAAATTAAAATGAAACAAACATTTCAACCACATAAAAAACGCCGTAAAACAGTACATGGTTTTCGTAAGCGTATGCAAACAGCTAATGGCCGTAAGGTTTTAGCTAGCCGTAGAGCAAAAGGTCGTAAAAAACTAACTGTTTCTAGCGAAAAAGGATTAAAATAATTCCACAAAATTTTACATATTTGGAAAGACCATTTCTTCAAACGAAATGGTCTTTTTTTATTGACTTTACTGTAGAAAAAATATTTTCTTTGTAATTGTAACATTTTCTTTTAAACAACGTATAACATTTCAAAAGCAACATTTTTCATCATTTCTGCTGTTTATGACTGAAAGAGAATATAACCAATGTGTAAATATATATGCAGACAATGTGTATCGTTTCATCGTGAAAAATTTACGTCACGAAGAAGATGCAAGAGACATTGTGCAAACAGCTTTTGAAAAATTATGGATAAATAGAGAACAAGTAGAGACAGAAAAAAGCAAAAGCTATTTATTTACGGTTGCTTATAATCAAATGATTGATCATATTCGTAAACATAAAAGAATAACTTTAAAAGAAGATTTTTCAGACGATACAAAAGTGGTTCATCAATCTACTAACAACTACACTAAACAAACATTAATGGAAGCGGTGAATAGATTGAACGAAACACAGAAAAGCTTAATTATGTTGAAAGACTATGAAGGCTATAGCTACGAAGAAATTAGTAAAATAATGGATTTAAATGAAAGTCAAGTTAAAGTATATTTACACAGAGCAAGATTGGCACTCAAAAACTATTTAGTAAGTTCTGAAAATGTATTGTAACACATCAACGATTTAAAAAGGTAAAATGATTATTAATAGAAACAATTACGAAGAATTTTTTTTACTGTATATAGATAATGAACTATCTGCAGTAGAAAAAGCAGCCGTAGAAGCATTTGTAATGCAACATCCTGATTTACAGGAAGAATTACAGCTTTTGCAGCAAACCGTATTGTTGCCAGAAGAATCTCTTGTATTTGACAAATCATTCTTATTCAAAAATGAATCTACAATTAACGATGCTAATTTTGAAGAAACTGCCTTATTGTACATTGATAACGAACTTTCAGAAACCGAAAAAAAGAATTTAGAACATCATTTAACCACAAATACAAAACATCAAGTTGCGTTTTCTTTATTACAACAAACAAAACTTCCTTTAGAAATTGTTGAATGCCCTAATAAGGAAGCGTTATATAAGAAGGAAGAAAATAAACGCCCAGTTGTTTGGATGCGTTTTGCAAGAATTGCTGTTGCTGCAGTTTTAATTGGTTTAGTAGGTATTGTTGTATATACCATTGTGCCTACAAATAACCAAGTAATTGAACCAACTGTTGCTAGTAATACTATTCAATTAAATGAAAAAAATACTGCTTCTGGTGTAACAAAAACAAATGCTAATACGTACACTATAGCAGCAG
>Ga0209398_1000473_pt1 | contig 24923 bp, 17 predicted proteins | sample AshMeaBigSpring_FD_184125 | JGI IMG/M metagenome (GOLD analysis project Ga0209398, IMG submission 184125) | Groundwater microbial communities from Big Spring, Nevada to study Microbial Dark Matter (Phase II) - Ash Meadows Big Spring (SPAdes)... | ecosystem: Environmental > Aquatic > Deep... | reverse complement strand
ATCACGGTCTGTCCAAAGCTGAAACGCTGCAAAATATCGGCGTCGAAGCGATAGCTGGGCAGCGGCAGCCGGTCGCCACTGGGCAGCAACAGCTCGTGCAGACGCCCGGCGCGGGCGGCGGTCTCGATGCTTTCCAGCGTGTGCGCCGCGGCCAGGGTGAAATCGCCGGCGGCCGTGCGGCGCAGCGCCTGCAAATAGGCGCCCGTGCCCAGCGCCGCACCCAGGTCGTGCGCCAGACTGCGGATGTAGGCGCCGGCCGAGCAGTCGACAGCAAGCGTCACACGCGCCGGCGGTGCAAACTCGACCAGGTCGGTAGCCGAGAAGGTGACGGTGCGCATCGGTGCATCTACCTCCTTGCCGCGGCGCGCCAGCGAGTAGAGCGCCTTGCCTTCCTGCTTGATCGCCGAGTAGACCGGCGCCTGCTGCTCGATCTCGCCGCGAAAGGCGGCCAACGCGGCGTCGATGGCGGCGGCGGTGAGCGGCGGCACCGGATAATGGGCGACCAGATGCCCTTCGGCGTCGTAGCTGTCAGTCTCGGCGCCCAGCGTGATCACAGCCTCATAGCGTTTAGGGTGGTTCTGATAATACTCGACCAGGCGCGTAGTGCTGCCCAGGCAGAGTACGAGCACGCCGCTTGCCAGCGGGTCGAGCGTCCCGGTGTGGCCGATGCGCTTCTGCCCGCTCCAGCGCCGCACACGCGCCACGACATCGTGGCTGCTGAGCAGGCCGCGGTACGGGCGCTTCTCACCGGGCGCGGGGCGCGGCTCGTCGATGGGTGCGGGCGTGAGGTCGTCGCGGCCTGGCTTATCCACGACGAGCAGGCCATCCAGTGGCGGGTGTGCGTTGCTCACGCGTGCGGCTCCGTGCCGGCTTGCTGCTGGCGTGCGGCGATCATGAGCGGCACGACGCGCGCCACAACCGCATCTAGCGCACCTTCAAGCGTGCAGCCGCTGGCCGGGGCATGACCACCACCGCCCAGCTGATAAGCCAGGTCGCCGACGGTGAAGCCGGGCTTGGCGCGGAAGCTGCACTCCACGGTTGGCGCGCCCTGTGCGGTGAACTTCTCGGTAAAGACTGCGCCATATCGGCCTCGTTTACCGAGGAAAGGATGCTGTTGAGGCGCGAATCATCGTCAGCGTGACCGGCGGCGCGCAACTGCGCCTGGCTCACCGTCACCCAGACGGCGCCGGACTCCAGCCGCGCCCCCGCCAGTACGTGCGACCACAGCGGCAGCGTGCTGAAGGGCAAGCGGTTGAGCGTGCGTCCCACCGTCTCAGCCAGATTGGCGCCGGCGCGCTGCAAATGCATCGCAGCTTCGAGCACATCGGGTGTGGTGTTGCTGGTGCGGAAACAGAGCGTGTCGGTGACCACGCCGGTGAGCAGGCACTGCGCCAGCGGCAAATCGAGCGCAATGCCCAGCGCGTCCGCCAGGTAGACGAGCATCTGGCTGGTGGCGGCGCAGCCGGCTTCCACCCAATTCGCCGCGCCAAAGCGCGTGTTGGTGATGTGATGATCGATGACGACCAGCGGGATCGCCGCATGGCGCGTCGGGTTGAAGACCGTCCCCATCCGATCCGGGCTGGACATATCCAGACAGACGATCAGATCGTGGTCATCCGCCACCGCGTCGGGGGCAAGGATCGCCGCAGCGCCGGGCAGAAAAGCAAAGTCGGGAATCACCGGGTCGGGCATGGCGGCGACGGCGCGCTTGCCCATCCGGTGTAGCAGGTGCGTCATGCCAAGCACGCTGCCGTAGGCGTCGCCGTCGGCGTTGACGTGGCTGACGCATAGGACATGGTTGGCTGCGTGCAACGCCGCCAGCAGGTCGTCAGGAATGTGGTAGGTCATGGTGCATCGATGGTTCGTGGTGGCTGGGCAGCGCCAGCGTGAGCGCGTAAATGTGCGCAGCGCCGGCGTCGCGTAAGGCATGGGCGCACGCCCGCAAGGTGGCGCCAGTGGTGTAGACATCGTCGATCAATAGTAAGTGCAACCCGCGACAGGCGGGCGTCGCCACGAAGGCGCCTTCGACATTGGCTTTGCGTTCGGCCGCATTCAGCCCGACCTGCGAATGCGTCAACTTTTCGCGGTGCAGCAGATCGGTGCGCAGCGGCAACCCGGTTTGCTGACACAGTCCGCGCGCCAGCAGTTCCGCTTGATTGTAGCCGCGTTCCCGCAGCCGCGCGGCGTGCAGCGGCGTGGGCACGACGGCGTCGATACGCGCGCGTATCGGCGTCCATTCCGTATCGGCCAGCGTCGCCGTAAGATAGCGCGCCATCGCCGGCGCCAGATCGCGGCGGCCTTCGTATTTCAATAGGTGAATCCACTCGCGCAGCGGCGCGATGTGGAGCGCCGCCGCGCGCACGTGGTCGAGTGGAAAATCGGCGTCGCCTTCACACTGCACGCAGGACGGGACGCGCATCGTCTGGACGCGTCCGCAGTGCGTGCAGATGGTCGCGGGCACCGGCGTCACAAGCTGGGCGCAGCGCGCACAGATGCGCTCGCCGGCGCGTCCACATGTGGCGCAGCGCGGCGGAAAGAGCAGATCGACGCCGGCGTCAGCCCATCGGTGCAGGGTTTGGCCAAAGCTGGCGTACTTGGAAGCGATCATCGTCGGTGTGATCTATGCGATCCAGGGGAAACGGAGCGGCGCCCGCGCCCCTTGATCGCCAAAGAGCGACCAGCGAATGCCGATGTCGTTGAAGAACTCGCGCACGCTGTCACCCACGATCAGCAAAATTGCCAACATCACGATCGCCAGCAGGATGATCATCAGCGCAAACTCCATGAAGCTCTCGCTGCCCCGATTGGACGGATACCTTGCCATGCGGTGAAATACTCCTCTCCTTTCGTCCCGGTGCGTGCCACGCGCCAGGAGATTCGGTCAAACAAACTCCGAGTATATCATCAGCGGCAAACCCACCCCAAGTTACGTGTGAAAAGGGACGAAGGTTCAATCGGAATTTGGGTGGTCGCGTCTTACGTGCCAGGGACGGGCTGCAGCGCACGCGTTCAGCCAAATCCTTTGCCGCCCATCCCCGGCACGTAACCACACGCGATCCGGTTGAACCGGGGCGAGTTGTGAGGAAGGGGTGACGAGAGACGAAGTGCGGATGTCAATCGTCGAGCGGCGCGCCGGCTGCCTGACACTGCGGACAGATGCCGTAGAATTCAAGCAGGTGGCTGGTGACGCAGAAGCCGAAGTGGGCTTCCAACTCGCAGCCCATCGAGTCGGCGGCGCAGGCGTCGAATTCCACGATGCGGCCACAGTGCGAACAAACGAGGTGATGGTGGGCGCTGTCGGCGCGGATGTAGGTGGGGCCGTTGTTGCCGACATAGATTGGCCGGACGATGCCGAGCTGCGTGAGCAGTTCCAGCGTGCGGTAGACAGTGGCGCGCCCGGTCTGGGGATGAAACGCCTGCGCCTGCACCAGGATTTCCTGCGGATTGAGGTGCTCGCCCTCGCGTTGGATGACTTCAAGCACGGCCAGGCGCGGCGGCGTGATCTTGTAGCCGGCGCTGCGCAGACGTTGGATCAGATCAGTGGACATGAGAGAATCATAGCATGAGCCTGGGTAGATCGACCAGACGCATTCAGCGCTTGGGTAGTGTGAATCTTGTTTGGTTGAAATTCAGAGATGTGGTTTGTGTGCGTGGCGGCGCGGGTGCAGCGCCGGAGAGTGAGATTGAAACGTTCGAGCCGGCTGGCAGCGCGCAGATTCGCTATGCTTCCCATTGGGGTTTTCTTCTCCTCAGCAATCGACGATGGCTGGGATATAATGACTCGCCAGATAGGGCGGGCATACTTTCCAGCGGAGATCATGTTGCTGTGAATCAAACTGGCAATGACCAGGAAATCCCTCTACTCTCCACAAAATTCTACATGCCGGTGGCGCGTCCCGGCTTGGTTTCCCGCGTGCGGTTGCTGCAGCGGCTTGAGGCTGGGCTACAGCAGCGTCATGGACTCTTGCTGATTGCGGCGCCGGCAGGCTATGGAAAGACTACATTGGCGGCCGCGTGGCTGAGCGAGCACGCGACCGCGTTCCGACCAGGCCGAAAAACTACCTGGCTCACGCTGGATGAGGCAGAAAACGAGCCGGCCCGGTTCATTGCGTGTGTGCGCGCAGCGTTTGCGCAAGTCGGTCTGGACCTGGGACAACGCGCGCAGAGAATGGTTGAACGGGGCCCATCCTTTGCGCCTGCGGCGGTGGGTGCAGCATTGCTTGAAGACCTCGCACATGCGATGGTTGCGGATACACCGCATCTACTGGTGCTCGACGATTATCACCGCATCCAAAACAGCGTTCTGCACGCGCTTGTCCAGTTTTTGGTGGAGCATTTACCTCCTCCGTTTCATTTGGTATTGCTCACGCGCGAGGATCCGCCGCTGCCATTGGCGCGCTGGCGCGTCCAAAACCGCATCACGGAACTGCGCACTAAAGATCTGCGCTTCACGGTTGACGAAACGACTGAGTTCTTCCATCACAGCATGTCGCTCGACCTTTCTGCGGAGCTGCTATCACTGCTGGCAATGCGCACCGAGGGGTGGGCTGCGGGTCTGCAATTAGCTGCGCTTTCAATGCAGAATCATGCGGACCCGGCTGCCTTCGTGCAGTATTTCGCTGGCGACGATCGCCAGGTGGTCGATTATCTGGGCGACGAAGTGCTGGCGCGGCAGCCGGCGCCGCTGCTGCGTTTCCTGCTGTGTACGTCGATCCTGGATCGAATGTGCGGTGAGCTTTGCGAAGCGCTGCTGCCCAATTTGCAGGACGCTGCCGGGTCTGTGGAGGCGGTGGACAATTCCCTGCCAATGTCGATTGGACAACGCATTCTCGAAGCGTTGGAGCGGCGCAACCTCTTTGTGACGCCGCTCGACAACCGGCGTCACTGGTATCGTTATCACCACCTGTTCGCCGACCTTTTGCGCCATCGCCTGCAGGTCAGTGTCGATGCGACAACAATTGCCGAGCTGCATCGGCGCGCGGCCCGCTGGTGCGCCGAGCATGGTCTTGCGACCGAGGCGGTGATGCATGCGCTTGCCGCAGGTGATAGCGACCTGGCCGCCGAACTGGTCGAACGTGCGCTGGCTGCCAGCGCCACCTGGTCGGGCGGTCATGTCGGCATGTGGCGCGCCTGGTGGCGAGCACTTCCGTCACAGACGTTCACACGACGTCCCTTGCTGTGCCTGCGAATTTCACGCGCGCTCTACCTGGCCGGACACATAGAGGAAGCGGAGCACTTGCTGGATGAAGCCGAGCACGCATTAAAAAAGGCCCCAGAAAGTTACGCCAACGTGGTGAGCCTCCAGGCGCAAGCCGCCGTACACCGCGCCGCCGTGGCTGCGATGCGTGGTGAAACTCGCCACGCCATCGACGCAACCGAGGCGGCGCTGCCGCAGCTTCCCCAGGAGGAAAAGCTGGCACGGGCGCGCGCCTTTGACACGTTGGGCATGGCCTACGAGTTGTGCGGCGACCTGGATCGCGCCATCCGCGCCTACTGGGAGGCCAGTACACTGGCCGAAGCGGCCGGCGTGCAGTACCTGGTCGTCAATGCACGCTGCGAGGCGGCGATGGTGCAGTTTGCGCAGGGGCAGCTTCATCAGGCGTTGCAGACATGCGACGCCGTCATCGATCTGATGGCGGCTGAAGATGCTACAGCGCCGCCGCTGGGGCTGGCCTATGCCATCCGGGGCGAAATCTGGCGCGAACAGAATCGGCTCGAAGCCGCCGAAGCGTCGCTGCTGGCGGGCATCGAGCGTTCGCATACTGGCGGCATCACGGACGATCTGCGGCACGAGTATCTTTTTCTGGCGCGGCTGCGGTGCGCACAGGGAGAGTACACACACGCGCATATCGCCTTGCAGCAGGTCGATGCGCTCTTGCAGGATTATGGCATCCCCCGTCTCTCCAGCATTGTGGAGGCGCACCGCGTGCGCATCTGGCTGGCCGAGGGATGGCTGGCGCCTGCCGTACGTTGGGCTGAAACCTACGCGCTGCACACGGCGACGGAATATCGACGCGATTTCGAGGAGCTTACGCTGGCGCGCGTCTGGCTGGCGGCGCGCAGCGACGCGGCGGTGGCGTTGTTGGAACGCCTGCGCGTGGAAGCCGAAGCGGGGCAGCGGACAGGGTGCGTGATCGAGAGCTACGCGCTGCTGTCCCTGGCTTATGCGCAAGGTGGCAAAGCGGAAGCTGCCCGCGCCGCGCTCGATCACGCCCTGGCGCTGGCCGCACCGGCAGGATATGCACGCGTCTTTCTGGACGAAGGCCAACCTATGCTTGACCTGCTGCACCGGGTGGCAGGCTCAGACGGGGCTGGCCCGTACGCAGGACGGCTCCTTGCACGGAGCCAGCCCCAGGCGCACCCTGCGGCGCAGCCAGACACGGCTGCACAACCGGTCGCCATCTGGCGTGAAGTCACCGACGATGCCAACCAGACATTGCGCGAACCCCTCACCGCGCGCGAATTGGAAGTGCTGGCGCTGCTCGCCAGGCGGTTCACGAATGACGAGATCGCCCGGGAGCTTGTCGTCTCGCTGCCGACTGTCAAAAGCCATGTCGCACATATCTACGCCAAACTTGGCGTCAGTGGTCGCAAAGAAGCCGTGGCGTGCGCCGCCCGCCTGGGCATTCTCTCCGCTTGACCTGATCCTCCTGTTCTTCCACTACCGCCCCACCATCCATCTAACGCCACTTCAAAATCGTCCCTGGATCATCCTCTGCGGATGATGCGCATCCACCGGTCGCGCCACTAGACTGAAGACAGCAGCGCGCGACAGCGAAACGCACCAGCAGACCAAATGGGGCCGGCTTGAGATGGCAAATCTTCACAAACTTCATCTGGATCAACCTGCGACGTACACAATCCAGGTGCAGGGGCGCCTTGCCGAACACCGGGCCGAGATCTTCGCCCCGTTGACGATGACGGTCGAGTTGGACGCGGAACACAATCCCGTCAGTACATTGCACGGGCTGGTCACCGACCAGGCGGCTTTGTTCGGGGTGCTGCGCACACTCTACACAGGAGGTTTGCCGCTCCTTTTGGTGCGGTGGGAGAAATCTGAACGTGCATAGGCGAAAGGGTACTTTTATGACAACTATACTAAATCGTTGCTGGTCTGACCGACGGATCGGGCTGCTCGTCGTCCTTGGTATTGCGGTTGGGGCAGGTCTGCTCAGTGCATGGCTGATCCCGCGCGGCCCGATCACCACGCCCCAGGCGCTGGTTTCGCTGATGGCTGGGCTGTTGCTTGGCGTGGCAGCAGGCGTGATCCTGGGCAGCCGCTGGAGTCTGCTCGTCACGCCGGTCGGGTTCGTGGTTGTTTATGAACTTGCCCGCGCCGGTGTGAGTGGCCCCACCGTAGACACTATCCATCTTGGTTCGCTCTACGGCGTCATCGCTTTCGTGGTGGGTCGCTTGATGCACGGGGTCTTGTTCCTGGCGCCGATGCTATTGGGCGCCGTCTACGGGGTCTGGCTTGCCGCACGCCTGGGGAAAGCCGACGCACACGGCATGGGCGTCACCGGTTGGGTGCTCAGCATCGTCGCCAGTTTGGCCCTTGCGTGGCTGGCGGTCGCAATCGCACGCCCGGCGGTCACCCATCCGATCACTGGGTCGGATGGCGAACCGTTGCACGGGAGCATCGCCGAGCTGATCGACACACCAATCGGCGGCCATATGCAGTCCCTGATGATTCGGGGCCGGAGCGTCGACAACCCGGTGTTGCTCTACCTGGCCGGTGGGCCGGGCGGCACGGACTTCGGCGCCATGCGTCTCGACACGGGGCTGGAGCAGTCGTTTGTGGTCGCCACATGGGATCAACGCGGGGCGGGAAAATCCTACGCCGCGCTCGACCCGGCGGCAACGCTGACGCTGGCGCAAATGGTGACCGACACGATCGCAGTGACGAACTATCTGCGGGAGCGATTTGACGAAGAGAAAATCTATCTGGTGGGCAATTCCTGGGGCACGACGCTGGGCGTGCTGGCTGCGCAGCAGCGTCCCGAGTTGTTTCACGCCTTGATCGGCACAGGCCAGATGGTGAGTCAGCGTGAAACCGACATCATGTTTTACGAAGATACCTTGGCGTGGGCGGAGCAGACCGGCAACACCGCACTGGTCGACGCGCTGCGCAAACAGGGACCGCCGCCCTACGCCAACCTGCTTGATTACGAAGCTGCGCTTGCGCACGAGCACGACTGGAACGCCTACGCGGAACTGGATACGCGCAAGGAGATGCCGGCGATCCTGTTCGTACCTGAATACACGTTCATGGATCGGATCAACGGTTTTCGCGCCTTTCTTGACACCTTTTCCATACTCTATCCGCAGCTTCAGACGATCGATTTTCGCCGCGACGCGCCCAAGCTGGACATCCCTGTCTACCTGGTGAGCGGGGCGCATGAAGCGCGTGGGCGCGCCGTGCTGGCGGCAGCATGGTTCGAGATGCTGGAAGCGCCGTCGAAGGAAATGGTTGTCTTTGCGCACTCCGGGCATCGCCCCTTGTTCGAGGAACCGGCGACGTTTGTCGCCCTCATGGAGAAAGTCCTGGCCGAAACGCGGACGCAGGGTGCGACGAAGCCTTCATCCGCAGCGCAGGCGCCGCAGCCAGAGACGCGCCAGTCGCTCACCCCGGTTGCGCTGGACGATACCAGCAAGATCGAGGCTTTTTTTGACGATCTGCTCCCGCGCCAGTTGGCCGAACACCACATCGCCGGCGCGGCGGTGGTAATGGTCAAGGACGGCCAGGTGCGGTTTGCCAGAGGATATGGCTTTGCAGACGTGGCGACCGCACAGCCAGTCGATGCCGCGTCCACGCTCTTTCGCACCGACTCCACCGGCAAACTATTTGTCTGGACGGCCGTGATGCAGCTCGTCGAACAGGGCAAGCTCGACCTGGACACGGATGTAAACGCCTATCTGGATTTCGTAATTCCGCCCACCTTTCCCCAGCCGATTACGCTTCGCCATCTGCTCAGCCACAGCGCTGGTTTCGAGGATCAGGGCTACATGTTTGCTCTGAAGGAAGCAGATTTACAGCCGCCCGGCGTCTTCCTGGCACGCCACATGCCTGCACGCATTCTGGCCCCGGGGGAGTTTTCCGGCTACTCGAATTATGGTACGGCGCTGGCTGGCTACATCGTCGAACGCGTCAGCGGGCTGGCCTTTGCAAACTACGTCGCCGAGCACATCTTTGCGCCGCTGGGTATGACGCAGAGCACCTTTCTGCAGCCGTTGCCAGCGACGCTCGCAGCACAAGCGACGAAAAATTATCAGTATACCAACGGCATATTCAACGAACGCCCCTTTGTCTTTTTGCAGACCCCTTCCGCCGGTGAGGGGCATATGCCAGTGACCGACATGGCCAGCTTCATGCTCGCTCACCTGCACGAAGGCGACACTCCGATCCTCGCGGCGGCGACGCTGGCGCAGATGCACAACCGCAGCTTCAGCCATACACCCGAAGTCAACGGTTTCGCCCACGGCTTTGCCGAGACAACGATCAACGGCCAGCACATTTTGCGTCACGAGGGGAACAATCCAGGCGTTTCGAGTACGGCGCTCTTTTTGATCCCGCAGGCGAAGGTGGGCGTGTACGTCGCCTACAACAGCAACGGCGGCTTCGCTCCCGGCGAAGAGTTGCGCCGCGCCTTCTTCAAGCGCTTCTTTCCTGTCACGGTGCAGCCGCCCGCTGCGCTCCGGCTGAGCGACGCAGAGCGCGCCAGCCTTGCAGGAAGCTATCGGTCGACACGTATGTTCCACACGACGTTTGGCAAAATGGCGCGCTTCTTTGGCGGCAATTACGCCGACGTGACTGTCCACGCCAACGCTGACGGCACGTTCACCACGCAGGGGATCGGCGCGTCGCCGCTGACATGGGTGGCGGTTGCGCCGCACGTGCTGCGTCCGGTGGATGGCGCGGCGGATGCCCACAGCGACCTACAATTCGCCACGGACGCGGCGGGGCAGGTGACGGCACTTTTCGTAGCGAACAATCCTTACCGTGCCTATGAGAAGATACTGTGGTACGAAACCATCGCATTCCAACAGGGCGTAGGCTTGGCCTGGGCGACCGTCTTTGTGTTGGTGCTTGTGAGCACGCCGCTGGTGTGGCTGGCCGGCAGGCATTGGCCGGCGCAGCTGGGTGCAAACGGACTGGCATGGGGGCTGTTGGCCTCTGCCTGCGCCGTCGGTCTGCTCTTCTTGCCCGGTCTGCTCCTGACGATGGAGGTGGCGCTGGTATACGGGGTGACGCCGCTATTGCTGGCCGTATTGGCGCTGCCTTTGATTGCGCTGGCATTGGCTGGCGCGGCGCTGATCGTGGCGACGCTCAGTTGGCAGCACAGCGCGTGGGCGCCCATCCCCTTAGTGTTGTATACGATTGGCATCGCGACGATGGCGGTCTTTGCCGGGTGGCTTCACTACTGGAATTTGCTGGGGTGGCGTGTGTAGCTCACAGACCGTAATCTGCTGCACCATCTCACGAGTAGCGACAAGAGGGTGAACCGCGATTCACCCTCTTGTCGCTATCCTGCTTACCGGTTGCGCAGCTTGGGATCCATGGCATCCCGAATTGCGTCGCCCAGGAAGTTGAAGGCCAGCATCGTCAACGAAAGCGCCAGCGCCGGGAAGAAGATGACGTGTGGCGCCGAACGCAGCGCGCCATAGCCGTCGGCGATCATGCTGCCCCAGCTTGGCAGCGGCGGCTGCACGCCCAGCCCGATGAAGCTGAGAAAGGCCTCGGTGTAGATGTACGCCGGGATTGCCAGCGTCTCGGCCACGATGCAGGTGCCGATGATATTGGGCAGCAGATGCCGCCCCATGATGCGGCGGTCGTTGGCGCCGACGAGGTGCGCGGCCTGGACGAACTCCTGCTCGCGGTAGTGCAGGGTCTGGCCGCGTGTCAGCCGCGCCATGTTGAGCCAGCTCACCGCGCCAATGGCGACAAAGACGAAGAACAGCCCGCCGGAGCGCAAGTCCAGTGTGACCAGCAAGTTTTGCACGGTGTTGAGATTCTCGGCTGGTTGTTGCGCCAGCGAGGTGAGAAAGACCTGGAGCAAGATGATCAGAATCAGTGTCGGGTAGGCATAGATGATGTCCACGATGCGCATCATCACGTTGTCGATGCGGGCGCGGCTGTAGCCAGCGACCAGCCCGTAGGTAACGCCGATCAAAAAGCTGATGCTGGCGCCCAGCAACGCCACCGCCATCGAGACGCGCGTGCCGTAAATCAACCGGCTGAGAATATCGCGCCCCAGCCGGTCGGCGCCGAAGATGTAGCGAAACCCCTCCAGCTTCTCCGACGTGGCGTAGGCGCCGGGCGGCGCCAGCTTATCCGGGAAGCTCGTCGTCTCGTAACTGAGGGGGGCGAACGCCGCCGGGTTGATGGCAACCACGACCAAGACCGTGAGATAGAGTACGCACAGGACGACAACTGGATCCTTCAAGAGCCGCGCCAGCACATCTTGCAGCAACGAACGGGGCGCGCGGATGGCGAGCGGCGTGATCGCCGGTTGAGTGCTAGTTGCCATGTCCGATCCTCGGATCGATGACGGTGTAGAGAATATCCACCACCAAGTTGACGCCCACAATGATCAGCGCATAGAGCACGACGACCGCCATCACCATCGGGTAGTCACGGGCGCTGATGCTGCTGACGAAATAGCGCCCCATGCCAGGGATGGCGAAGATTTGCTCGACGACCAACGAACCAGTCAGCACCGCCGCCGCCAGCGGGCCAAGATAGGTGACGACCGGGATCAACGCGTTGCGCAGGGCGTGGCGCACAGTGACGGTGCGCCGCGCCAGCCCCTTGGCGTGGGCGGTGCGGATGTAATCTTCGCCGAGCACCGACAACATGCTGGCGCGCGTCAGCCGCGCAATGATCGCCGACAGCCCGGCGCCCAGCGTCACGGCAGGCAGGATGATGTGGCTCAGATAGGGAATCGGCCCTTCGCTGAGACTCTCCCACTGCGCCACCGGCAGCCAGCCGAGCCGCAGCGCAAAGATGTACTGCAGCACCGGGCCGAGCACGATCGCCGGCACGGAGACGCCAATGATCGCCACCAGCGTCGCGCTGCGGTCGCGCCACGAGCCGCGATGCATCGCCGCGGCGATGCCGGCGGGCACACCCACCGCCAGCGCAAAAAGCAATGCAAAGAGACCAAGCTGCGCCGAGACAGCCAGACCAGGGAGCAGGAAACTCTCCACCGGCTTGCCGCGCGCACTCAACGACGGGCCAAACTTGAGCTGCGCCACGTTGGAAAGCCAGATCAGGTATTGCTCCTGCACCGGTCGATTCAGCCCGAAGACTTCTTCCATTTGCTGGATCAGCGCTGGCGGCGTCTTGTCGGAATCGAAGGGGCCGCCGGGCAACGCGTGCATCGTCACGAAGGTAAGCCCCGTGACGACGAAGAAGACCGGAATGAACCAGAGCAGGCGGCGGATGATGACGCGTAGCATAGTGGAGATTTAGAGAGTGGAGATTGGGAGATTAGGGGATTGAGAGATTAGGAGGTTCCGGGCTGAGCACAGGGCGTCCCGAAGAATCTCCAATCTCCCAATCGCTTAATCCCCCAATCTCTCACGCTGCTATTGTTCGATCCGCCACGTATCCCAGTTCACCGGGGCGAAGGTGGGATAGGCGCGCTGGACGTAGGGCTTGGTGAGGATCGTGAAGCCGCGATGGTAATAGGGCGCCACGCGCACTTCTTCGCCGAACATGAGCTGCTCCACCTCGGCGTAGAGCGCCTTGCGCACTTCGGGGTCGGTCTCGATCCCGGCCTGCTTGGCCTTCTCGTCGGCTTCGGTGCATGCTGCACGTGGGCGATTCTGGCTGTCGGTGCAGTGGAAGACTTCGTAGACCCAGTTGTTCTCATCCGGATAGTCGGCGCCCCAGCCGAGCCGCCACATTTCGGGCATCTCCTCGACGGGCACGCTGGGTGCGGTGCCGGCCAGGAAGACAGGGAACTCCTGCGCCTCGATCTGGACATCGACGTTGAGCGTCTCCTTCCACATCGCCTGCAGCGCCTGCGCCAGCGCCTCCTCCAGTGAGTTGGCGAAGTAACGGTAGGTCACGGTCGGGAAACCGGCGCCGTCAGGGTAGCCAGCCTCGGCCAGCCATGCCTTGGCCTGCTCCGGGTCGTAGCCGATGCCGACTTCCGGGTCGGGGGCGCCGAAGATGCCGGGAGGCGCAAACTGTGTGGCCGGCACGCCCGATCCAACGACATCGCGCACCATCGTCTCGCGGTCGATGGCGGCGGAGAAGGCCTTGCGCACGAGCACGTTGTCGAAGGGCGGCTTGGTCATCGTAAAGCCGACGTAGGTCGTCGAGGCGCGCGGACCCTGGTGGAATTCGGCGCTCAAGACCGGGTCGGCCAGGATGCGGGCAACTTCTTCCGCCGGCAGCGAGGCCGCACCTTCACCCGCCACATCCAACTCGCCCGACTCGTAGAGGGCGACTTCAGTGAACTGGTCGGTGATGATGCTCAGCTCGACGCGGTCGATCTGTACGTCGTCAGCGGCGAAGTAGTCCGGGTTCTTCTCGAAGACCAGCATTTCGCCAGGACGCCATTCGCTCAGTTTATACGGCCCGTTGACGACGATGTTGGCAGGGTCGGTCCAGGCGTCGCCGAATTCTTCGATGGCCCAACTCGGCACAGGGCGCAACGTCCACATGCTGGAGATCGACTCGAAATAGGCGGCGGGCGATTCCAGCGTGAACTCGACGGTGTAGTCGTCGAGCGCCTTGACGCCCAGACTCTCGATGTCGTAGGTGGCGGTGGGGATCTCCGTCTGGTTGATCGCAGCGGCATTCTTGATGCTGTAGAGCACATACGCGTAGGGCGACGCCGTCTCTGGCATGACCGCGCGCTTGACGCTGTAGACGATGTCGTTGGCGGTGACCGGGTTGCCATCGCTCCATTTCACATCCTGGCGCAGGTTGAAGGTCCAGACCGTGCCATCTTCGGAGATCGTCCAGCTTTCGGCCAATTCTGGCTCGATCGCAGCAGTTTCGTTGTTGATGTTGGTCAGCCCCAGGAACATCTGCTCGATCGGTGTAATCGAGTAGTAGTCCTCCGCCAGGTTTGGATCGAGCGTGGATGGCTCCGACACGGTGGCAAGGCGCAGGGTAAGCGCCTCGCCCGCAGCGACCGGTGCATCTGCTGGCGCACTGGCATCGCTGGGCGCCGCCGCTGGCGCAGTGCAGCCTGTCACGGCAAGCAGCACCAAAAGTAGCGCCAATAAAGACCACAGGTGAGTTCGACGCATAAGGTTTCTTCCTTTCCTACAAAGTGAGTTGGATGGATCGGGTGTAAGCATAACAGGTGACAGCCACTTTGGGAAGTGACTGCCACCTGGCTTCCAGAAGCTACACGTCCAGCCGCGCCTGGTTGGCGTGGGTCTGGATGAAGCGGCGGCGGGGCGGCACGCTCGACCCCATCAGCATGTCGAAAGTGCGGTCGGCCTCAGCCGCATCCTCGACGCTGACACGCAGGATCGTGCGGTTGGCAGGGTTCATCGTCGTCTCCCAGAGCTGTTCGTCGTTCATCTCGCCCAGCCCTTTGTAGCGCTGGTCGAGCTTGACGTTGCCCTCGCCCAACTCCTTGCGCAGCGTCTCCAGCGCCTTGTCGTCATAGACGTAGTCGCTGGTGCGTTTCGCCTTACCGTTCTCGCTGCGCGTCACCGTCACGCGATAGAGCGGCGGTTGGGCGATGTAGAGATGTCCCTGCGCCACCAGCGGCTCCATGTAGCGGTAGAAGAAGGTGAGCAGCAGCGTGCGGATGTGGGCGCCGTCCACGTCGGCGTCGGTCATCAGGATGATGCGGTGGTAGCGCAGCCCGTCCAGCCCGAAGTTCTCGCCAATGTTGGTGCCCAGCGCCGTGATCAGCGCCTGGATTTCCCGGTTGGCAAGCGCTTTGTCGAGGCTGGTCTTCTCGATGTTGAGAATTTTGCCGCGCAGCGGCAGAATCGCCTGGAAACGGCGGTCGCGGCCCTGCTTGGCGGTGCCACCGGCGCTGTCACCTTCGACGATGTAGATTTCGCACTCCTCCGGGTTGCGGCTGGAGCAGTCAGCCAACTTGCCGGGCAGTGTCAGACTTTCCAGCGCGCTCTTGCGGATGACCAGGTCGCGCGCTTTCTTGGCAGCTTCGCGGGCGCGGTAGGCAGTGCGGCACTTCTCGATGATGCCCTTGGCATCGCGCGGGTTCTCTTCCATCCAGCGCCCCATCGCCTCGGCGACAGCGGTCTCGACGTGGTAGCGGACCTCGTTGTTGAGCAGCTTGAGCTTGTTCTGCCCCTCGAACTGCGGCTCCACCACCTTGACGCTGACGATGGCGGTCATACCCTGGCGCGTATCCTCGCCGGTGAAGTTCTCTTCTTTCTCTTTGATCAAGCCCTGCTTGCGCGCATAGTCGTTGATGATGCGCGTCACGGCCGTGCGCAGCCCGGTCAGATGCGTGCCACCGTCGGGCGTGTTGATCGTGTTGGCAAAGGCGAAAACCGACTCCGAAAAGCTGTCCGTGTACTGAATCGCGGCCTCGATCTGCGTCGTCTCGACTTCCATGTCAATGTAGACTGGATCGTTGACGATCTCACGGTTGCGGTTCAAATAGCGCACAAAGGACTTGACGCCGCCCTCGAAGTGGAAATTCATCTCGTGCGGCAGTTCCGGGCGCTCGTCGATGAAGCAAATATCAACGGCGCGGGTCAGGAAGGCCATCTCGCGGAAGCGTGTCGCCAGCGAGTGGTAGTTGTACTCCAGCGCCTGGAAGATCGTGTCATCGCGCAGGAAGGTCTGGATTGTGCCGGTGTCGTTCGGGTCGCAGTGGCCGATGATGTCGACGCCGGTGACGGGCACGCCGCGCTCGAAGCGCTGGCGATAGATGTTGCCGTCGCGCTTGACCTTCGTCTCCATCCACGTGCTGAGCGCATTGACCGCGCTGACGCCGACGCCATGCAGACCGCCGGAGACTTTGTAGCCGCCGCCGCCAAATTTGCCGCCGGCGTGCAGTTTGGTCATCACGACGGTGACAGCAGGCAGGCCAGTCTGTTTCTGGATGTCGACCGGGATGCCGGCGCCATTATCCTCGACGGTGACGCTTTCATCTTTGTGAATGATGATGCGGATGCGGTCACAGCGCCCCTGCATCGCCTCGTCGATCGAGTTGTCGACGACTTCGTTGACCATGTGGTGCAGCGCCTTCTGGTCGGTGCCGCCGATGTACATGCCAGGGCGCCGGCGTACAGCTTCCAACCCTTCCAGCACTTGAATCTGATCGGCGGTGTATTCTTGCGTTTTCTTGTTGTTATCCATCACGGCTTCCTTCACAACCCAGACGGGGTGATCCCCGTCGCTTCGACCTGTTTTGAGAGAAATTACTGCACCAGAGTCGCTTCGCTGCTCAGCAGCCGCGTCCGGTAGAAAATGAGCAGGGCCATTGCCAGCCCGGTGCCGACGTAGGCGTTGATCAAGATCGCCGGCGTCACCGTCCACAACGCGTAACTGGCAAGCTGCGTGAGCAAGAGCGAAATGCCCAGCCCGATCAGCGTACTTACCGTGAAGAAGCCAAGCGTCGGGAAAAAGTGGCCGCGCACGAGCTGAAAGCTGCGCTTGATCGCCGTCGGCGCCGCCAGGTTGTCCATGACGATGGCGGCGGTCGCAAAGTACAGGTAGAAGAAGATGACCAGCGACAGCCCGCCCGAAGCCAGCGCCAGCATCGAACCGAGCGCCGGGCTGACCAACGTCACGATGCTGATGGCGACGCTCAACGGAATGTAGATTGCCAGCAGCAGCAGCGCCACCAACAACACAAACGCAATCACTTGCAGCCACTGCACCAATGCCCGCCCCACCAGCACGCCACCGTGTACACCCGCCATCCCGCCAATCGGCAAGCGCCGCGCCAGCAAATCCAGATAGACCACGCCGATCAGCAGCCCGACCAGACTGAAAATCGCCCAGAAAACGAACGCTTCCGGCGCCGTCGTCACGGCAACACCGGGCAACGGCGAGGGCTGGCTGCCATTGATGAGCAGGCTTGGCACGTGTAGCAGCGTCGTACTAACCAACGCCGACAGCAGGTTGAAACTCTGCCCAAAAGTGTCGATGCTGGTCGCTACCTGCTCGGTGAGCGTCACCGCATCGACCGGCATGCCCTCGACGGCGCCCATTGTGCGATACCACTGAGCAGTCTCTTCAGCGAGGGCAGCGACGCTGAACTGCGGCGCCAGCCACAGCAGCAGGTCGAGCGCAACCGGAATCAAGAGTAGTTCCAGACGCCAGCCCAAAAAGCGGAAACCTGCCGACAGGGAGTCGATTACGCTCACGCGCGCCTTGCCTTCTTTGCCGCTGTCATACCCGTCATTTTCACTCAGTTTCCCGTTTACTACATCACGCAAACAGAGTGATTGTACCACAGCGGCGCCGGCAAAACGAATTTGTCACCACACCAATCGAACGTGTGTTCCGGTCAGAAAACCATGCGCTAACCTGGCGCCAGCCCCCAGGCATTTTCGCTGCGCGCCTATCTGCGCTACCATAACGCGACGAAGATCATGCGGTAGATGCGGTGCAGCCAGCGCACTGAAGCGATATCGAGTTCCGGATCAGGGCAGCCAGGCAACGCGGATTCGCACATACGTCACTTTTGGGAACGGCGGCGTCAGCGCCATCGTTCGATCACAGCACACAACACCGATCGCCTGTTCAACAAACCACAGCGCACAACAAAGGAACCACACATGACTTCTTTTGTAATCGAGGGTGGGCGCCCATTGCGCGGCGCGATCCGCCCGATCGGCAACAAGAACGCGGCGCTGCCGATGCTGGCGGCCTGCCTGCTCACCGACGCGCCGGTGACGCTCCACAACCTGCCGCGCATCGGCGACGTCCACACGATGATGCGCATCCTGCGCGGGATGGGCGTTGATATCCAGGAGCAGGACGAGGCCGTGACCCTGTGCGCCCGCGCTGTCCACACTCCGGCGCCCGACGCCGCGCTCTTTTCGCAGATTCGCGGCTCGCTCACGATGATGGGGCCGCTGCTGGGACGCTTCGGCCACTTTCTGGTCAAAACGTCGGCGGGCGGCGACGACATCGGGCGGCGACGCATCGACACGCACTTGCAAGTGCTGACCGCACTGGGCGCCACGCTGGAGCACAACGGCAAATTCGAGCTACGGGCGGGCGGGCGGCTGCGCGGACGCGACATTCTGCTCGATGAGGCCTCCGTCACGGCGACCGAGAATGGCATCATGGCGGCGGCGCTGGCCGCAGGCGTCACGATTCTGCGCAATGCCGCCAGCGAACCCCACGTCCAGGATCTTTGCCACCTGCTCGTGAAGATGGGCTGTCCGATCGACGGCATCGGCAGCAACGTGCTCACGATTCACGGCGTCGCTCACCTGGGCGGCGCCGAGGTGCACATCAGCCCGGACTTCATCGAGGTGGGCAGTTACATCGGCATGGGTGCGATCACGCCGGGCGAGCTGCGCATCGTCGGCGTCGTGCCGGAGCATCTGCGCATGATGGAAATGGTCTTCGTCGACCGTCTGGGCGTGCGGATGCATCTGGAGGAAACGCCGGCAGCCGCGCCCTCCGAACGCTACACGCTCGTCATCGAGGAGGAGCAGGCGCTGCGCGTGCGTCCCGACTTTGGCGGCGCCGTGCCCAAGATCGACGATGCGCCGTGGCCGGCCTTTCCGCCCGACCTGATGAGCATCGCCATCGTCACCGCCACACAGGCGCAAGGCACGGTGATCATCCACGAGAAGATGTACGAGAGCCGCATGTTTTTCGTGGACAAGCTGATTGCGATGGGCGCGCAGATCATCCTGTGCGACCCGCATCGCGCCGTCGTCGTGGGTCCCAGCCGGTTGAGCGGTCATCAGGTGACCAGCCCCGACATCCGCGCCGGCATGGCGTTGGTGCTGGCGGCGCTGGCGGCGGAGGGCGTCACCACGATCGGCAACGTCGAACAGATCGACCGTGGCTATCAGGAGATCGACGCCAAGCTGCGCGCGCTGGGCGCCAGCATCGAGCGCGTGCCCTGACGCCTGACGTGTGACGTAAGAGCTTTTGACAACGCTTCGCGGCGACCGATATAATCTCCCCATCTCATTTTTCTAGCGTAAACTTGGCGCCGCGGCCAATATGGGCGGCGCTGCCATTCCAAAGGATGCTTTTATGTCCACAGTAGATGTCGCCGCCGTGCAGCAACAGGTCGGCCAGGTCAGTGAAACAATTGTCAGCTTTTTGCGCGAGTTGTGCGCCATCCCGTCGATGGACTCGCAGATCGGGCCGGTCGGCGAGCGCGTGCAGGCAGAGATGCGCAAACTTGGCTTCGACGAAGTCTGGTTCGATGCGATGGGCAACACCGTCGGGCGCATCGGCAACGGTCCGCGCGTCCTGGTTTACGACAGCCACATCGACACCGTCGGCATCGGCAACCCCGACGAGTGGGATTGGGATCCTTTCATCGGCAAGATCGAGAAGGGGCGTTTCTATGCGCGCGGCGCCTGCGACGAAAAGGGCAGCACGCCGCCAATGATCTACGGGCTGAAGATCGCCAAGGAGTTGGGGCTGCTCGATGGCTGGACGGCCTACTATTTCGGCAACATGGAAGAGTGGTGCGACGGCATTGCGCCCCACGCCTTTGTCGAGCATGAGGGCATCCGCCCCGATTTCGTTGTCATCGGCGAGCCGACCAAGATGCAGGTCTATCGCGGGCACAAGGGTCGCGTCGAGATCGAGGTCATTTCACGCGGACGCAGCGCGCACGCCGCCAGCAACCACCTGGGTGACAACGCCATCTACAAGGTGCTGCCGGTGATCGAGGGCGTCAGCAAGCTGGAGCCGGAGCTGGGCGACGACCCCTTCCTGGGTCACGGCAAGATCACCGTCAGCGATATGAAGGTCTCTACGCCCTCCATCAACGCCGTGCCCGACCAGGCGCGCGTCTTCATCGACCGCCGCGTCACCTTTGGCGAAACGGCGGAAGGCGCCATCGAGCAGGTGCGCGCCCTCGTGCCGGCGGCGCTGCTGGAAAAAGGCGACATCACGGTTGAGATGATGAAGTACGCCGAGCCGAGCTACACCGGCTTCGTCTTCCCGGTGGACAAGTACTTCCCCGCCTGGGCGCTCGACGAACAGCACCCGTTTGTGCAGGCCGGTTTGGAAGCGTCTCGGCTGATTGGGCTGCCCGAACGCCCGGCGAGCAAATGGAACTTCAGCACCAACGGCATCTACTGGATGGGCAAGGCCGGCATTCCGTCGATCGGCTTTGGGCCGGGCGAAGAAGAGACGGCGCACACGACGCAGGACAGCGTCCTGCTGGCGGATGTGATCAAGGCGACGGAGTTTTACGCACTGCTGCCGGCGCTCATCGGGTAAACCTACGAACAAGGTAAGGATGACAAAGTAAGGATGAATTGTAAACAATGAATTGTGAATGTGTCGTTGCAAGTGCAGACTTCACAATTCGCAATTGACTGTTCACAATTCACACTTCAATTCTTCTGCTCACGAAGAGGTGAGATTCCTTTATGCCCACAACCACCAATCCATCACGCGTCGCCGTCGTCGCCATCGGCGGTAATTCACTCATCACCGACAACAAGCATCCGGACGTCTCCCATCAGTGGGATGCCGTGCGCGAGACGACGCGCAACGTCGCCGACATGGTCGCGGCCGGCTGGACAACGGTAGTCACGCATGGCAACGGGCCGCAGGTTGGCTTCATCTTGCGCCGCAACGAGCTGGCCGCGCACGAGGTGCATCCGACGCCGCTCGACCTGATCGTGGCGGACACGCAGGGCAGCATCGGCTTCATGTTGCAGCAGACGCTCAACAACGAGTTTCACCAGCGCCAGCTCGAGCGCCAGTGCATCACGATCATCACGCAGGTGTTGGTCGACGCCGACGACCCAGCCTTTGCCAGTCCGACCAAGCCGATCGGCGGCTTCATGGAGGAATCCCGCGCACGTGAGTTCGAGGCGGAAGGCTGGCAAGTCGTCGAGGATGCCGGGCGCGGGTGGCGCCGCGTGGTGGCTTCGCCAGAGCCGCGCGCCATTGTCGAGGAGGCCGCCATCGACCAAGCCGTAAAAATGGGCTGGATCGTGGTGGCGGTGGGCGGCGGTGGCATTCCTGTCGTGCGCAACGCCAAAGGCGAGCTGCGCTCGCGCTACGCCGTCATCGACAAGGATCGCGCTAGCAGCCTGCTTGCCACCAAGATCGACGCCGACCTCTTTCTGATCAGCACGGGCGTGGAGCAGGTGGCGCTCAATTTCGGCAAGCCCAACCAGCGTCTGCTCGACCAGATGACGGTCGCCGAAGCCGAGCAATACATGGCGGAAGGCCACTTTGCCCCCGGCAGCATGAAGCCCAAGATCGAGGCGTGCATCCGCTTCCTCAAGCAGAGCGCCAAGCCCGACGCCGTCGCCATCATCACCAACCCGGAGAACCTGGGGCGGGCGCTGCGGCGTGAGACAGGGACATGGATCGTGAAAGGATAGGGCGCAGTGATCCGAATGCTAACAACCCTTTGCCCACTTGTTAACAATCCAGTGCCATACTGACCCAAAGCTTGGGCGCCGGTGTACACTGGTTTACCCAGCGTAAAGGTTTGCGTCACAAACTAGGTTTCTGGCAGAAACCTGGTTTATCTAGCCACAACATCCGCGTGCGAAGTACACTTACACTTTGCGGCGCGATTGACGCAACCGGGGCTGTCTACTATACTGTAGTTCTGGCAAGACCTGAACGCCGCGACGCAGTAAAGGTGTTGTGACGATTCGACAAAGACGCGACATCGCAGACGAAAGTGCGCAGGAACTGGACGAAACATCCGCATGAGCGACGCACTTCTCACTGGTAAGGATTCATCTGTACAGGTGGTGTCGATCCCGACGCGGCGCGGCTGGCTGGTTGGGCGACAGGGACGTAAGCTGCGTCAGGCGATGCTGGCATATCTTTTCCTGGCGCCTGCGTTTTTCGTTGTGGGGCTGTTTGGCCTCTTCCCACTCATCTTCGCCGCCTTCATGAGCACCCACCGTGGGCTAAACAAGATTCCCGGCACCTTCGACGGGCTGGGCAACTATGTCCAGGCGATCAGCGACTTCACCTATTTGCTCGGTTTCTGGGGCGTCGTCATCCTGGTGGTGATGGCGCTGCGCACGCTCTGGCGCGGGGCGGCAGCGGCTAAAGAAAAGGGGAACGGCTTCTGGCCGTGGTTGGCGCCCGGCGCCGCCTTTGGCGTGATGGTGGTGGTGCTGCTGGCGTGGATCATCCGCCTGCTGCCGCTGCTGCTCGACATCCCCAACCAGATGCGCGGCGCACGTAACACGCCGGAGAACTTCCGCCGCCTGCTTGGTGAGGCGCTGACCAACCCGGAGTCGCTGCAACTGCTGTGGCTCGCCGCCGGTAGTTTGGCGGTGGGGGCGCTTGCCGCGTGGATCGTCGTGCGCAGCCGCAACCGTCGCCGCCGCTACGAGAATTACACCGGCGCCTTCACGCTGGCGACCATCCTCATCGGGCTGGCGGCGGTGATCGGCTGGTTGACCTGGGCAGAGCTGCAGCAAAAAATCGCCGAATCGCTAGAAAACGGCGGTGGGCTGGACATCTGGTCGCAGATGATTTTGATCAGCGCTGGGTTTGTGTTGCTCTGGCTCTCCTGGCGCCTGTGGCAGAGCGCCAGCCACCGCGCTTCGATGGTGAGCGTCGTACTGCGGCTGGGCGGGGCGGCGGCGTTAATCATCGGCGCGTGGGTGCTGATCGCCGAGGCGCCGCGCATCATAGCCCAGGGCGACGTCAAGTGGTGGTATGCGTTATTAGCGACCTTCTACTACTCGCTTGGCACGATTCCGCCGCAGTTGGTGGTGGCGCTGGTGCTGGCCGTGCTGCTCTTCCAGGAGATTCGCGGGCGCAGCTTCTTCCGCGTGATCTACTTTCTACCCTACATCGCGCCTTTCGTCGGCACCGCCGCCGTCTTCAAGATCATCTTCTCCAGCCGGCCAACGGCGCCCGTCAATGAAATCCTGGGCTTCTTCGGCATCCCGCCGCTGGCGTGGATCAACGAACCGCAGGGCATCCTGAATCTGTTGACGCCGGGTGTGCAATTGCCGGTGTGGGCTGCCGGACCGAGTCTGGCGTTGGTCGTGATCATGATCTACGGCGTGTGGACCTTCTTCGGCTTCAACACCGTGATCTTTCTGGCCGGGCTGGGCAACATCCCGCGCGAGATGTACGAAGCCGCCGCCATCGACGGCGCCGGGCGCTGGCCGCAGTTCCGCCACATCACGCTGCCGCTGCTCTCGCCGACGATGTACTTTCTGACGCTCTACTCAGTAATTGGCACCTTCAAGGCGTTCAATCACATTTACGTGCTACGCACCGGCGCGGCGTTGGGCACGACCGACACCGCCAGCGTTGTGATCTTCCAGACCTTCCAGCGTGACACGCGTTACGGCTATGCGTCGGCGCTGGCGATTCTGCTGCTGCTGGTCATCATCATGCTCACGATCGCTAACAACCGGATTGCCGAAAGGCGGGTGCATTATGGCTGATGCGCTGGCGCGCCCTGCCGCCGTCTCCACCACGCGCCACACCGGGCGGCCGCGTGGGCTGCGCTTTGCGGGCACCTATTTCATCCTGATCCTCGGCGCCGGGGTGGCGATTGTACCCTTTCTCTACACGGTCAGCGTCTCGCTGATGAACCTGACCGAGGCCAACGGCGGCGCGTGGCTGCCCAGTTCGCCGCAGTGGAAGAATTACATCGACGCCTGGAATCAGGCCAACTTCTCGCTCTACTTCTGGAACAGCATCCGCATCGCCGCGATCACGGTTTCGGGCGAGATCATCTTCTGCACGCTGGCGGCTTACGCCTTTGCGCGCATGGAGTTCTGGGGCAAGAACCTGCTCTTTAGCCTGCTGCTAGCAACGCTGATGCTCCCAGAGGCGATCATTTGGGTGCCGAACTTCATCACAGTGTCGTGGCTTGGGCGCGTCGGGCCGATCCCGTGGATCAACAACTGGCCGGCGCTCACGATTCCTTTCATGGCGAGTGCGTTCAGCATCTTTCTGCTGCGCCAGTTCTTTATGCAGGTGCCCAACGACTTGTGGGATTCGGCGCAGATCGACGGCGCCGGGCATCTGCGCTACTTGATCAAGATCATGATCCCGCTCTCGAAGGCGGCGATCATGACGCTGGTGCTCTTTGGCTTCATCGGCGCGTGGAACGCGCTGGCGTGGCCGATCCTGGTGACGACGACGCCCGACTGGCGCCCGATCACCTACGGCTTCTTCGCCTTCATCGACGAGGCCGGCGCACAGTTCCACCTACAAATGGCCGGGTCAGTGATCACGATGACGCCGGTGATCATCCTCTACTTCTTCACGCAGAAGACCTTTATCGAGGGGATCGCCACGTCGGGGTTGAAGGGATGAGAATCACACGTCATTCGTCATGGTTGTGCTTGACGAGTGACGCCTGACGAGTGACCGACAGCTGGCGCCCTGCGTTTGCTGTTGCGCTATATGTGAGTAACCATTCAATAATTCAGAAGGAGACAATATGCGAAAGTATATGGGATGGATGGCACTGTTGCTGATCGCCGTGCTGGCGTTGTCGGCGTGTACGGCGATGCCGGCCGTCCCTGCGGCGGATGCACCCGCAGCAGCGACAGAAGCGGCGGCAGAAGAAGCCGCCACGGGCGAAGGCGCCTACGCCGGCGTCGATCCGACCGGGCAGACGGTGGTGTGGTGGCATCAGCACTCCGGCTCACGCGAGGAGAATCTGCTGAAGCTGATCGCCGAGTTCAACGAGAGCAATGAGTACGGCATCACCATCGACCCGCAGAACCAGGGCGGCTACGATGAAATCCGCGACAAAGTCAATTCCAGCATTGCTGCCGGTGAACTGCCTGGCGCT
>Ga0209398_1000472_pt1 | contig 24984 bp, 20 predicted proteins | sample AshMeaBigSpring_FD_184125 | JGI IMG/M metagenome (GOLD analysis project Ga0209398, IMG submission 184125) | Groundwater microbial communities from Big Spring, Nevada to study Microbial Dark Matter (Phase II) - Ash Meadows Big Spring (SPAdes)... | ecosystem: Environmental > Aquatic > Deep... | reverse complement strand
TGCGGGTAGTAGGCGCAGCCGGAAACCGCAAGGCCGGTCAGGACGGCCAGCAAGGGGATGAATGGAAGATGCATCGGAGTCGCCTGCACCCTCGTGCCGGATTCCGACGGAATCCACAAAAATCTTTCGCTGCCCCGGGTTTCATTCAGCCCGCTTTCATCCGTCCGATAACCGCTGTAGCAAAAGTCTGCACGACCCGATCGCCGTTCCATCACGTTCCCTGTTTCTCCGGAGAGCAGAGCTCCCGCCCCGCGCCTCACCGACCTCAACACATAGCAGGCGCTGCGCTCTCTGGAAAACCAGAAGCCCCGCACCTCAGCTAAATATTGAAAATATTTCGCCGGCTGGCCGTTCAGATCCGATGGCGAAACGGAAGCCACGTCTCCGGCCTGCGTCGAACGCTCCAACTTTGCGGCGATCCGGCCTGCGAGCAAAACAACGACAATTTTCCGCAAGCGTGCGTTAGCGCGCTCCGGTGCGCCCGCCTATTGATCGCGGCCACATGAAAATACTATCAATGCGAATGCTGTCCGGAATTCTGGCGATCGGCGCTGTCTGGATCGCGCCCACTGCGAGGGGCACCTTTGTGAACGTCAGCCTTCCGGGCGCAAGCTCCCAATCGGAATGGAGCGGACTGACTGGCACCCAGTACCCCGGGTATCCAAGCTATGTGACCAGCAGTGCCGCATGGCCGGCTCCGATTGCTGCGACCGGAGGCGTCACGGGGCTTTTGCTAGACAAGACCTCCGGACTCGGCTTTCCGAGCAATGGTGGCGGAATCTATGTCGGCGGCCTCACCAGTGGAACCGGCACCTACCGGATTCTTTCGGGGGACAGTGTGACGCTGGCGGGTTTCGAGACGGTCGTGTTCCAGATCGAGATCGAGGGGGTTGGAGCGGTCTGGTCCAGCCTTCTCTCCGGAATCTCGTTGGACTACAACGAGGGCAGTCAGGCTTTGCCGCCGTCATTCTTCTCCGAGGTGTCGGCTGTCAGCACCGGCGAGATGTTCGGCGAACCGGCAATGAGGTTCTGCCTCGCTTTCCAGTGGGATCTGAGCGGGCAGCCGGGGGATGTGGAATCGTTCCGGATCGGGTGGACGGCTGCCGAGCATTCGATGAGCAGCCGGTTTCAAATCAACCAGGGCGACACGATGGTCCAAGCCATTCCGGAACCTGCAGTCTGGGTTCTGGTCGGCCTCGCGGCGGCGGCGCTTTGCGGCCGAGCGGCGCATGGCCGGTGCTGGCGGAGGACCTTATGAACATGCCCTCCGACAGGGGGTTCACCCTGATGGAGTTGGTGGTGACCGCAGGGATCGTCATGATCCTCATGGCTGCAGCCTTCCCGATTGGCAGGCACTGCATCGAGCGGGCGCGCGCGTCTGCCGAACTTGCCGGCGCGCGCTCCGCAATCACGGCCTGGCGGGCGTATTCCGCAGACAACAACAACGCGATCCTTCCGGGGTACCAGACCGACTCGTCCGCTGTGAACGCCCGGGGCCAAAGGCTCGGATTCCCGGCAAACGCCCGATACGTGTTCCGGCTGGCCCCTTACCTGGACTACAACCTGAAGGGAACGCTTCTCGTCAATGACCAGAAGCGGATCAACAACGACTACGAAATGAGTCTCGCTCCGTCGTTCGGCATCAACCTCACATTCGTCGGCGGAGACTACGGCGCGGGGAGCGACCTTCTGCCCACGGAGGAAAATTTTGCAACCTACGGGAAGTTCGTCGTGACAAACGTGAATGAAATCCACCAGCCCTCGCGGCTCATCGTTCTCGCCTCCGCGCGGATCACAGATGCCCGGGGGCGCACCCAGCCGGGTTACAACGCCATCAAATCCCCCCGGTTTCATTCCGAGCGGTGGGACCTGAAATTCGACGAAAAGCGCCCGTATTACCAGTTTGGAGCCGTGCATCCTCGATACGCCGGACGGGCCATCTGCGCCATGGCTGACGGCCATGTGGAAATGATCAGCGCAAAAGACCTCCGCGACATGCGGCGCTGGTCGAACCTTGCCGCCCAGTCAGACGATCCCAACTGGACGCTGCAGCAATTATGAAAGCACAACACATGGAGACCCCAACCGAAAAACAAGACACCGTGCAGGCCCGATGGGATGCACTCCTGCAGGAAGAGCCACGCATCCGCATCCGCGACGCCGCCGAGAGACTTGGTCTCAGCGAGGCCGAGCTGCTTGTGACAAGATGCGGGGAGTCCGTCACCCGGCTTCAAGGTGACTGGCGGCAACTCATCAGGGATCTGCCCCTGCTTGGGCGCGTGCTGTGCCTGACGCGGAATGCCCATGCGGTCCATGAGCGTTTCGGGGCATTTCAGCCCGCCGACTTTTTCCATGGCATGGGCCAGGTCGCCGGGCCGGATATCGATCTGCGACTCTTCATGAATTCCTGGTGCCACGGGTTTGCGGTGAACGAGCAAACGCCGGATGGCGACCGGCAAAGCCTCCAGTTTTTTGATGCGGCAGGATCCGCCATTCATAAGATTTTTCTTCAGGAACAAAGTAATTACGGGGCCTACGGTGTGATTCTGAACAAATTCCGGTCTCCGAACCAGAGGGCTGCGATTGACGTGCAGCCGGCGGCTCCGGCGGCTCCGGCACTGCCGGATGCCGAGGTGGATGTGGGCGGCTTTCAGGACGGCTGGAGGGGGCTGAACGATACGCATGCGTTCCATCCGCTACTCCAACGGTTCCGGGTGACCCGCGTACAGGCGTTGCGCCTGGCACCTGAGGGATTCGCAAGCAGGCTGAAGGTGGCCTCCATCCAGGCGATGCTCGAGGAGGCCTCAAGGTCCGGGCTGTCGATTATGGTCTTCATCGGAAACCGGGGCTGCCTGCAAATCCACACCGGACCGGTAAAAAACATCCGGCTCTTCGGCAGCGAGTGGCTCAATGTGCTGGATCCGGATTTCAGCATGCACCTGCGGATTCCGGCGCTGGACTCGGTGTGGGCCGTCCACAAGCCAACGCAGGACGGCATGGTGTCGTCACTGGAGGCTTATGACGACCGGGGGGACCTGATTGTGCAGTTCTTCGGGCAGCGCAAGCCGGGAGCTCCGGAGAATGAAACCTGGCGCAGCCTGATTACCAGGCGGGAGGGCGTGCAGTGAGGCCGGTCCTGTTGGCGTTGCTTCTCCCTTTGGCGGCAGCCCAGGGGGCACCCGAGCGGATCGTCTCGATTGGAGGCGCGGCAACGGAGACGGTCTTTGCGCTGGGGGAGGGCAGTCGAGTTGTTGGCGTGGATACGAGCAGCGAGTTTCCAGAGGAGGCAAAGGCTCTTCCGCAGGTAGGGTATCAAAGGGCTCTCTCGGCAGAGGGAGTGGCTTCGCTAAGCCCGGACCTTGTGATTCTCTCTGCGACAGCCGGTCCCCAAGAAGCGCTCACGCGATTGGAGGAGCTGGGGATTCCATTGCTGCGCCTGGGTGAGGGAAACAGCATTGAGGCTGCCGCTTTACGCATCCGGCAGATCGGGAAAACCCTCGGCAAGCAAAGTGAAGCTGATCAGTTGGTCCTTCGCCTGGAGAGAGAGGCCGGGGCGATTGCAACAGCGCCATGGCCACCGCCACGCACTCTTTTCCTTATGTCCGCCGCCGGAGGAGCTCCGATGGCCGCCGGGGAAGGAACGGCAGCGGATGCCGCCCTCCAACTCGCAGGCGGGAAGAATGTGGCGCGGGGATTCGAAGGGTACAAACAGCTTTCGCAAGAGGCAATTGTCCAACTCGACCCGGAGATCATAGTGACAACGTCCCGTACGATCCGGAATGCGGGGAAAGCGGCTTCCGAACTGCTTCCCGGCCTGGGGGTCACATCCGAGGGGCGGGCAGTCCGCTTGATCGTGATGGATGATCTTTATCTGCTGGGGTTCGGGCCTAGGACCGGTGGGGCGCTTGCCGAACTGTCCAGGCAGCTCTCGGCTGGCCGGGCGGCCGTCTGCCAATGAGCCGGTGCCGCCCAGCCCAGATATCTGCTGCGCTCGCCGTCCTCTCCCTTGCCGCGGTGACTGTCTCGCTTGCGAGCGGCGCTGTTCCCGTCCCCTGGGCCGGGCTCCTTTCCGGCGAGGACTCCATCGGAAGCAGAGTTTTATGGCAGATCCGGATTCCGCGCACCCTGTTTGGCTTTATCTGCGGCGGTGCGCTGGGAATCTGCGGCGCGGCCCTCCAGGGGCTCTTCCGCAATGCGCTGGCGGACCCCGCACTCGTTGGCGTATCCGGCGGCGCGGCCCTCGGGGCGGTTGCCGGGATTCTTCTTGGCGGCATAGTGCCCGCCTTCGCCATGTGGCTGCTTCCTGGCGGTGCGTTTCTCGGTGCGGTGGGGGCGACCGGCCTGGTGCTTTCGATCGCTTCGCGCATTGGAAGCATTGAGGTCTCCCGCCTCCTTTTGGCGGGAATTGCGGTCAACGCCCTGGCCGGTGCCGGAATCGGCTGGATGGTCTATGGAGCAACCGATAGCCAGCTTCGGGATTTCACCTTCTGGAGCATGGGAAGTCTTGCAGGCATCGGGTGGAATGCCTTGCTCATAAGTGCTCCGCTGATCGCCTTGTCCAGTGCCGTGCTGATGATGTGCTCGCGCTCCTTGAACGCCCTGTGTCTTGGCGAGGCCGATGCCTGGCTTCTCGGAGCCCCGATTGAGAAGGTGAAGCTTGGAGTTCTGGGCGCAACGGCTCTCGCCGTCGGAGTTGGCACCTCTTTTTCAGGAATGATTGCTTTTATCGGCTTGATCGCACCGCATCTGGTCCGCTTTTTTTGCGGGGCCGATCATCGCCATTTGCTTCCTTCTTCCTTTTTAACCGGGGGATGTCTTCTGGCGGTGGCCGACATCGTTGCCCGGATCGCCCGCCAGCCGGCAGAGATCCCTGTGGGCGTCGTCGTCTCCTCGCTGGGAGCTCCATTTTTTGTCGCGCTTCTGCTGCGCAGGGGCGGGAGGCTGTGAGCGGGCTTTCCGCCGAAGGTCTGGCGATTGAAAGAGGCGGCCGGGTGGTCGCCTCCAATCTCTCCTTCGCCTGGCCTGCCGGTTCGTTTGTTGCCGTGCTCGGAACCAACGGTACCGGAAAGACCAGTCTGCTCCGTGTCCTTTCTGGCGAAATTCCCCCGGCAGCCGGCCGGGTGCTCTATGCCGGGAGGGATGTGCGATCTCTTTCCTCTGGCCGCCTCTCACGCATGCGAAGCTTCCTTTCCCAGAATTGCGAGTGCCGCCTGCCTTTTGCGGCAGGCGAAATCGTGCAACTGGGCGCGGAGGCTGCGGGTCACCGTGGGCTGACCGCCCGGAACAAAGCCCGGGAGGCCATGGAGCGGACCGGCATCTCTTTTTTGGCCGGCCGACAGATTTCGATGCTGTCCGGAGGAGAGCAGCAAAGGGTTCACTGGGCGCGGGTGCTGGCCCAGTTGGATGACGTGACCGCTGGAAAAATTCTTTTCATGGATGAGCCGGTGGCAAGCCTTGATCTTTCGCATCAGCACAGGCTTCTCGCGGAGGCAGCAGGTCTTGCCGCATCCGGCCTTGTGGTTGTCGCCGTGCTGCATGACCTGAATCTTGCCGCGAGTTATGCCAACCGGGTCATGCTGCTTCACCGCGGTGGTTTATTCGCTATGGGAGCACCGGAAAATGTTCTGATACCGGAAAATATTCAAGCGGTCTTCACCGTGGAGGCACGTCTGCTGCCTCACCCGGATGGCAAACCCTCCGTCATTGTAACCGAGGCTCCGGCAGCCGGCCGGCTTGACGGAGAGGAAACACACACGGGCAGTGGCCGAATTGTTCAGCAAATGCCCTGCTGAAATGGCTCAAGCTGGAGTAGCCGACCAGCATCGCTGTTTCCGTGACATTGTGTCGTCCGCTGCATAGCAATTCCGCCGCCCGGTCCAGCCTGAGCCTTCGCAAATAGCGTGTCATCGTTGTGCCCGTCACCTCGGAAAAGATCCTGCTCAAGTGGAACTGGCTGCACCCAACTTCGCGCGAAATTTCTGAAAGTCCGGGGGGATACTCAAGGTCGCGGGAAAGGATTCTTTTAACCGATTCCACCCGCTCGTTCCAAACCAACTTCTGCCGGTCGAAGACCGCTTCCTGTGGAACGAATAGCTGCGAGGCAATCTCTAGGACCTTTGCCGGAAAATACCATCCGGCAAGCGCGCCAGGCGGGGCGAGCATCTCCTCCGCCGCCCGCCGCAACCCTGTGCTGAGAGGGCGGGAATTTTCCCGGCTCCATCGAAATCTGCGTCCCTCGATAAAGGCGCGGACACCTTTTGGACACTGCCCGGCCACAAGCTCCAGCTTTTGCACAAGCCACGAACGAGTCATTCCGATTGTCAGAAACCGGTGTCTCTCCCCGGAGCACCGGATGCTTGACCGCGGGGCATCATAGTAATAGCAGACACTCGACGGCAACACCTTCGCCGCCTCGCCATTGGAAAGTTGGCCGGTGCCCGACAGATTCATGCAGATCTCAAGAATCCCACGACGAAACGAATTCCCCCAGTTTACCTTTTCGGTCGCCAAAAAATCATTCCACTCCACGCTGATCCCGAAATGTTCGTAGCCTCCGAAGACCCTCCGCCATTCTCCGCTGCCTCTTGCCCACAGGGGCTTGCCAGTTGATCGCTTCTCAGACTGCCTCGTTACCGGTTGTCGCCGAGCCCGTTGCGGGAGGCCGGTCATCTCGGCTTCCCATGCGCCAAGCATCGCAAGAAAACCGCTCCCTGCCTGGCCGGCCATTCCCTCCGCTCTCTCCTGCCACCACCTCCGTCAGAAACCACTGTATTCCATCTCCTCATTGCTCATCACATTTTTGGAAATAAGCGGTCCATTGTCCATAATAAATAATAATGAGTCTCATTATCAAAATTGCTTTCCGTGGAAAACGCTTTCTGGTTTGTAGGAATGGGGGGGTGAGCCCCGAACACGAGTGATCTGCCTCGGAGATAGTTGGTCGATGTCTCTCTGCACTCCTCCCTGCGGGGCGGGCGATCAAATCATGCCTGGGCTATTTTACCGTAATCCCGCCGAGCTGCCCGCTCCAGCCGGCGACCGGAACGGCGACGCACTTCGACGAGCCGTCGCGCGCCACCAGGGCGGCGCAGACCACCTGCGCAAGCGTGGAGACAGCAAAGGCCTCACCGAGCGATCGCTTGGGAGCCATGCGCGGGATGCCCGGCAGCACGAATTCCGCGGCGGCGGCCTCGGCCCGGTCGATCCGCGAGCCGGATGCTGAGAGCATCAGCAGGTCCGGCGGTCCGCCGGTCGCGAGATCCCGGAGGATCCTCACAAGACCCTCCCGCACCGGCAGCGAGCGGCCGGCGGTCAGGCCCGGATGGATCGAGAGTTGCGGCGCGTTCCCGCCGGGTGCGCCGACGAGGAGAGCGACAGCTCCTTCTGAGAAGACCGGCCCGCCCTGGCCGCCGGCGCAGCCCCAGGAGCGCGCCGCTTCGTAGACCAGCCAATCCGCCTCCTCCGCAGCCACAACAAGACAATGGTCCGCCGCGCCGGATCCGATGAGCTCCGCCGCGGCCGCGAGCGCGTCGGTGCCCGCGCTGGCGTCGCCCACAAATGTCAGCGCGGTCGTGTCGATGCCGAACCGTGCGGCAAGATGGCTGGCCGGCGCGTTGTAAACCGTTTCGGGAAAAAAGATCGGACTGCCGGTCCCGCGATCAACAACATCGGTGAAAAATTTCCTCGTGTAGATGACGGCTCCGTTGGTGGACGCCAAGATCAGTGCGGTGCGCCCGGTGGGTGTGAAGCCCGCATCCTCCAGCGCGGCGGTGGCGGCAGCGAGAGCGAAGCACGAGATCGCGCTGGAGCGCCGCATCCGCGCGAATCCGCCATCCCCGGGTACCGGCACAGGGAAATACGGCGCATCGGCGCGCCCGTAGAGGCCCGGGAGGATGCCGGGTTCGGGACGCCCGCCGGCACGAACTTTTTCCCACACGGACTCCAGACCGCTTCCGTGGGCAGTAATCCATCCGCTTCCGAGCAGTGAGAGTCCGGCGGTTGGAGGCTTCGTGATCATGAAGGCTCCCAGGCCTCCAGAGCGATGGTGGCGTTGGCCCCGCCGAAGCCGAACGAGTTCGAAAGGACGCGCCGGGGCGGGGCCGGACGCGGGGAATTGGCAACAATGTCGAGCCCGGAGTCGCTTGTGCGCAGGTGGATGTTCGGCGGGAGGAACCCTTCGCGAATCGCATGAATGCAGTATGCGGCCTCGATCGCGCCGGCCGCGCCAAGCGCGTGCCCGGTCATGCCTTTGGTGCTGCTGACCGGTGCGGACGGGCAGACCGCGCGGATCGCCGCCGCCTCGCTGGCATCGTTGAATGGCGTTCCGGTGCCGTGCGCGTTGATGTAGCCGACTTCCTCCGCCGCCCATCCGGCATCCGCCAGCGCTCGCTGCATCGAGAGTCGCGGTCCGGTGCCGCCCGGTTCGGGCTGGGTGAGGTGGTGGTTGTCGTTGGCGAACCCGGAGCCCGCCACAGCCGCCAGCGCAGCGGACGCGGAGCCCGCGCTCTCGATCAGAAAGGCGGCGGCTCCCTCGCCCAGCGAGAGCCCGCTGCGACCGGTGTCGAACGGCCGGCACAGCTCAGGCGTCGAGGCGCGCAGGGAATCGAACCCGGCAAAAACCAGCTCGCAGAGCGCATCGAAGCCGACCGCCAGCACCCGCTCGGCAGACCCGCTGCGCACAAGCCCGGATGCCCAGGCGAGCGCGTTCGTGCCCGAGGCACAGGCATTCGAGATCACCCGCACCGGGGCGTGCCATCCGAGATGGCCGATGACATCCAGGACCGGCTGCTGCGGCGGATAGCCAAGCACCCAGCGGCGGGCCTCGCCTCCCGCCATCCCGTCTCTGATCCCCCGGAAAAACCGCTCGCCGAAATCCATGCCCCCGCTCGTCGTGCCCGCGATGATCACATCCGGGCAAAATCCCGGACGGGCCGCCAGGGCCTCGGTCACAGCAACCAGCACAAATTTTGCCGCGCGCGACCAGGCGACGGCCTCCGGACAGATCGCTGCGGCCAGCCCGTGGATCGCATCCGGAACCTGCCCGGCCGTGCGCGCCTGGAATGCATCGACCGGGAAAAGCCGCACGCCCGAGACCCCGTCGGTCCCGTTCCGCAAAGCCTGAAGAGTCGCGGCGGTATCGCAGCCGAGCGGGCTCACACACCCCATCCCGGTGATCACCGGAACGCGCTGGACGGTCGTCTCGCGGCTCATGAATCGAATCAACTCAATTCTCCGGGGCCGGCGCTGGCGGCACAATCTCCAGGGGCGTCGGAGTCGGAGATGGGGTGGGTGTCGGGGTAAGTGTCGGGGTGGTTTCCAAAGAAGGCGTGGGTGTGGGCATGGGCGTCGGCGAAGGAGTTGGTTCCGGCGTCGGAGAAGGTGTGGGCGTCGGCCAGGGCTTGACAATGTCCGGCCAGGAATGGATTTCGGCATTCAGGCCACCGAGTTCGCTTGCGAGCTGCTCGCAGCGGCCGCGCCATTGGGCGAGGTCGGGAGGAGAGGCTTTTTCGTCCGCGGATCCGGGGAAGACGAGGTAGGCGACTTTGAGATCGCTGACAGGACGGATCAGGGCGGTCGATTTCGGGTTGAGCTCGCGGCAGAGGCGGATCGAGGCCTCGCCGATTTTCAGCGAGGGCCCGGCATCGCCAACGACGGCGGGGTAGGCCCTGCCGCCAAAGAGGACGAGCGCGTAGTCGCCGACTCCCGGCGTGAGCGGGCTGTCCTTATCGCGCATCATGAATCCTGGCAGCACGATAAACGGATCGACCTCGGCGACGAGGAAGCTCCACTTCTGGAGGTCGTAGATCCGCCGCTTGGCAAGGTCGATGCCATCCTGGACCTCCTGCGTCCGCGCTGGCGTGAGCTTGCCGGCGGCCAGTTCGTCCTTGAGCGACGCGAGGCGTTTCTCCTCGATGGGCAGGCAGGGGTTGGTGCGTTCGGTCTGCTTCGGCCAGCGGTAGCTCGTCTGTGGAAGAAAAAACTGCGACGAGGCGTCGACCGCGACGTTGCGGTCGCCGTCCGAGCCGTCGACGTTCACATCCATGTCGCCGACCGCCAGGATCGCCCGGCGCCCGGTGTCCGGGTTCTGACATTCGAGGATCGTCTCGCAGTCGTAGAAATTGTGCCGGGAGAGGATCACGTCCAGCCGTCCGATCTCGCGCTGGACCTGCTGGGTCTTCAGGGAATAAATCTTTTCAAAAAACGGCGAGACCTTCGCGTTTGCAAGAAGCCCGGGAAAGTCCTTGAAGACCGGTGCCAGCGTGGGATCGGTCTTCTCAAAATCCTCGAGTGTCGCGGCCGCCCGCGGGAGGCGGCATTTCACCGTGACCTCGACCTTGTAGGAGTCGAGGTCGATCCGCTCCTGCGAGGCCGCCTGCGCACTCTCCTCGGGGACGACCTTGGCATCCAGCGAGAGACCGTTGTAGAGCCGCGCGGTCGGCAGCGGCTTGCGCGGGATCCAGGGGACCGGGGTTGGCGTCGGGCTTGGGGTTGGAGTTGGCGGCAGCGCCGGCGTGGCCGTGGGCGCAGGAGTTGGCGAGGGTGACGGAGTCGGCGTCGGCAGGGGTTTGGGCGCCGGCACCGGCTGCGGGCCGCAGCCCGCCAGCACGGCAAGGATCAGGAGCGCGGCAACAGGGTGTCCGGACATCCTCCAGGATCCCTCACGTGTGGGCGATGAAGGCCGTATAAACATCCGGCGGGATGTCGATCATCTTGTAGTCGGTCGAGGAGACGAAGAGCAGCGTCTGCTTTCCGCGACCGAGGGTTTGGCCGGTTGAGTCGTGGATCTCGTGCTCGAGCGTGGCAAACTTCCGGTTGTAGCTCGCCACGCGGATCCGCACGGTCACGGTCTCAAACTCGCGCGTCTCGTGCATGAACTTGTGCTCGAACGACCGCGTCAGGATGTAGAACGGCGTGTTCTTCAGGTTGAACTTCGGCATCACCCGGTTGAAGAAGAGCTCGCGCGTCTTGCCGACCCACATCGCATACATCCCGAAATACACGTTCCCCACCGAGTTGGTGTCCGCGTAGGTCGCCATGAACGAGTGCACGAACCACTTGTCCTCAAAGTGCCCACCGAGGCTGTGCTGGATCGCCTCCGGGTCGAGGATCGCCGAGAGAGGGGCCGGGATCCGGGCCGGGCTCATCACGGCGCCGGCGCTTGTGCCGGACTCGGACGCCTGGGCCTCGAGCTCGGCGGTGTCACCAAGAAATTCTTCCGACGAGCTCGGCTTGATCAACAGCCAGATCACATAGGCGAGCGGCAGGAGCGAGCCGACGATCTGGAACAGCGGCGACCGCAGGAAATACCCGTAGGAAAAGATCACCACCGCCAGGCTCCCGATGCAGAACATCTTCACCTGCGGGATCGCGTTCGCCCGGCTCACCATGTAGCAGCGCACGATCGCCAGCGTCGAATACCCGACAAAAAATGTCGCGTAGAAGATCATGAAGAACTCGAGCTCGAGCTTGAGCACCGCCGCACCGAGGGCAACGACGCCGGCAAAGATGAAGATCGGAATCGGCGAGGTCAGCAGGCGGTTCGGAACGAGGGAAAAGATCGGGTGGTTGCTCGTGCTGGCGTTCGATTGCAAAAACCAGCGGAGCGCGATGTAGCCGCTGTCGAGCGTCGAAAGGACGCAGATCCCGAGAAAGATCGCGTAGGCGCCAAACGTCCACGGCGAGCTTGTGAAGAACAACCGCGTGAGGATCTCCTGTCCGTAGGGGTGGCCGGTGATCCCCTTGCGGATGAATTCCGCAGCGCCCCAGTTCAGAGCCCACATCGCCAGCAGGCCGTGGAACAGAAGCATCAGGAAAAACTGGGTCGAGCCGAGCCAGTAGCTGGCTGCGATCGAGACGCGCTCGCGGTGCATCTGGATCGCACGCTGCCACTGCTGGAGATCGAGCCACGGCCCGACGAGAAACCCGATGATGATCGGGACCGCATAGCCCCAGTAGTTCCAGTCATTCGTTGGCAGCTTCGGGAAAACGATGTCTCCGGTCCCGCGTGTCGCCGCCTGCACGATCAGAAAAACCATTGCCGGCACCAGCACCAGAAACATCACGCCGTGGCTGAACTTAATCCGCTTGATGTCGAATTCCTCGCCGAACAAAATCGCCGCCGCCAGCACGACCAGCAGGGTCAGCGGCATGTAGAGCAGCCACGGCTCGAAGCCGAGCGGCTGCCACGCGTAGCGCAGGAATGCAAAGATCGTCAGCGTGATCGCCAGGACCTGATAAAGAAAGAACACGAGCCGGAACGGCCGCGACCACGAGGTGAAGAACTGCGCGAGCGACTCGGACCCGCTCTGCCGGCGGGCGAGGTGGTGGGTGACCAGCCCGAACGTCAGCAGGCCGAGGAAGTTCGGGATTGCAAATGTCAGGAGGCCGACGAGCCCGAACTGGGTCGTGAACTGGACCGAGAAGAACAGCCCGAGCCCCCACATCCACGAGAGGGCGACCGAATTGCCCCAGAGAAGGGAACCGAACCAGCGGGGGATTTTGAGAGTCGATGGAACTGCCATGTCACCCCACGGCATACATCTTCCGCTTCCCCCCCGCAACCCGTAATGCCGTGCCGGTTTTCCCGTACCCCGGTCTAATCGATAGTCCGCAGCCCCTCGACGACGCTCATCCGGGTTACCGAGCGGGCCGGGAGGATGATCGCGGCCACCCCGATGAGAAACGCGATGAGAAACGCGAGTGCTGCGATGCGGGGGGTGAGCTCGAACGCCGGGAACATCCCGCCGAAGATTTTCGTCATCGTCCCGGAACCAAAAAGGACGGCCGCCGTGCCGACGCCCGCCAGCGCCCCGGCGGCCGCAAGCCCGAAGCTTTCGGCGAGGATGCAGGCGATGAGCTGGTGGCGCCGGAACCCGAGCGCCTTCAGGACCGCCAGCTCGCGGAAGCGCTCGCGGACTGTCATGCTCATCGTGCTCGCCGTGACGAGGGCGAGCGTGAACACAACAACCGAGCAGATCGAATTGATGAGGATGCTGATATTCCCCCACATCGAGACGAAGCTCATCTGGAACGCGCGCTCGGTCTCGGCCCGCACCTCGGCCGACGTGTTGGCGAATGCCGCATTGATCCGGTCGAGCAGCCCGGGGACCGCCCCAGCGCTCTCCGCGCGGAGCCACCACATCCCGACCCGGCCCCAGTTCCCCATCGCCTCGTCGAGGTAGGCGTGATGGAACCACATGTTCGTGTCGTCGATCGTGCCGGAGTAAATCCCGGCGATCCGCAGCTCGAGGTCGGCCGGATAGATCGTGCCGACAAGCGTGACACGGTCGCCGGCCTTCAAGTGGTAGCGGTCGGCGGTCGTCTTCCCGACGATGCATGTGTCCCGGCTGGTCCGCCAGGCCTCAAGCTGGTCGGCCGGGATTTTTGCCTCCCCGAAGAGCGCGAGGAACTTGCCGGGATCGACCCCGAACTGCGCGAACCCCAGGCTCTCGTCGTCCTTGAACTTTCCGCCGAAAAACGTGAGCGGCATCACGGCGACGACGCCGGGAAGCTTTTCGATGAGCGGGAGCTGGCGGGCGGGCAGCGTGTTGGCGAGCGAGATCTTGTTGCGCACGGCGATCCGGAGCGAGGCGCCGGCATCCTCCGGCGGGATCGTCATCTCGCGCATCGCCACCTGCAGGGTGACAAACAGAAACAGACTCACCGCGACGCTGCCGGCCGTGAGCAGCGCCCGGCGCTTGTTCCGGAACGCGTTGCGGAGGATGTAGCCGCTCAGGCTCATGTGGTGAGACGGCCTTTTTCGAGATGCAGCGAGCGGGTGCCGAACGCGGCCGCCTTTGGATCGTGCGTGACCATGATGACGGTTTTTCCGGCGTCGCGGCTGAGCGACGAGAGGATCTCAAGAACGTCGTGGGCGGACTCGGAATCCAGGTTGCCGGTCGGCTCGTCGGCCACAATCAGCCGGGGGTCGGTGACCAGCGCCCGCGCGATAGCGACGCGCTGCTCCTGCCCGCCGGAGAGCTGCCGGGGAAGGTGGTGCAAGCGCTCGCTCAAGCCGACCAGCTCGAGCGCGGCCGCCACCATCTCCCGCCGCTGCGCACCGCTCAGCCCGGTCAGCAGCAGCGGCAGTTCGACGTTCTCCGCCGCCGTCAAAACCGGAATCAGGTTGAACGTCTGGAAGATGAAGCCGACGTTCCGGTTCCGCCAGTCGGCCAGTTCGGATTCATTGAGCCGCGCGACGTCGACACCCTGCACAAAGCATTCGCCGGATGTCGGCCGATCGATCCCCGCGATGATATGGAGCAGCGTCGATTTTCCCGATCCCGAGGGCCCCATCAACGCAAGAAATTCCCCGGCCGCGATGTCGAGGCTCACCGCATCGAGCGCGGTCACGTCGATCTCGCCCTGGCGGTAAATCTTCGACAGCTTGCGGATCGACACGATGGGATCGGATGGCGGCATGCGCCCGCAACAGTAGCCGGATTTTCATGCGGCGGCAAATCCTCGTAAAGCAGGCCTCTCGCCCCCGGCGCTCCGGGGAGGTTCAGCGAATGACCCGGGTCCGGACAAACGTGCGTCCGGATGCGCCGGCGGGAATCGTGACAAGGACGGATTCGGTGGCGACATCAAGCGGATCGGCGGGGGACGTGACGATCCCGTCCGTGAACCAATCGAGGAGGTTTTCCGACCACTCGACACGGAAGACGGCTTCGCCGCCGGCAATCCTCCGGCGGGTATAGGTGTAGAGAACGTAGGCCCCGTCCTGCGTCGTGAGCGGTCGGAAGGTGTCGGGACTTTTTGGATCAAGCGCCAGCGCCCATTCGAGAAGGTTGTTCAGGCCGTCACGGTCGGGATCGCTGTCCGGACCGATGATGCCGGGATCGGTGATCCCCGGCCAGGTGATCTGCTGCCAGTCGGCAAACGCACCCGGGTCCAGCGGCGTTCCGCCGATGACTTCGACTTTCACGTTGTCGTAGAATGCGGTGAGCCCGGAGCCGCCCGCCTGCTTGAAGACGACGGCGTCGAAGGTTTGGTGGACGGTGGTCGTGTTGCCTGCAACAGAGAAGTGGGTCGTCGTGGTGTTTCCGCTGGTGCTGCTCATGGTGAAGAGCGTGTCCATGCGTGTTGCGGAGGTGCAGGTGACCTCGAAGACGACCTGATAGGTGATGGTGCCTGTGTCATTGATATCAAACTGGGTCGTGTTTATTGGCGAGGTGATGTTGGTGTAGGTGCCGCTGGCCCCGCTGCTCGGCCCGGACGTCGCAGAGGTGCTGCCCGAGGCTTCGACGCGGGCGTAGTTGCCTGTGGCGTTCCCGTCCCGGACGAGAGTTCCGTAGCCGTTCCATGCGCCGACAGCGTTTCCTCCGGCCCAGTTGGCGGCGGTGACCGATGTGGTGAAATGGTAGAGCCCTGCCCGGACGATCGTGTTCGTGGGAGTCCCGCTCTGACGGTAGTCGAAGGTGAGTCGGAGCTTTTGGCCGACCGCGATGGTCGTCTGCGGGAATGACCGTCCGATGGCCTCAGACATGTTGTTCCCGTTTTCCGTCCAGGCGAGCTGCCCGCCGGAATTGACCAGCGAGTCGCCGGCTGCCGGCACGGCTTTGAACCACGATCCGGTGCCCGAATCGAAGGCGTCGCTGAAGACAACTCCAGACCGGGCCAAAACCCGGAGCGAGAACCCGGTAGTGGCCGACGCACCGGCCTCATCGGCGGCTGTCAGAGAAAATGAAAACGTGCCGGCCACCGATGGCGTGCCGGTGATCGAGCCTGCGGGATCCAAGGTGAGCCCGGCCGGGAGGCTGGAGCCTGCGGCCACCGACCAGGTCACGTTGCCCAGCCCGCCGCTTGCGGCAAGCGACTGCTGGTAGGCGGCTCCACTTGAGGCGTCGCCCAGCGAGGGCGTGGTGATTTGCAGCGGCGCGGACGAGCTGATCAGGGTCAGCGTTTTCTCCGCAGTCTGCGCACCCGCAGTGACGCGGAATGTAGGCGTGAAAATCCCGGATGTTGTCGGCGTGCCTTGGAGGACCCCCGTGGGCAGGAGGGTGAGGCCGGCAGGAAGGCTGCCCGCAGCCAGGCTCCATGCCGGGGAGCCGGATCCATTCGCGGCCGCGAGTGTGACGGACGGGTACGGCGTGTTGACGCTTGCAGCCGGCAGGGAGGCGGTCGTGATGACGAGCGGCGCGGCGGCGGCGGTCGCCGTGGCGGAGCGGGCGAAAATATCACGGGCGTAGGCGACGGAAACCGCTCCGCCTGCCGGAGCATCGAGCTTTCCGTCCGAGCCGCTGGGCGCGCTGCCGTTCGCGAGCGGAAGGCTGCCCTCGAAAACCGAGGTGTCCGGTCCGGTCTCCGTGAGAACGAGCGACTCTTGGTCGCCGGAGGCGCTGGTGACCCGGACGGTGGCAGTTTCCGCGGCCGTCCGATTGAAGTTGAGCGGGGCCGTAAGCTGGACGCGTACGAACCCGTCTCCGCCGGCCTGCCCGGCGTTGAGCTGCTGGAAGGCGATCGCGCTGCGGTCGCGGGCTGCCCAGACCATGGCCGCGTTCCATGCGGAGTTGAAGGCGATCCAGCCCTCGACGTAGCCGGGATCGACCGTCGGATTGTAGGGGAATGAAAGCTGCTTGGCCGACGCGTCGAGGACCCCACGGACATTCTTCAGATCGCCCAGCCCGCCGGTCGCTTGGCTGAACCAGCCGGCCTCCACCCCCTCGAACCCGTAGCTAGCCTGAGCGGCCCGGAAGCTGAAGTGGCGGTTGTGCGGGTTGCGCCCGAACACCTGGTCGAGCTGGGAGACCGCAATCTGGCGGAGCCGCAGGACTTTCGCCGGATCCTGGATGCGGGTGGCGGCAGCAAGCGCCGAAGCCGGGAAGCCTGCGATATTCCCGGGCTCGTTCCACCACGGGTGCCCGCCGGGAACGTTCTCCGGTGTCCAGATCGTGTCGGAATATTTCCGGAAATCCCAGTAGTTGTTCGAGCGTGCGATCACGGTATCCGTCCATGCCGACAGCCAGGCATCGATGCCGGTGACCGGTGTTTGCGGGTCGCGCAGAAGGAATTCCGCAAGGGCCGGAACGAGGATGTGCTCGGACATCCGCTGGCCTTTGGTGACGATCGGATTGGCAGGATCAAGGTTGTTGACGATCCACTGCACCTGGTTCCGCGCCGCGGTCAGATAGCTGGCGGAGTCGGAGCGTCCCTCGCGGAGGGCGACGTCGCGCATGAGGAGGTTGGGCACGATCGAATGCCCCGGCGGGAACGATCCCTTCGTGCCGCCCATGGCCGTGTAGGTCTGAAAGAGGTTGCCGGTGTGGGTGATGTCATACCAGGCCCAGCGGTCCTTGGCCGTGTTTCCCCAGTTGGCGAAGAGGTAGTCGCGCGCCTCGTTGTAAAGCGAGACCGGAATCCATTGCTGGAAAAGCGGGTAGTAGTAAACGAAGTAGGCCAGTTCCTCCTTGATGAGCGTGTGGTTGAGCGCGCCGCGGAGATAGATGTCCACCCCCCAGTGGATCAGGCGCACGATCTCAGGAGTGCCGGCCGGCAGCGTGTTGCGGAGCCCGGGATACGTCCCCTCGACCGGCATGCGGTCGGTGCCGAACGCGTCCGGGTTTGCCGCATACCACTGGATCAGCGTCCGCAGTTCAAAGGAAAACTGGTGCGAGTCCCGCCAGGCGATGCCCGAACTGAATTTTCCGGCAGTGACGTCCCACGTCGTCGCGTCGCCGTACCCGCTCCGGCTGTCGATGAAAAACTGGACCATCCGTCGGTAGCTCACCCGCTCGATCCAGAACGGCCCGATGCCGAAGACATACGAACTCTCGGTGGACGGCGCCGTTCCGATGACAGCCCGGAAGTTGCCGGTGGCGGCCGGCCGGAAATCGCTGAAGTCTCCGACGCCGCCGGTCACCGTACCGCTGAAAACCACCGCTCCCGCGGGATCGCTCACGATCGAGAACGGCGTGCCGTCCGCGGCCAGCGGCGCCGTGAACCGCTTGCTCTCCGCCGTGTTGTAGCCGCTCTGGTTCACCAGCACCTGTCCCTGCAGCGGGCACAGCGCGAAACCGGCGCAGACCGCAACCAGGGGGAGGAGCTTCATGGAAAGAAATTTGCCGCCGGAGGGAGGAATGTCGAATGAAAAGACAAAGCAGGCCGGTCCATCTCTGGACCGCCTACCGAACTTTTAAGAGGGGCTCCCGGCCATAACGGGGAAGGTTTCTCGGCTATTTCCTCCGGCGAAACCCGAAGAGCGCCAGCGCGCCAAACGCCGCAAGACCAACAGTCGCAGGCTCGGGGATCACCTCGAGCTGGATGTTTGAGTAGATGGCGGGCATGGCCGCGCCGCCAGCCTGCTTGAGGAACATGCCGTTAAAGGTATTATAGACGGTCGACGTCGTGCCGGTGACCGAAAAGTGGGTCGTCCCCCCGGAACTGAGCGTGAACAGCGTATCCATTTGGCTGACCGACGTGTAGGTCACCTGAAAAACGACATCGTAGGTTGTCCCGCTGTCGTTGATGTTGAACTGCGTGTTATTGGCAGGGCTGGTGATTGCCGTGACAGTGACGGCTGGGTTCGCTCCGTTCGCCGTTCCCTGTGTGGGGCCCAGCGACCCGGTTGAGCCCGTCCCATTATCCACGCGGGCGACATTACCCGCAGCGCTGTTGTCCCGGACAAAGGTGGTATACCCCTGCCAGGACCCGGTGGCATTTCCTCCCGCCCAGTTGTCCGCGCCCAGAGAATTGGTCGTCTGGTAGAGACCGGCGCGGATGATGTTGTTCGTCGTGGTGCCGTTTTGGCTGTAATTGAACGTGAGGCGGATCGTCTGGCCGACACTCAACGTCTGGGCAGAGACCGAGCGGCCGATCACCTCTTCCATCGAGTTTCCACTTTCCGTCCACGTCAGAAGACCCGATCCCCCGGTCAGGTTTCCGGTATTCGCGCCCTTGAACCAGCTGTCGGTTCCAGAGCTGAAGTCGCTCGTGTAAATAACTGTGGCCGAGGCGGTGGAGGTTGCGAGTGCCAGCGTGGCGATGACGACAAGCGTGAACGAAACAAGGTTTTTCATTGTAAGGCTGATATGGGCTAAGGCTTCGGTAAGGCGACATTTCCGTCCATCAGAAATGCACGGTGTTGATTCCTATCCAAGTACGCCCGGAATGGCAAGCATTTTGCAACTTCATTTGAAGCAGCGGAGATCCCCGCCGTGGGGCAGGTTTGTCAGCGGAGCGGGTCGGAGCCGACGCGGATGAGATCGATGTCTTGGTCTCTCTGTTTTCCGAGGCCGATCGTCTCGGCGCTTTCGAGCCAGGTGGTCATCGGGACGACGCTCGGAAGCTTCGATGGCTTTCTGGCCTCGTCGATCAGGCGCATGGCGGTGGCGTCGATGGCCACGGGATCGCGGCCGGCGAAAATCGTGAAGTGGTCGAGGAGGAACCCGGGGTTCGGAGCCGGCCCGCCGGCATATTGCATGACGAGTCCGTCCATGATCGTGAGGACGACCTTGTCGCGGATAATCGCGTCCGCGTAGATCTCAGCAAGGTAGGGGTCACCGAAGGCCGGCGGCTTGGTGAACCGGCGCCAGTTGTCAAGGTTCGGCAGGGTGACGTTGGCCAGCGCGCCGTTGATGCCGGTGAGGAAGCTATCGCTGAGCGACGGGACGTTGATGATCTTTGTGACCCCGGTGCTGAGGACGTTCGCGTAGCAGCTCTTGCTGCTGAGTTGGTCGCCGGTCGAGAGCACGTCGGCCAGCCGCGTGCCGGCCCGGTTGCCAAACCCGCTGTCGCCCCAGATGAGGCGGCCCAGGACCGGCGCGCTGACCTGCGATTTGCGGTCGTACCCGGCGACCGGGTCGACCCAGCGGAGCTGGTAACGCGCGCCGTCATTCACGTACCCGGCAGCGAGAAGGTCGGACAGGTTCCTGTCCCAGACGATGATGTTCGAGGCAGGCACGCCTGCGGCGGACAGGCCGTCGATGATCGCATCGACGACCTCCGGATTGGTTCCGCTGACCGCCCCGCCCGAGGCGGCGACCTTGATGCCCACGCGGTCCGTCTTTTTGACGAGTGTGCCCCATGCGGCTCCGATCTCCGGCTGTCCGGTGACATGCGCCACCAGGCTGTTCACCATCCGGCGGACGATGCCGGGATTGACCCGCCGGCCCGGGCTGACCGAGGCGGTGTCCATCGCATAGAAGACCGTGGACTTCCCGGCCGGCGGCGCTGTGGGCGGCGGGACCTGCGCCCGGCAGGGCAGTGCGGCAAGGACCGCCGCCAGCACAAGTGCTGCTGCGTTGCAACCGGCCGCTGACAGGGATAGGTTCATTCGATGGTCCGCCACTTATACGTTCACATTCCGTTTTGTCCGAAGGTGTGTCCGTATTGCAGTTTCTACAAGGAAGCCAGCGACCGCAACAAAACGATGGCATTTCTTGAAGCCGTCCTCACCGAGGCTGGCGCCGCCGCACCCGGCCTCCGTCCGGAAACCGTCTTCTTCGGAGGCGGGACGCCGACCGCGCTCTCGACGACGCAGCTGGAATTCTTGATCGGCGGCCTGCGCGAGCGGATCGATTTCTCGGCCGTACGCGAATTCACGCTCGAGATGAACCCCGCAACCGTCTCGCACGAGAAGGCGTCCGCCCTACTGGCAGCCGGCGTGAACCGCGTGAGCATGGGCGTGCAGTCGTGGGACGACGGACTCCTGAAAACGCTCGGGCGCGTCCATTCGTCTGCGCAGGCCCGACGGAGCTCCGAAATCCTGCGTGAGGCGGGCGTGGAAAATGTCAACCTCGACCTCATCTTCGGGATTCCGGGCCAGTCGGAATCCCAGTGGCGCGAGACGCTCCGGCGGACGATCGATCTCGGCCCCGACCACATCTCTGCTTACTGCCTCACGTACGAGGAGGATACGGAATTTTTCCAGCGCTTCGAGCGCGGCGAGATGGCCCCCGAGGAGGACCGCGACGCCAGTTTTTTTGAGATCGCAATGGACGAGCTCGAAGCCGCCGGGTTCGGGCAATACGAAATTTCCAACTACGCGCGCCCGGGCCGCGAGTGCCTCCACAACCTCGCCTACTGGCGCGGGGCCGACTACGTCGGGCTCGGCCCAAGCGCGTTCTCAACACGCGGCGACACCCGCTGGCGGAATGTCGCCGACACGGCCGAATACATCCGCCGGGTCCAATGCGGGAGCGACCCTCGCGACTTCAGCGAGCCTCTGGACGCCGACACCCGCCGGGCCGAACGCGTCGCGTTTTCGCTGCGCACAACCGATGGCATCCCCGAACCCGACGTCCATCCCGCTCAAGCCGGCGCCATGGTGGCCGCAGGCCTCCTCATCCGCAGGAACAACCGCCTCCACCTCACCCGCAAGGGAAAGCTCCTCGCCGACGAGGCGGCTGCGGAGCTGATGTGAGGCCGCCTGCCTTGGGGGTTCTCCATGGAAAACCGGCCGAGCCCACCTCCATCCTCCCGCCGTAAATCCAAACATTAAATGTCTCACCTGAGACATTTAATGTTTGAAAAACCGGAGGCCGCGTCAGGGGGTCGGAGGCAGCAGTCCGTGAATTTCAAGGAGGCCGCGGAAGCGTGCCATGGCCAGCTTTTCCCGTTCGCCCAGTCCGTAACGGATGTTGGTGGTGAGGTAATCGAGCGCGGCGGCGGGGTCGGGCTCGCTGGCGGCGATTTCCCTTCGGGCGGAGCATCCGGCGGCAGCCGTGGTGCGGAGGGCTTCAGCGACGGCGTCGCTGTCGCGGAGCCCGGCTCGCAGGGTCCAGACCGCAAAGACAAACGGCAGTCCGGTCCACTCGTGCCAGGACTGCCCGAGGTCGAGGATGTGCCATCCGGGAGGGCGCTTGTTTTGAAAATCGAGAGCCGGGTCGCCGATGATGAGACGCGCCCCGAGCGGTTCGGTGGCTTCGCTGGCAAGGGGCACGGGCGTCCCGCCCGTTTGGGCGCAGGGCATTGCAGATGGAAGCATTCCGCCGAACATGGGCGGGACGCCCGTGCCCCCTGGTTCGTCCGGGCGTATCGTGAACCGCGGCGCGATGTGGTAGCGCTCCGCCAGGAGGATGCGCAGGAGGTTGGACGAGGTGCGCGAGGAGGGGTCGAGAGCGATCGTGGAGAGGGATTCCAGTGGCTCGCAGTGCGCGAGGATCACGCTGCGCACGGCGCCCACGCAGGAAATTGAGACCCCCTCGACGATCGCAGCCTTCGGCTGGCGGAACGCCTCGAAGACGGGCAGCAGCGCGACATCATATTCGCCCGCGGCAAAGCGATCGGCCAGAAGCGAGGGGACTTCGAAGGTGACGCGGTCCTCGATGCCCCACACGAGCGGCCGGGCATTCAGGTAGGGCACGCAGCCGATGCGCAGGCCATCAAGGGAGGAGTCCTGCATCAGGCGGCCAGCTCGTCGGCGCCGACGGGTTTTGCGGCAATCCTCCGGTAGAAGCTGTCGCGCTGCACCGGAACCCGTCCGGCTTCGCGGATCGCCTTCTCCAGCGTGTGGACGGTCTGCTGCTGCGGGGTCATCGCTCCCGCCATGTGGAAAATTTTCTCCTGAAAGATCGTGCCGTGGAGGTCGTCGACGCCGTAGCTGAGCGAGAGCTGGGCGATCGGCAGTCCGAGGCTCACCCAGTAGCCGGTGATGTGGGGGATATTGTCGAGGTAGATCCGGCTGATGGCGAGGTTCCGGAGCTCCTCGAAGGCAGTGGCGTGCGGGATTCCCTGGAGGACCGGGCGGGCGCCGTCGGGCTCGAAGGCGAACGGCACGAATCCCGTGAATCCCCCGGTCTCATCCTGAAGCTTCCGCAGGCGGCGGAGGTGATCGACCCGGTGGGCGGCCGTCTCGATGTGGCCGTAAAGCATCGTGCAAGTGCTGTTTCCGCCCATCTGGTGCCAGGTACGGTGAACCTCCGCCCATTCCTCCGCGGTCTCCTTGCCCTTGCAGATCTGCTCGCGGATTTCCTGGTCGAAAATTTCCGCTCCGCCGCCGGTGATCGCGCCGAGCCCGTTTTCGCGGAGCATCGCGAGCGTTTCGCCCAGCGGGAGCTTGAACACCCGGTCGGCGAGGTGTCGGATTTCGACGGCCGTGAACGCCTTGATCACCAGGTTCGAGTCGAGCGCCCGGAGCTGCCGCAGCAGATCGAGGTACCATTCGCCCGGCAAGGTCGGGTGAAGGCCTCCGACCATGTGAATCTCCGTGATTCCCTGCGCGAGCCCTTCGCGGACGGTCTGAAGGATTTCCGGAATCGTGAACTCAAACGCGTGGTCCTCGCGCTTCTTCGCCCCGAACGCGCAGAACTGGCACGAGAGCAGGCAGATGTTCGAGTAGTTGATGTAGCGGTTGTGGATAAACGTCGCCACGTTGCCGTTGATCCGCTCGCGGACGACGTTGGCGATCGCGCCGATCCCGTTGAGGTCGCGGCTGGCGTAGAGCGCAAGTGCGTCGGCGTCGCTGACCCGCGCGCCAGCGGCCACCTTTTCAGCGATCGGACGCAGTTCCGGAGCTAGCAGTCGGATGTTTAATGGCATGTGTCGGATAACCCATCCCAGATTACGACCGTGGTGGGCAAGCCGGATTCGCTTCCGCCGCCTGCCGGCGGGTTCGCATTGAATGCTTCATGCCGGGCGCGAAACCTGCTAGCCATCCGGTCATGCCTCAAGATGCCCGCAGCGATTTGCAAAAAATCTTCAGCCACAACCGGGAGTGGGCGGCCCGCCAGCTCCGCGCCGACCCGAACTTTTTTGAAAAGCTCGCGCACGCCCAGGTCCCCGAGTTCCTGTGGATCGGCTGCTCGGACAGCCGGGTGCCGGCGAACGAGATCATCGGCCTGCCGGCCGGCGAGGTCTTCGTCCACCGCAATGTCGCCAACCTGATCTCGCTGACCGATTTCAACTGCCTTTCGGTCATTCAGTATGCCGTCGAGATCCTGCGCATCCGCCACATCATCGTCTGCGGGCACTACGGCTGCGGCGGCGTCAACGCCTCGATGGACGAGGTCGACATCGGCCTCGTGAACAACTGGCTGTCGCCGATCGCCGAGCTTTTCGAAATCCACCGCGCGTCGCTCGCGGGGCTCCCCGCCGGCAGCGACGCCGGCGACAAGCTCTGTGAGCTCAACGTGATCACGCAGGTCCGCAACCTCTGCCGCTCGGCGCCGGTCCGCGGCGCCTGGCACAAGGGCCAGCAACTCGCCGTCCACGGCCTCATCTACGGTCTGCAGGATGGCATCCTCCACGACCTGAACGTCAACATCGTCAGCTCCGCCATGGCCGAGGCCGTCTGCCACATGGGCATCGAGCGGATCCTCGCCACGCCGGGGCGCGTCGTCGACTAGCCGGAATTTTGGCTCGCCGGCCGGCTGCTTGCCTGTCAGAAACCCGCATCATGAACGCTCTGAAGCTCACCACCGCAGGGCTCGCCTGTATTCTTCTGGCCGGCTGCGTCACGCCGCCGCCGGCTCCCCGGATTTCCCGGACGAACACCGCTGCCAAGCCCGACACCGGACCGTTCTGGTGGGGGATCGCCTCGAGCCCGTTCCAGAACGAAGACCGCGCGGAAAAGCCCGGCTCTCCGAACTACTTCGAAACCGACTGGGACCTCTTCGCGCAGTCGAAGCGCGTCCCGCCGAAGGGCGACGATGCCGCGTTCAGCTGGACGCATTTCGACCGCGACATCGAGGCGCTCAAAAAGATCGGCGTGAACCACTACCGGTTCGGCATCGAGTGGGCGCGCGTTGAGCCCCAGCCCGGACGCTACAACGAGGCTGCGATCCGGCGGTATGCCGAGATGGCCCGGAAGCTGAAGGCGGCGGGGATCGAGCCGGTCGTCACACTCTGGCACTTCACATTTCCCTCGTGGATGGTCGACCGGAAGCGCAGCAACAAGTCGCGTTGGATGAGCCCGCTTTACCGCGAGCGCTGGCCGCTCTACGTCGACCGGATGAGCCGGGCGCTCGCGCCTTACGTGCGCACGTTCGCGCCGCAGAACGAGCCGAACGGCGATCTCGCACTCGGCTACATCAGCGCGACGTGGCC
>Ga0209398_1000471_pt1 | contig 25023 bp, 16 predicted proteins | sample AshMeaBigSpring_FD_184125 | JGI IMG/M metagenome (GOLD analysis project Ga0209398, IMG submission 184125) | Groundwater microbial communities from Big Spring, Nevada to study Microbial Dark Matter (Phase II) - Ash Meadows Big Spring (SPAdes)... | ecosystem: Environmental > Aquatic > Deep... | reverse complement strand
ATCTTTGGCCGCGGGACGGAAGCCTCGACGATTCTTCCCGATCCATCGGTCTCGCGCAGCCACGTGCGAGTCCTCCGCACCGCGGACGGCTGGGCGCTCGAGGATCTCGGCAGCAGGAGCGGATCCTTTTTAAATGGGCGCCTCTTCCAGCGGGAGGGGCTGGTGCTGGGAGATATCCTGCAGATCGGACCGTTTGCGTTCCGCTTTGACGGACGCCGGCTCGTTGCGACCAGCGGAACCACCGGCGCATGCCTTGAGGCCTGGCAGCTCTGCAAGTCGGCCGGAGGGATATCCATTCTCGACGGGATCTCGCTCCGCGCCGAGCCATGTGAGTTTATCGGGATCATCGGCGCTAGCGGTGCCGGCAAGTCCACTTTGCTCGACGCGCTCTGCGCGCTGCGCCCGGCGGATTCCGGGATCGTCTTGATCGATGGGGTCGACCTCTACCGGCATTATGACCGCCTGCGCGGCAACCTCGGCTACGTCCCGCAAGACGACATCGTTCCCCCGGAGCTCTCCGTACAAGATGCCCTGTTTTACAGCGCCCGGCTCCGCCTCGCGCGCGGCACTCCCCTCCCCGAGATCCGGCGCCTCGTCGCCTCCACAATTGCGCGGCTCGGACTCTCCGAGCGGGCCGGCACGCGCGTCGGCAGCCTCTCGGGCGGCCAGCGCAAGCGCGTGAGCGTCGGCGCCGAACTGCTCGGCCGCCCGCGCCTTCTATTCCTTGATGAGCCGACATCCGGGCTCGATCCGGCCGCGGAGTTCAAGCTGATGGAAAGCCTGCGGCATCTCGCAGCCGGCGGGTGCACGGTCCTCTGCACGACGCACGTGATGGAAAATGCCCACCTCATGGATCGCCTCGCCGTCCTCGACAAGGGCCGCCTCGTCGCATTCGACAGCCCGGCAAACGTGCGGGAGCATTTCGGTGTCGACCGACTAACCCGGCTGTTCGAAAACATTCAGAACGTGGTCCCGGACGTTCTCCCGGAGTGCCGTGCGCCCGAGCCGATTGAGCCATCCGTTCAGCCCACACCGCGCGCCGCAGCCCTCCCGATCCTCCTCCTCCGCCAGTGGGCGATCCTGCGCGCGGACTGGAAAAACCTTCTTCTCGTCCTTGGCCAGCCTGTCCTCATCGGGCTGCTGGTCACATGGGTGAGCCGCGACCCGGCCCTCATCCTCTTCTTCGCCATGATCGCAACACTCTGGTTCGGCTGCGGGAATGCCGCACAGGAAATCGTGAAGGAACTCCCGATGTTCCGCCGCGAGCGGCTCATCGGCCTTGGCCGCAGCGAATACCTTCTTGCAAAGTTTATCTCCCTTGGCCGGATCACCGTCATCCAATGCCTGCTCCTCTACGCGGTGATGCAGGTGGCGGCAGGCGGGATTGCAGGCTCGCCCGGATGGCAGCTGGCCGCCCTGGTCGCGACGGCCTTCGCTTCGGTCGGGCTCGGGCTGACGATCTCGGCATTTTCCCGCACGATCCTCCAGGCCGTGATGCTCGTCCCCCTCGTCCTCATCCCGCAAATTCTTTTCTCCGGCTTCACCCCGCCGGCCGGCGACATGTCCGCCGGACCGTATGCCGTCTCGCGATTCATGCCAAGCGCCGCCGCCCAGTCGGTCATGGACGTCAGCCTCTTCTGGGAAAAGAAAATCTCAGGTGCGATGCGCGTCGATTTTCCAACCGCCTTTTCGAATCTCAACCGCGACCGCAGCCTCAGGAACGGTCAGTCCTTCTCCAACAGCGCACCGGCAGTTCAAGGCCTCGGTGTTCTGTGTCTGTGGACACTCTGGACCTACGCAGTCACTTGGTGGGGCCTACGTGGAAAAGAACGGGGCTAACGGATGCTCTCAGGCCTTGGGATCAAGGCCGAGCAAACTGACAAGCTGGTTTTTCCCTTTTAGTTGGTGGCTTCCCAGCTCGTAGAACGAGGCCTTGACCGAGTCGGGGAGCTGAAGAACGAAGTCGGCGGACGCAGTAAGCCTCTGCCCAAGCTGCTTCATGAGGCCTTCCATGCGGAAGACCGTGTTGACGGCATCGCCAATGATCGTGGCATCACGTTGAGCGACGAGTCCGATGTTGCCGCACGTCACCGTGCCGTGGTGAAGGGCCACGGCAATCCGGAACGGCCGCTCGGGGTGGTCCGGCCATTGCTTTGCCAGCGCACGCTGGAGCAGCGCCGTCCCGGTGGCAAAAGCGTTTGCCGCATCGCGCCCGGGCTCGCTTCCTTTCACCCAGTAAGCGAGGATGGCGTCACCGATGAACTTGTCGATCGTGCCGCTGCTTTCCTGCACCAGGTTCCCCGCCTCCCGGAACCACTCGCCGAGGGTGCGCGCGAGCACGTCCTCGGGAAGAATCTCGGACATCGTGGAGAACCCCCGGATGTCGCAAACCATGATCGAGACCGCAGCACTCTCATCGTGCGTAATGTCGGTTCCCGCCGCAAGAGTCACATCGTAGCCGGGGTCCGACGGGCTTGCCTCGCTCTGCTCAAAGGTGATCTCGTTATTGGTGATCCGGATCACCGAGCCGTGCTCCAGAAGGACGGGCGTGATCACGCGCCGGCCGTTCACGAACGTTCCATTGCGGCTGCCGAGGTCCATGATCTGGTACTGCCAGGCATTATGGCAGCGCACGATCGCGTGCTGCCGGGAGACATGCGGACTGAAATGCAGGCTCACGGTATTGTCCCGCCCCCGGCCGATCGTCGCCGTATTGGCGACCTCGACTTCAAACGGCTCGCCTTCGGATGGGCGGACTTTGAGTTTCGCTGGCATAAGATTCCGGCAGGCTATTACGGAAAAACCGGACGATCAAGACTCCAGATACGCGTCAACGCGAGCCCCCTTCTCCATATCTGGAGAAACCTGTTCCACGTCACCCACGGGAAGGCGCCATCCTTCAACCAACATCTGAAGTCGTCAGGTGCTGGAAGTGCCTGTCATTCCCGCAGGACACAAGGCAACGGATACAAAAAACCCCGCAGGGTCCATGCGGACCACTGCGGGGAGTTTTTCTTGGGGAGAAACCTTTTACAGGCGCGAAACGAGGAGTTCGCGCTGGAAGATGAGTTCCTTCGGCAGCTGGCTATAGAGCTTGATAAAGAGCTCGTCCTGCATCACCAGCTCGCGGTGCCACTCGGCGGTGTCGATCTTCATCACCTCGGCAAACTTCTCGGGGGTGATGTCGTTTTCGATCCCGCGGAGGTCAAGATCCGCATATTCCGGCACCCAGCCGATCGATGTCTCGACCGCATGCATGCCGAGCTGGCAGCGCTGGACGATCCACTTGAGGACGCGGGTGTTGTCGCCGAAGCCCGGCCACATGAACTTGCCTTCCGCGCTCTTGCGGAACCAGTTCACGTGGAAAATACGCGGCAGGTATTTGACCTCATGGCGCATTTCGAGCCAGTGGGCGAAGTAGTCGCCCATGTTGTATCCGCAGAACGGCAGCATCGCCATCGGATCGCGGCGGACCTGGCCGACCGTGCCGGCGGCGGCTGCGGTCATCTCTGAGCCGACCGTCGCACCCAGGTAGACACCGTGCACCCAGTTGAACGACTGGAAGATCAGCGGCATCGTGGTCGCCCGGCGTCCGCCGAACACCATCGCGCTCACCGGAACGCCGGCGGGGTTTTCCCAGTCGGGATCGATGATCGGGCAGTTGCGGGCGGGGGCGGCAAAACGGCTGTTCGGATGGCTGGAGAGGACCGGCTTGCCATCGGCATCCTTGGTCTCGGGCGTCCAGTCCTTGCCCTTCCAGTCGATAAGGTGCTTGGGCTTCTCCTTCGTCATGCCTTCCCACCAGACGTCGCCGTCATCGGTGAGCGCGACATTCGTGAAGATCGTGTCGCACTTGATCGAATCCATCGCCATTGGGTTGCTGTCGTAGGCGGTTCCGGGTGCGACGCCGAAGAACCCCGCTTCCGGGTTGATCGCGCGGAGGCGACCGTCGGGTCCAGGCTTGATCCAGGCAATATCGTCACCCACGCAGGAGACTTCCCAGCCCTCATCCTTGAGGTGCTTTGGCGGGATGAGCATTGCGAAATTCGTCTTGCCGCAGGCGCTCGGGAAAGCCGCCGTGACATATGTCTTGCTGCCGGAAGGATCCTTGACGCCCAGGATGAGCATGTGTTCGGCCATCCAGCCCTCGTCGCGTGCCATCGCCGAGGCAATGCGAAGCGCGAAGCACTTCTTGCCGAGCAGGGCGTTGCCGCCGTAACCCGATCCGAAGCTCATGATGAGGCGCTCTTCCGGGTAATGGGTGATGTAAGTGTTCTCAGGGTTGCACGGCCAGGCGACGTCCTTGGCACCCGAGGCGATCGGCATGCCGACCGAGTGCAGGCACTTCACGTAGCTGCCGGTCTTCGCGATCTCGGCGTAGACCGCCTCACCCATGCGGGTCATGATGCGCATACTTGCGACGACATACGGGCTGTCGGAGATCTCGATGCCGTACTGGGCGATGGGCGAGCCGATCGGGCCCATGCTGAACGGAATGACATACATCGTGCGGCCCTTCATGCAGCTCTTGAAGAGGCCGTTCATTTTGGCCTTCATGACCTCGGGAGCCTCCCAGTTGTTCGTCGGGCCGGCATCTTTTTTGGCCTTCGAGCAAATGAATGTGCGCTCCTCAACACGGGCGACATCGCGGACGTCGCTGCGGACCAGAAGCGAGTTCGGGCGAAGCTTCTCGTTAAGCCAGAGACCGGCTCCCGATGCCACGATCAAATCACGCATGGCCTTGTCTTCGGCTTCTGAGCCGTCGCACCAGAAAACCTTGTCCGGCTGGGTGAGGGCTACGATCTCATCCACCCAGGACAGGATGGATGCGTTGGTTGGCTTTTTTGTTCCGAGTGTGGTTGTCATAGAAAAGAGTATTAGCGTCGCTAATGATGGCATTTTTTTCCGGGGAGGCAAGGAAAACGAGTTCCGGCTTGTGAGTTTTTTAAAGCGGCCGTATCAGTGGCGTTGATGATCTCCTACAGAAATGCGGAGAATTCGTCCCCGCTGACGTGGATCGGGCGATTTCCTGTGTATGCGAGCACGGTGCTCGCTGGGGCGCATGCCCTTGCCATGGTGCTGACGTCCGTGGCCATGTTTGTGAAGGCGGAGGGGGTTTTGCAGGCGCTCAGTTTTTCGAGCAGGCGCGTGCTCGAGGATCATGCGTTCTGGCAGCCGGTGAGTTATGCGTTTGTTAACCCGCCGAGCCTCATTGTCCTGCTGGGACTCTACATGCTGGTCGCCTTCGGCACCGAAATCGAGCGGGAGCTCGGCCGCAAGGCATTTGTCCGGCTCTACCTGATCCTACTTCTGCTGCCCCCGCTCGCATTGACAGTGGCGGGATTCTTCGGATTTTCATCGGTGCTGATGGGCTCCGGCACGCTGCATTTCGGCGTTTTTGTCGCATTCGCCGCGCTCTACCCCGGTGCGGAGCTGTTCTTCAGCCTGCAGGCCCGCTGGGTCGCTCTGGCGCTTGTTGCTGTCAGCGTGCTGCAGTGTCTTGCGGCATCGGATTTTGCGGCGCTGCTCGTTCTCCTGCTGGACTGTGCGGCAGCCTATGCCATTGCGGGACGTCTGGGCTTAAAGGATGCACTGGAAAGAATCCTGCCGGTTCCGCCGGTGGCGCGGCCGGGCGAGTCTCGCCCGCAAGCTGCCGCCCGGCCGGCACCGCTTGTTGATAAGGCAATCGACTCGATCGACCCGATCCTGGAAAAGATTTCCCGCTCCGGCATCGCCAGCCTGAGCGCAGCCGAGCGTGCGAGGCTTGAACAGGCGCGGGCGGACCTGCTTGCGAAGGATGAGGGCCGCTGAGATGACCGAGCCTGAGAATCCCACGGAGCCCGGAGCGCTTCCGAAACCGAGCCTCAGCGACCCGTGCTACGTTAACGCAATGTCGCACTTCTACCGCGGCGAGCTCGGGCGGATCATGATCTGGCGTCAGCGGCTCGACGTGACCACGACATGGGCGATCACCAGTACGACCACAATTATCGGTGCGGCCTTCTCGTTCCGCGACCTCCCGCACATCATCTTTTTTTTCAACCTCGCACTGGTGTGGATCATGCTGTGGATCGAGGCCCGGCGCTACCGGTTTTACGATGCCTTCCGGGGGCGGGTGCGCATGCTGGAGTCGCATTTTCTTGTTCCGATTGTTTCTCAGAACCCCCGGATTCTGGACGGCGAATGGCGGCGGCTGGTCTGCGAGGACCTCCTGTTGCCATCGTTCAAGATCAGCAAGCTTGAGGCCATCGGGCGGCGCCTCAAACGAAACTACGCGTTCATTTTTGCGATCATTCTCGTCGCGTGGACGATGAAACTCTTCATCCATGCGCCGACCCCGATCCACTCGTTCCGGGAATTTTACCGTGCCCTTGCGGTCTCGGAGCTGCCGGCTTGGTTCGTTTTCTCCGTTTATGCGGGAACGATTGTCATCGTCATCGGGCTGGTCGCCTTCGTCGCGAGGACGTCCAATGAGGAAGTCAACGAATTCGGGCACAGCAACAGCTCGCTCTGGAAGATCTAGCCCGATGCCGGAGAGACCCACCCCAGCCGGAGCGCACGCACATCCGATCAGCCGCCTTCACGAAATCGTCAGGGCCCTTCGCGCTCCGGGCGGATGTCCGTGGGACCGCGAGCAGACGCATGAGAGCCTGCGCGGAGCGCTGATCGAGGAATGCTACGAGGTCATCGATGCTATCGAGCGGCGGGATGATGACAATCTCAAGGAGGAGCTCGGCGACCTGCTCCTCAATGTTGTGATGCATGCTCAGATGGCTGGCGAGCGCGGGGCATTTGTTCTGGAAGAGGTCGCTGCCGAGGTCTGCGAAAAAATGATCCGCCGTCACCCGCACGTGTTCGGAGACAAGCTCGCGGATACGTCCGCGCAAGTGCTCAGGCAATGGGACCAGATCAAGCAGGCAGAGAAGGGCAAGGCTCCGGCCAGCCTGCTCGACGGGGTTCCGGCGGCGCAGCCCGCACTCCTCAGGGCTCAGACCATTCAGAAAAAAGCGGGGCGGGCAGGGTTTGACTGGCGAGATGCCGCGCCGGTTTTTGACAAGCTCGGTGAGGAGATCGCCGAGGTGCGGGACGCGTTGGCCAGCGGCGACCAGCAAGCGGTCGAGCAGGAAGTCGGCGACATCCTTTTCACTGCCGTCAACCTTGCACGGAAACTCGGTGTCGATGCCGAAACCGCCCTCTCCTCGACGACAAACCGGTTTATCCGGCGGTTCCGGGCAGTCGAGCGCGAGCTGGCGGCCGAAGGACGGAAGGTCGAAGGCACTCCGCTCGAAGAGCTCGACAGGGTCTGGGAAAAAATCAAAAAACAGTCATGACCTTTGCTGTTCTGAACCCCGGTGGCCGCGATGCCAACCAGTCATTCCCTGCGGGTGCCGGAAAGCCGGACGAAGGCGGGCATCCGCCGGTCAACTACCATGCCTATGCCGCCTGCCGCCGCGGCGGATTTTATCGAGAGATCCGGGCGCTGCCCGAAGAGGTGCGGACTGTTCTGATCCTCCTGCGGAAACGGAACCTCCGCAAAGCGCTTGCGGCCGTGCAGCACCTCAAATCGCGGGGGATAAACACCCTCGTGTCCTGCAAGGAATCCGGCGCTCACCAGATCGCCGATTTCCTCGGTGATGTGACCAGGCTGGAACTTTTTCGCGAAATCTGCACCGCTGCCGACGGCGCGATCTCCAGCACGCCCGATTTGGTGGAAGTCTATCGTGTGGCGGGCTGCCGGGAGGTCAGGTTTGTGCCGACCCCCTATCCGGTGGATTCCAAAGAGTGGGATTTCAGCCAGCCACCGGAAAAGCGCCGGGGGATATTCATCGGGACGCGCGAATTTTCAGTTCCTTCGCGGAACCATCTCACGGCGGTCCTGCTTGCGGACGAGCTCTCGCGCGAAATCGGATGTGCGCTGGCCGTCGTCAACACCGAGGGCCGGAGCGGGGGCATGATCCTGAAGAGCCTGAGAAAAAAAAACCCGCTGCTATTCATCATCGAGGCTCCCCTCGCCTATCCGGATTACCTGCGTGTGATGGCTCTGCACCGTATTGTCTGGCAGCTTGATTCCAGCTCGGTACCGGGTCAGGTGGCCGGCGACGCACTGCTCTGCCGCATGCCGTGCCTCGGGGGCAATGGTGCCGTCGACCGCATCGCGTTTCCCGGGCTCAGCGGACCTGCCGAGCGCTCCGTGCTGGCCGGTGCGGCACGCAGCCTCCTGACCGACGACGGCCTTTGGCTCCGGACGGTCGAGGCGTCGATGGCCACGGCAATGCGCGAGCTCTCGTTTGAGGCCGGGGCCTCCCGGCTTTCCTGAATCCCGGATGCGCTACGACGCGATCATTGTCGGAGGCGGTGCCGCCGGTCTCTTCTGCGCGCTGACGGCCGGCCAGCGGGGCAAGCGCGTCGCCGTCCTCGAGCACAACGAGCGGGTCGGACAGAAGATTGCCATTTCGGGCGGCGGCCGCTGCAATTTCACCAACCTGAAAACGTCGCCGGAAAACTTCCTCTCCGGGAACCCGGGCTTCTGCCGGAGCGCGCTGGCAAGGTTCTCTCCGTGGGACTTTGTTGCCTTTGTGGAAAAGCACGGGATCGCTTACCACGAGAAAAAGCTTGGCCAGCAGTTTTGCAACACGAGCTCCAAAGAGATCATCCGGATGCTCCTCGCGGAGTGTGCGGCAGGCGGTGTCGACATCCGCTGTGGGTGCCGGATCGGGGACGTCCGCCAATCCGGCGGATTTGAACTTTCCACGTCGCTGGGGGAATTTGCGTGCGACGCGCTGGTGATCGCGACCGGCGGCCTCTCGTTCCCCAAGCTTGGAGCCACCGATTTCGGCCACCGGATCGCGAGGCAGTTCGGCCTGCGGACCACCACGCTGCGCCCGGGATTGGTGCCGCTGACTCTGGGCGGCTCGGACCTCGCGGCGTTCCGAGAGGTAAGCGGCGTCTCACTTCCGGTGCGCGCGAGTGCCGGCGGAGCGACCTTCGAGGAATCCCTCCTCGTCACTCACCGGGGAATGAGCGGACCGGCCATCCTGCAAATTTCCTCCTACTGGAGTCCCGGCAGTCCGGTGACCCTCGACTTGCTGCCCGGGGTAAACCTTCCCTCAAGAAGCCCGAAGACGAGCATACAGGCCCTGCTTGCAGAGCGCTGGCCGAGGCGGTTTGCGGACGCCTGGTGCGTCGCTCTGCGCACAATGGTTGTGCCAAAAAGCTGCTCGCCCGCCGATCTTGCGCGCATCGACCGGCTCATCCACAACTGGAAAATCGGGTTTGAAGGCACCGAGGGCTACGCAAAAGCCGAGGTGACTCTCGGCGGGGTCGATACCGGCGACCTCTCCTCAAAAACCATGCAGGCCCGCAGCGTGCCCGGGCTCTATTTCATTGGCGAGGTCGTCGACGTCACCGGCTGGCTCGGCGGATACAACTTCCAGTGGGCCTGGGCAAGCGGTCACGCCGCGGGGATCGCTCTCTGAGCGCCACCGCTACTCAATCACTCCGAACATGCGCTTGAAGCAAGCCGCATAAAGCTTTTCAGGGCCCTCCAGATGATGGCAGTGGTTGTCCGGATTAAGAAAGATCCGGGCGAAGAGGGCGGTGCGGGTGGATTTCGGCACATCCAAAAACTCGATTCCCACTTCCCGCGGTCCCGTCCTTCGCGCAATCCGCACCGTCATGCTTCCGATATCCTGCAAATGAAGGCGCAGCGGACCGCCTCCGGGATCCGGTTCTGCGTGAAGAGTGACCGAGCAGCCCTTCAGGCTGACGTCGCGCGTTGTTCCCTTGATGATCCCGGAAGGCCCCTCCAGCGAGGCGGCGATCTCCAGCGGAAACCGCTCGTCCGAACGTCGGTAGTTCGGAGTGATGCAACCCAGCGCCGCGATGGCCACAATGATCAGGTTGATTGCCGTCCACAGGAAGATGGCCATCAGTTCATCCGGATGATTCACAAACTTGTAGTCGTCAAGGAGGTAGATAATGATCCCGACAATCGAGGCGGCGACGATCGCGATCAGCCAGCGCAGCGGTCCCCAGTTGATCCGCGCGCCGACTTGAGCATCCTTGCCTTTTGGGGTCACGTGGGCAAAGTTCAGGAGCGGCTTTCCGAACGGCTTGAGCAGGGTTGTCACGATCACCGGCAGGATCTGGAGCGACAGCAGGAGCTGCAGGGCCGGAGAGACAAACGGCAACCACTTGCCGTTCGCCAGCCACCAGATCGTCAGGTTGATGCAGCTGAAAAGCAAAAGCGGAATCACGAGGACCTCGACCGGCGGCATGTAGGGGAAAAGCCGGATCTGGAACAGCCACATCAGGGCGGGGATCGAGGCATAGATAATCGGCGCAATGAACCCCACCAGCCAGAAAAACTGCGAAAACAAAATGCGCTGCAGAAGGGTCAGATCCGGGCCGAGCGGGCCGTGCTTGGAGAAAAGGATCTGCACGCTGCCGCGCGCCCAGCGCTTGCGCTGGTCGAACAGCGCGGAGAGCGACTCGGGGGCGAGGCCGGTCGAAAGCTGCTCGTTGAGAAACCCTGTCTGGTAGCCTTTCTGCAGCATGGCAATCGATGTGATCTGGTCCTCGGTGTCGTAACCCATGACCACCCCGCCGATCGCCTCGACCGCCTCCCTGCGCATGAGCGCGCTGGAACCGACATAGAACGCGCATCCCCAGGCGTCCCGGCACGGCTCCATCACGGTGAAAAACATGGAGGTGTCGTCCGGCAGCGAGCGCTGGAGGCCCAGGTTGCTGCGCATCGGGTCGTAGTTGTAAAACGTCTGCGGTGTCTGCAGGATCCCCCAGCCCGGATTCTGCCGCAGGAGCGCGACCGTGCGCACAAGGAAGTCCGGCATCGGAATAAAGTCCGCATCGAACATCGCGATGAAGGGGGCCGACGTTTGGGTGAGCGCGTAGTTGTGGTTCCCCGGTTTCTTGTGCGCGTTGCCCGGGCGGCGGATGTAGCCGAAACCGATTTGCTCGCACTTTTCTTTGAGCCAATCCCGCTTGCCGTCATCGAGCAGGTAGCCCTGCTTATGCGGGTAATCCATGAGCTTGATGGCCAGGATCGTCTTCTCAAGGATCTCCCATTCCTCATTGTAAGTGGCCACAAACACGTCCACGCGCGGCCATTCCTCCACCGGAACCTCGCGCAGGGCCGCCTGCGCGAGGTCCGCTTCCGGCGTCCGGTCCCGGAACCGGCTCATCGTCAGAAGAAAAATAAAGAAGTCGGCGAAGTTGATGACTTCAAAGATGAAGAGAATTTTTGTCAGCGTGCTGTCGAGGGCGTTGAGCCCTCCGCCGTGGAGGATGTAATGCAGGCGCCAGAGCAGATAGGCAACCACGCTTGCGCCGCACGCGAGGCAGGTCGTACTGCGCCAGAATGTGGACGCCCGCCTCCCGAAAACGGTCGCTGCGATGACCGCCGCGTTTGCCAGAAGGACGACACCTGCCGTGGGGTCGAGGAAGCTCATCCGCCGGCTACCTCACCAGCGAGACTCGTGCGGTCCGGCCGACCTGATTGGCGCTGCCGAATACCCGGATCAGATCGTCCGCGGAGATGCCGACGTTGACGATCATCGAGTCGGGCGTCGTCTTGTTGACCTTTGCCGCGAACATCGTCGGGTTGCTCGTGTTGTTGGCTCCGGCACCGCGAACCGAGATGACACGGCCAGGGATCGGATTCGAGTTTCCGTAGAGAAAAACCTTCGCCTCCTGGCCGATACGGACACGGTCGAACAGCTTTTCCGGGACGGTGGCCTCGATGTAGGATTTCGAACAATCCACAAGCTCGCACAAAACCGTCCCCTTCATGACATCAGACCCCTTGGCGACCCGCACCGACTGGACCAGGCTCAGCGAGGGAGCGAGAATAGTGGCGTCGGAAAGCTTTCGCACGGTCTCTTCCTCGTGGGCGAGCTGCCGCTCAAGCGCCTGCTTGCGCTTCGCCCCCCTCGCCAGAGATGCCTCAGCCTCGGCGAGGCGGAGAGACAGCTCGTCAAGACGCTGCTGCGCATAGGGCGCGCCGGAGTAACCGTCGAGCAGGACTCCCTTCCGGCTGGCCTCGAGCTCCGACTTTGTCCGGTTGAGAACCGCCTCGAGCGCGATCACCTCGTTCGTTGCCTCCTTTTGCTTGGTTTGAGCGGACTCGTAAGCCTGGGCCGAATCGACTCCCTTGCCGGCAAGGCCCTTCTGGCGGGCATAATCCCGCGCTGCCTGATCCCGCGTCTCCTCGGCTTTCCGAAGCATCCCAGACGCCTCGGCCGCCTTGAGGGTGAGGTAAGACTCGTTGGAATCCAGGTGGGACTGGAGCCGCTCCTGCAGCGATCGTCGCAGATCGTTGTAGCCTTTGACCTGAAGATTCAGCCCCTCAATTTCCGCCATCGTCTGCTCGAGCTGCGAACGCACATGGTCGATATTGCTCGTGTCGAGGCGGTCGTTGTTGATCACAAAAAGTTCAGCGCCGGCTTTCACTGTCTCGCCGGCCGTGAGCTGGTCGCTCACGACCACCCCGTCGATCGGCGATTGGATGAGCAAGATCGGTGCATTCACAACCCCCTTGATGCTTGCGGATGTGAGGATCCGGATGCCGATTGTGAAACAGGCAACCAGAATAAAAAAACCGACTACCACGACCCGCGTCCTTCTGCTGAGAAGGAGTTGCTTAAAGTTCAGACGGTTGTCCTGCTGAATTTGCGAGACTTCGCTGTCCATGAATAGACGGATTCATTTACAGGATTCAGACAGCATTAGCAACTGCGGATTCAGGGCCGCCTCTCTGAAAAGTCCCGCAGGCGCAGGCGTTGGATGCCCACTGCCGGTTGGCCAAGCGGGAAAATCGGGCCTTTACTGAAATCTAAGGCATCCGGATGGAGTGCTGCCGTCAGGCCCAGAAGCGTCACCCCGAGCAGACCGGCTACGACATCGTTGGGAACGGCCCGCAACCGGAACGCCAGCAGTGCTTTTGCGCCCGGAAAGAAACGGGATGAATCGGGGCATGCTGATTTCGGGAAGCAAGTCAGCCGGCGGGAGCGGAACTGACCGGAAGCTCCCAAGAACCAGGCGGAAGCCATTTTTTGAGAGCGGCAACCAGTTCCGCCTCTCGCAGTGGTTTGGAAAGATAGTCATCCATCCCGGCCTCGAGGCAGCGCTCGCGGTCTCCCTGCATCGCCCCCGCGGTAATGGCCACGATCGGAACCGCATGATCGAGCACTCGTGAAGCCGGATCCCGCACGGCTCGCGTCACTGCGTATCCATCCATCACCGGCATCTGCACATCCATCAAAACCAGGTGGTAGCGCCGGCGTTCGAGGGCCTTGAGCGCAGAGGTGCCGTCTTCGACGGTGTCCGCCTTCAGTCCGAGTTTTGCGAGCCTGCCCAGAACGACGCGCTGGTTGATGGAATTGTCCTCGACCAGGAGGATCATCGCACCCTGCGGCTGGCTGGCTTTGAATTCGGCTGAAAAAGCATCGGAGAACCCGCCCGGGGCTTCCATGTGCGGCGCGCGGGCCCGCGAGGGACCGGACGGACGCTGAAAGACAACGGTGAATGTGAACGTCGAGCCCTCCCCGGGTACACTCCGGACCCGGATTGTACCACCCATCATTTCCACGAGTTGCCGGGAGATGGAAAGCCCGAGTCCCGTGCCGCCGAACTTGCGCGTCATCGATGCGTCGACCTGCGTGAAGTTCTGGAAAAGCGACCCTAGTTTGCCGGCTTCGATTCCGATTCCGGTGTCCGACACATCAAAGCGGATGGTGATCCGGCTGCCGGCAATTTCCTCTGCCGTGGCCGAAAGCGAGACCCTGCCCTCCGCTGTGAACTTGATCGCGTTGCCGGCCAGGTTGATCAGAATCTGCCGGAGACGCGCAGGGTCTCCGGCAAGGCGCCTCGGCACATCCGGGCTGATCGCCGTCGAAAACGCGAGGCCTTTGTTCCGTGCGCTCACAGCGAGGAGCGAGACAGATTCCTTCACGAGTTCCTCAAGATCAAATTCCACCTGCTCGAGTTCGAGCTTTCCAGCCTCGATCTTCGAGAGATCAAGGATGTCGTTGATCAATGTGAGAAGGCTCTGAGCGCTGGCCTGGACAGTTTCGGCGCACGCCCGCTGCTCCGGCGTCAGGGATGTATCGAGGAGAAGGTCGTTCATCCCGATAATCCCGTTCATCGGTGTCCGGATTTCGTGGCTCATGTTAGCTAGAAATTCGGATTTCAGCCGCGAGGCCTCAATCGCCTGATCCCGTGCCTGTGCAAGAACCCGCTCGGCTTGCTTCAACTCGGTGATGTCCTGAGCCACCCCGAGGTATCCCAGGATGCGGCCGTCCGAAGAACGGATTGCAGTAACAGCCAGCGAAACGCGAAGAGTGGACCCATCTTTGCGCACGTACGTCCACTCCCGCCGCTCGGCCCCGGCTATTTCCGGCTTGGTCACGAAAACCCGGAACCCCTCAACCGGATAACCCATCTCGCGGCTCAGTTCGCCCCCCCGTTCTTCAACCTCCCGGCTGCTGTGAATGATCGCCGGCGTGACGCGCCCGACAACTTCCTGCGCCGTGTAACCGAGCATCTGCTCGGAGCCCCGGTTGAAGAGGCTGATTGTTCCATCGGGATCCGTCGCGATGATCGACACTTCGGATGCCGCATCCAGAATGTCGGCCAGCAGTTTGCGCGAGCGGAGAATTTCCTCCTCCGCCCGCTTGCGGGCTGTGATGTCGGTGCGGATAGCTAAAAACTTAACAATCGCGCCGGTCGAGTCCTTGCAAGGAAATATCGTCGATTCAACCCAGTAGAGACTGCCGCTCTTTGCGCGGTTGCAAATCTGACCGCGCCAGACCTCACCCCCGAGAATCGTCCCCCAAAGTGATTTCCAGAATTCCTGCGAATGAAACCCGGAATTGATAATCCGGTGGGTCTGCCCGATGAGTTCTTCACGCGAATAGCCGCTGATTGCGCAGAAGAGATCATTGGCTTCAATAATTGTGCCGTCCCTGTCGGTCGTTGCCACAATCGAATGCTGGTCGATCGCGGAACGCAACCACCCCGCCTCATCGCCCATACTCGATAGCCTTTCGGCATCGAAACTGCCATGCACGTTCATCCCCAGCTATTTTAGCCGAAACCAGCTTCTTTCAAAGCAAAGAAATTGGCGCTGGAATCTTCGCTGCGAGGCTGGTAGGGGTCTGAACTTCCCCGATGAAAATTGCGCAGATTCTCTCCACCGCACTTCTCCTGCCCGCATGCGTCCTGCATGCCGCCCCCGAGTCTTCCAGCCCGATCGATATCGACCGGGTGATGCGGACCGCCGCAAAAAAACTTGCAGCCTACGACGCCCTGCACCCCGAAAAAATCGTCTACCCGACGGACGCCAAAGGCGCCACCTGGACGACGGTACTGCCAAAGGACTGGGTCTCGGGGTTCTACCCCGGAACGCTCTGGTATCTTTACGAATACGCCAAAGCCAACAAGTGGCCGGATGCGGACAAATACCGCGCGATGGCCGAAGTCTGGACCGCCGGCCTCGAAAACGAGCAATTCAACACCGACCACCACGACACCGGATTCGTCATCTACGATAGCTACGGGAACGGATTCCGGATCACCGGCAACCCGGCCTATCCTCCGATTATCAAACAGACTGCGCAGTCGCTCGCTTCGCGCTACCTCAAGGAAACCGGGATGATCCGCTCGTGGGGAAAGATCAGCGACACGAGCAGGTTCCAGGTGATCATCGACAACATGATGAACCTCGAACTTCTCGTCTGGTCGGCCAAGAACGGGGGAACGCTCCCCGGCGGCACCTCCGACGACCTCCTCAAACTGGCCAAGGGCCATGCCGATCGCGCAATCGAGCTCTTCTTCCGCCCGGACGGCAGCACGTTTCATGTCGTCGAGCTCGATCCGAAAACCGGCGAGGTCCAGAAAAAGCGCACCCACCAGGGCAAGGCTGATGACAGCACGTGGTCGCGGGGGCAGACATGGGCAATGTATGGGTTCGCTTACATGTACGAAGCCACCGGCGAACAGCGTTACCTCGACGCCTCGCTCAAGGCAGCCGACTATTACCTTGCCCACCTTCCCGCCGACTTTGTTCCACCGTCGGATTTCAACAGCGACCTTCAGGGACTGGAGTTCAAGGACTCGAGCGCCGCGGCGATCGCCGCGTCCGCATTCCTGAGGCTCAGCAAGCTCGTTAAAGACCCCGCGCTCAAAAAGAAATATTTCGATGCGGCCGAGTCAACGCTCAAGGCACTCACCGCGGCACCGTATTTCTCGGAGAGCGACGACAAAGCCAGCCTCCTCGTCTACGCCGCCCGCAACTACCATCCCGACCCGAACCACAAGCTGACCAATACCAGCTTGATCTGGGGTGACTACTACCTCCTCGAAGCCCTGCTCGCCTACCAGGCCCTCGTGGAAGCTGGCAAACCATGAGGCGAGTGCTGGCCGCGGCATCGCTCGCCTTTGCCACGTCATTGCTCCCTGCTCAAGCGGTCCCCTCACCAGACACTCCATCTCTCTCGAAGACCTTCCAGTCCTCGCTTCCTGCCCACCCGCGGCTCCTCTTCCGCAAGGAGCAGATCCCGGACCTCGAAAAAAAGGCGGACTCCTGTCCTGAACTTCGACTTGTCCGCGACAGCATCCTCACTGAAGCCAATGCGACGCTCACCAAACCTCCTCTCAAGCGGATTATGGACGGGAGGCGCCTGCTTCAGGTATCGCGGGATTGCCTGCACCGGGTCACCACCCTCGCTCTGGCGTGGCAGCTCACAGGAGACAAGCGCTACAGCCGCCGGGCCGCGGATGAGATGCTCAACGTGGCAGCTTTTTCCGACTGGAACCCCTCGCATTTCCTCGACGTCGCAGAGATGACTGCCGCACTCGGCCTCGGCTACGACTGGCTTTACGATGTCCTCGATCCGGAAGACCGCCAGAAAATCCGCGAGGCCATCGTGCAGAAGGGCCTCAACCCGTCGTTTGCCGGAAATTCGTCCTGGGCCAGAGGAACCAACAACTGGAACCAGGTCTGCAACGGCGGGCTTACCCTTGGAGCATTGGCCATCGCCGAGGACGAACCGGAGCTGGCAGCAAAGATCGTTGCCCGTGCCGTGGAGGGGCTGCCCTTCGTGCTCAAAGGCTACGCCCCGGACGGAGTTTACCCCGAAGGGCCCGTCTATTGGAACTACGGCACAACATTCAATGTCCTGTTCCTCGCGGCGATTGAATCGGCGCTCGGCACCGACTTCGGGCTGGGACGCGCGCGGGGCTTTTTGGAATCGGCGACATTTATGAGGCATGTCACCGGTCCGACCGGCTTGTTTCACAACTTTTCCGATTGCGGCGAGGGGGGGGAGGTCGCCCCTGCCCTTTTCTGGTTTGCCTCGAAAACCAACGACCCCTCGGTAGCGAGCCTGCAGCGCGCCCGGATCACTGACGGCCCAGGCAAGACGGGCGCCGGCCGCGCCCGGTTCTTTCCGTTCCTCCTGCTGTGGCTCACTCCCGCGGCGCAGAACTCTGCACCGAAATTACTCGATTGGGTCGGACAGGGGCCGAATCCCGTCGCCTATTTCCGGAGCGACTGGTCGCCGGATGCCGCATTCGCCGGCATCAAGGCAGGCTCGCCCTCAGAGAACCACGGGCACATGGACGCAGGGTCATTCGTCTTTGACGCCCTCGGCGAACGTTGGGTGCGCGACCTCGGGGCCCAGGGCTACACCGACATTGAAAAGCGCGGGATCAACCTCTGGAGCATGAAACAAAAATCCCCCCGGTGGTCGATCTTCCGCCTCTCCAACCTCGGACACAGCACACTTGTCATCGACGGTGCGCTGCAAAATGTGGCCGGCCATGCCTCGCTCAGCGCCCGCAGCCTACAGGCCGGATCGCCTGCGGCAACGGTCGACTGCTCCCCGATCTATTCCGGCCAGGCCGCCAAAGCCATGCGCACCTTCACCTTCCGCGACCGGAAGTCCCTCCTCATCGAGGATGCCATCACTAGCGTGTCCAAGTCCGGAACCGTCCGCTGGCAGATCATTACGCAGTCCGACGTCGCGATCGAGGGCGGCGATGCCATCCTCCGGAAAAACGGCAAATCGGTCCGCGTGCGGAAGCTTTCCCCCGCCGGCTCGTGGAAGATCGTGGACGTCTCCAAGCCGCCGATGGATTTCGATGGCCCGAACCCGGGGACCAGGCTCCTCGCCCTGGATGTGCCGGTTCAGGCGGGGGATTCCCCGAAGATCGCTGTGGAACTCATCCCCCTGCCTAAAACGAATAACTGATGCTGAATCAAATCCTCGCCAAGCCCCGCTCTGGCCGCTAAATTCCCGCTTTTCCGATCTCATAAAAATGAAGACCAGACTCTCCACCGGCCCGGATGCATTCTCCCGCATGACGACGCAGGAATTGCGCGACACGTTCCTCATCGATTCTCTCTTCCTCCCGGACGAGCTCGAACTCATCTACTGGGAGGTCGACCGCACGATCATCGGATCGGCCGTCCCGGCCACCGCCCCGCTCGCGCTCGTCGCCTCGCAAAAGGAACTGGCCGCCGAGTTCTTCCTCGAACGCCGCGAGCTCGGCATCCTCAATATTGGCGGACCTGGTAGCGTTGTCACCGATGGCGCCACCCACCGCCTCGAAAAGCTCGACACGCTCTACGTCGGACGTGGCACGCGTGACGTCTCGTTCGCAAGCGACTCCCCGGCCGATCCCGCAAAGTTTTTCCTCATGAGCTATCCGGCCCATGCGGTCCATCCGACCGCCCTCGTCCGACCGGCCGACGCCAACCAGCTCAACCTCGGTGATACCGCCACAGCTAACAAACGCACGATCGTTCAGCAGATCCACGAGAAGGGCGCAAAAAGCTGCCAGCTCGTCATGGGGTTCACTGAACTCGAACAAGGCAGTATCTGGAACACAATGCCCGCCCACACCCACCAGCGCCGCTCGGAGGTCTACCTCTACTTCGACATTCCCGACAATCAGGCGGTCTTCCACTTCATGGGCCCCGGCAACGAGACCCGCCACCTCCTCGTTCACCCCGGGCAGGCTGTCCTCTCGCCGATCTGGAGCATCCACTCCGGTGCCGGCACTGCCGCCTACAGGTTCTGCTGGGCGATGGGCGGCGAAAACCAGCGCTTCGACGACATGGACGGCATCCCGGTCCGCGACCTCAAATAATTTCAACTCCACCACAACACCATGAGCAACATCCTCGACCAATTTAAACTCACCGGCAAAGTCGCCGTCGTCACCGGAGCCGGCCGCGGCCTCGGCCAGGGCATGGCCATCGCCCTCGCCCAGGCAGGCGCCGATGTCCTCGCCGTCGACATCATCGACTCGACTGATACCAAGGCCCAAATCGAAGCGCTCGGCCGCCGTTGCGCGACCTTTTCCGGCGACATCACCGCTCCCGGTGTGCCAGAGCAAATTGTCAAAAAGGCGGTTGAGGCGCTCGGTCGTCTCGACATCCTCGTCAATAATGCCGGCATCATCCGCCGCGCCGACTTCCTCGACTTTTCCGAAAAGGACTGGGACGACGTCATGAACCTCAACATCAAGGCCGTCTTCCTCCTCAGCCAGGCGGCCGCCCGTCAGATGGTCGCACAGAACCAAGGGGGGAAAATTATCAGCATCGCATCGATGCTTTCGTTCCAGGGTGGCATCCGCGTCCCATCCTACACTTCCTCGAAGAGCGCCGTCATGGGCCTCACCCGCCTCATGGCCTGCGAGCTCGGCCCGAAGGGCATCAATTGCAACGCGATCGCCCCTGGATACATGGCGACCGACAACACGACCGCCCTCCGCGCCGATGCCGCCCGCAATGAGGCAATCCTTGAGCGCATCCCGCTCGGCCGCTGGGGCACCCCGGAAGACCTTCGCGGTGCCGTCGTCTTTCTCGCCTCCGAGGCCGCCTCATACGTCAACGGATACACCGTCGCCGTCGATGGCGGCTGGCTCGCCCGCTGATCCCTCAATAAAAACCCGGGAACTCAAATCCTGTCATTTGAGTTCCCAACTCCCCCCACTCCCGGATGCCCGCCCTTAACTCCCTCAATAATAAAATCGGCAAATACCGCTGGACGATCTGCTCCCTCCTCTTCTTTGCCACCACCATCAACTACCTCGACCGGCAGGTCCTCAGCCTCCTCAAGGGGGACCTCGAGGTGGAGTTCAACTGGACCGACACGGACTACGCGAACATCGTGATGGTGTTCCAGCTTGTCTATGCGGTCTCGATGCTCTTTGCCGGTCGCATGATTGACTGGCTGGGGACGAAGCGCGGCTTTGCGTGGTCGCTGATCATCTGGTCGGTCGGCGCTATGGTGCATGCTCTGGCCCGCGGGACAGGCGGCTTCATGGTCGCCCGCGGCATTCTGGGTTTCGGCGAGGCGGGCAACTTTCCGGCCGCCATCAAGACGACCGCCGAGTGGTTTCCGAAGAAGGAACGGGCGCTCGCGACCGGTATCTTCAACTCCGGCACGAATGTCGGTGCGATCCTCGCTCCGCTCACCGTCCCCTGGCTTGCGAAGCACTGGGGCTGGCAGGGCGCGTTCCTCATCGTCGGTGCGGTCGGGTTTATCTGGCTGATCTTCTGGTATTGGCTCTACGACACGCCCGCGCAGCAGAAGCGCCTCGGTAAGCCGGAATTCGATTACATCCACAGCGACCTCGATGAGAATCCGGCCACCCCCGAAGTCGCGCCAGCCGTTCCGGGGGCGCGGAAGGAACCCTGGTATGTCGAGTGGGGCAAGCTGCTCGGCTGCCGTCAGACTTGGTCGTTCGCCTTCGGAAAATTCATGACTGACGGCGTCTGGTGGTTTTTCCTCTTCTGGCTCCCGGCCTTTCTGAAGGCCCAATACGGGATGACCGGCCTACAGATTGCCTTCCCGCTAGCCGTCCTCTACTCGATGACCTGCATCGGCAGCATCGGCGGCGGCTGGTTTCCGATGTATTTCATCAACCGCGGCGACGAACCGTATTCCGGACGCATGAAGGCGATGCTCATCATTGCTTTCTTTCCCCTCTGCGTCCTGCTCGCGCAGCCGTTCGGCGGATACAGCTACTGGGTCCCCGTGCTCCTCATCGGCGTCGGGGCCGCCGCCCACCAGGCTTGGTCGGCCAACATCTTCACCACCGTCTCCGACATGTTCCCCAAACGCACGGTCGCTTCCGTGATCGGCATCGGCGGGATGTTCGGCGGGTTTGGTGGCATCGTCGTCAACAAATCCGGCGGCTGGCTGTTCGACGCCTACCGGCAGGCCGGGATTGCCAAGGCCTGGGTCGAAGCCAAATCCGGATCGCTCGCGGGCTACCTCGAGCAGATCCTCGCCCTCAAGCTGGTCAACTCACACGGAAACGCGATCAACCTCAACACGGCTGAACTCGGCAGCCTCCCGAAGGATGTCATTGCACAGCTCCAGGCGATCAATCCGGACAGCTTTTCCCAGCTCAAGTCGCTTCAGGCCGGCATCGTCCAGCACGAGATGAGCACCGCCTACGGGATCATGTTCGCAGTCTGCGCCCTCGCCTATCTCGCCGCTTGGATCGTCATGAAAACTCTCGTTCCAAAATTCCAGAAGATCGAGAACCTCTAAGACGGCCGGCACTCAGCGGCCGGGCAACATTCCGAAAAAACGGAAACGCTTGATCAGACCGTCCGGCCACACGCTCAAGGCCGCGGAAAAGCGCTCCAGATCGTGCCGACACGCGCCCGGGAGCTGTGTTCTACCGTCGCGCTTTCCAAACCGCCGCGTCCACGCAGGCCCAGATGTGGATCACCCACCCCATAGTGCCGGCGGTGATGAACCAGACCATGCCTGCCCCCAAAAAGAAAAGCAGCGCCGCCAGAATCCGTCCCTGGATCAGTTGCCCCAGCCCCGGAAAGAAGAAGCTGCAGAGTGCTGCAATCACATTGCCCGCCGTACCACGTCCCGTGTCCATGCCCGGAATTATCCAATGGTTCCGCCACCCGCGCAAGCGAATCCCGCCAACCGGAAATACGGCTGCTTATAAGCCTGCTGAACCCCATTTCAATCCGCGCGCCCGCGAGGGGCGCGACTCGGCAAGGCCCAGCGAGTCCGCGACGGCAAAGAGTTTCAATCCGCGCGCCCGCGAGGGGCGCGACGATCCTGCAGTCCACCTTCGCCGAGCAATCGTGGTTTCAATCCGCGCGCCCGCGAGGGGCGCGACGCTCGAGGGCGCGGATGAGGATCTCATCGGTCGTGTTTCAATCCGCGCGCCCGCGAGGGGCGCGACCCTTGTCCGAGTCCGACTTCACGACCTTTGTCTTGTTTCAATCCGCGCGCCCGCGAGGGGCGCGACATCTAAGTCTGCCTTGACGTATTCAACGGCAAGCGTTTCAATCCGCGCGCCCGCGAGGGGCGCGACAGGACGCCGTTGCAGATTACGCAGAAGCAATGCAGTTTCAATCCGCGCGCCCGCGAGGGGCGCGACTAAAGCGTCTGGCGAGTCATTCTTCTATGTCGTTGTTTCAATCCGCGCGCCCGCGAGGGGCGCGACCTCGGCAGGCTTCCGTTTTCGCGGAGGACTTGGCGGTTTCAATCCGCGCGCCCGCGAGGGGCGCGACTTTTGCGTTCCAACAACATCCTTCTCCACCGGCGGTTTCAATCCGCGCGCCCGCGAGGGGCGCGACCTGACAAAGAATGACCGTAGAAACTCCTGTTGTTTTGTTTCAATCCGCGCGCCCGCGAGGGGCGCGACGATCATCGGGACCGTGATCGTCTGCTACGCGCTGTTTCAATCCGCGCGCCCGCGAGGGGCGCGACGCGGGATCGCCAACTCAACAACTCCGCCAAGTTGTTTCAATCCGCGCGCCCGCGAGGGGCGCGACGGCCGACAATCCGCGAGTATCTCGTTTTCAGCGAGTTTCAATCCGCGCGCCCGCGAGGGGCGCGACGTCTCGCAGGTTATCGAAGCTGCCAAGTCGCAAGTTTCAATCCGCGCGCCCGCGAGGGGCGCGACCTTTGTCGCTGTCGCTCTTCACAACCTTTGTCTTGTTTCAATCCGCGCGCCCGCGAGGGGCGCGACACTCGGCCACAATGCCATGTCGTGCGACCTTCTGGTTTCAATCCGCGCGCCCGCGAGGGGCGCGACAACCTGCCAAAACTTGTCCCGTCAAATGTTGTTGTTTCAATCCGCGCGCCCGCGAGGGGCGCGACACGGCAACGCAAGACGCTCAAGGAGCAACTGGACGTTTCAATCCGCGCGCCCGCGAGGGGCGCGACACGGCACGAACTACGCGGCGTTTGCGAGCGACGGTTTCAATCCGCGCGCCCGCGAGGGGCGCGACCGTCTCGCCTGGAGACTTGCGAATCTGCGCGTAGTTTCAATCCGCGCGCCCGCGAGGGGCGCGACCACCCGGCAAGCGTTGGCTCATACTCCAGCTAGAGTTTCAATCCGCGCGCCCGCGAGGGGCGCGACAGGTTGTAGGATGTCACTTCACTCCGGCGACAGAGTTTCAATCCGCGCGCCCGCGAGGGGCGCGACAGTAGCCTGGCGGCTAACGACACAAGCAAATGACGTTTCAATCCGCGCGCCCGCGAGGGGCGCGACTGCCGCCAGCATTCAAGCAGAGCGCGGAACCGGGGTTTCAATCCGCGCGCCCGCGAGGGGCGCGACTCGGCGCGGAGGCGGCGGGGACGGGGACTGCGCGGTTTCAATCCGCGCGCCCGCGAGGGGCGCGACATCATGAGATGCTCCGCAGAGAACATCTCCCCATTGTTTCAATCCGCGCGCCCGCGAGGGGCGCGACGGTCGATCCCATGCCCCTCATCATCCGACCAAGAGTTTCAATCCGCGCGCCCGCGAGGGGCGCGACCCTCGCGCGCCTTCAGCCTCACAAACTGCATCTTGTTTCAATCCGCGCGCCCGCGAGGGGCGCGACCATGGCACGGTTTCGGCCTTTTACGAGGTCTAATGTTTCAATCCGCGCGCCCGCGAGGGGCGCGACGTGTCCTTCTCTCGTTCCACCTGGCCTGGTCAATGTTTCAATCCGCGCGCCCGCGAGGGGCGCGACTTGTCCAGGGCAAATATTACTCTGGCTTTTGATGGTTTCAATCCGCGCGCCCGCGAGGGGCGCGACGGTGGGCCGGTGGCGGTGCATACATCGGACAACTGTTTCAATCCGCGCGCCCGCGAGGGGCGCGACGCTTCACGGAGCTCCAACGTGCGCTCGGCCGCGTGGTTTCAATCCGCGCGCCCGCGAGGGGCGCGACTCGCTCACAGCCCGCAGGCGATCCGCAGCGGGGTGTTTCAATCCGCGCGCCCGCGAGGGGCGCGACCCCTCATCATCCGACCAAGAGAAATCCAGCTTCGTTTCAATCCGCGCGCCCGCGAGGGGCGCGACCGACGACAAGACGCGCGAGGCGATCCCGCCGGAGGTTTCAATCCGCGCGCCCGCGAGGGGCGCGACTTCCGGGCAAGGTGCCGGCCATCGCATGGGGTGGTTTCAATCCGCGCGCCCGCGAGGGGCGCGACCCCTCCTCGCATTCGGATTTGCCGCCAAAGAAGTGTTTCAATCCGCGCGCCCGCGAGGGGCGCGACAACCGCGCGGCCTCCAGCCTCCACGGCCTGCGGAGTTTCAATCCGCGCGCCCGCGAGGGGCGCGACGCGGCGATTTCAGCGGCTCGGGCGGTGGCGATGGTTTCAATCCGCGCGCCCGCGAGGGGCGCGACTTTGGGTTGCCATATCGGCGGCCAGTTGCTTGGCGTTTCAATCCGCGCGCCCGCGAGGGGCGCGACGCAACGCTTGCGATGTTTCATCGGCGGTCAGGCTGTTTCAATCCGCGCGCCCGCGAGGGGCGCGACGGCAACGCTTGCGATGTTTCATCGGCGGTCAGGCTGTTTCAATCCGCGCGCCCGCGAGGGGCGCGACAAACTGAACGTCGCAACCATACAAGCCAAAGAGAGTTTCAATCCGCGCGCCCGCGAGGGGCGCGACCTATTCGGCGCCACTCGATCGGGAGCCCTTTCGTGTTTCAATCCGCGCGCCCGCGAGGGGCGCGACCTATTC
>Ga0209398_1000470_pt1 | contig 25027 bp, 19 predicted proteins | sample AshMeaBigSpring_FD_184125 | JGI IMG/M metagenome (GOLD analysis project Ga0209398, IMG submission 184125) | Groundwater microbial communities from Big Spring, Nevada to study Microbial Dark Matter (Phase II) - Ash Meadows Big Spring (SPAdes)... | ecosystem: Environmental > Aquatic > Deep... | reverse complement strand
ACAAAACCCGGTGATGTGTATTTTGAATTTACAGAAAAAGGAAAAACCAATAAAGTAAAGTGGCAATTACAAGCTAGAAGAAAAGGCAACGGAAGTAGTTTTGCAAAAGGTGTTACTTCTGAAGACTTTATATATTTTTTAATGCCTGACAGATTTAGTAATGGAGATGTTACCAACGATAGAATTGCAGGCATGAGAGATCAAACATTGAATAGAGATTCTATTTATCACCGTCATGGTGGCGATTTGCAAGGAATTATTAATCATTTAGACTATATTCAAAGCCTTGGTGCAACAGCATTATGGCTTACTCCTGTTTTAGAAAACGATATGCCCAATAGAACAGAACATGGCTATGCATTTACCGATCATTATTCTATTGAGCCAAGATTTGGTGGATCGTCTGCTTACAAAAAACTAAGTGATGAACTTCATAAAAGAGGCATGAAGCTAATTCAAGATGCTGTGTACAACCATGTTGGTAGCTATCATTTTACTTTTACGGAACAGCCAACCAAAGATTGGTATCATCAATGGCCAAAATATACTGGTACAAGTTTTAAAGATCAGCCCATTTTTGACCCATATGGCTCTAAAAAAGATAGTAAAATAACAGTTGATGGTTGGTTTACACCACAAATGCCAGACCTAAATCAAAACAATCCTTATGTTGTAAATTATTTAATTCAACATGCTATTTGGTGTGTAGAAGAATTTGCACTAGATGGTTGGAGAATTGATACATACATCTACAATGATTTGCCTTTCATGAACAAGTGCAATGCTGCTTTGTTAAAAGAATATCCTTCTTTAACTATGTTTGGTGAAACTTGGGTAAACGGTGTTATTAATCAAAGCTATTTTGTAGAAAATACTATTCAAATTCCTTTCAAAAGTAATTTACAAGGAGCAACTGATTTTCAAACTTTATTTAGTGGTATTCAACCTGCCATGAACGAAAAATTTGGTTGGAATGATGGTGTAAATAAATTATACACCACATTAGCCCAAGATTTTGTGTACAAAAATCCGATGCGTAATGTTATTTTTCTCGATAACCATGATATGACTCGTTTTTTTAGTTATGTAAGAGAAGATGTAGAAAAACAAAAAATGGGAATTACATGGTTGTTGACTTGTAGAGGAATTCCGCAACTATATTATGGTACAGAAATTTTAATGAAAGGTGAAAGTAATCCTGATGGTTGGGTTCGATTAGATTTTGCAGGTGGTTGGAATGGCGATAAAAAAAATGCATTTACTGGTGAAGGACTAACAACAGCTGAAAAAGATGTTTTAGATCTTACCAAAAAGCTAGGTATGTTTAGAAAAAACAGTGCTGCTTTAAAGTCTGGAAAAATGATGCAGTATTTGCCTGAAAACGGTTTGTATGTTTATTTTAGATACACCAATTCAGAAACGGTAATGTGTGTAATGAATACAGCAGAAAATGAACAAACAGTTGATTTTAATAAATATACCGAAAGAACAAATGGTTTTACAGTGGCAGAAGATGTGGTTAGTGGCAAAAAATATGGAAAATCATTTACCATTCCTGCTAAAAAAATGTGGGTGCTTCGTTTAAAAAACGACTAGTGTTTATTGAAGATTAAAGCATTGTAAATATTACTTTTGCAGCTATGTCTGCAGAAAAAATTATTTCAGATTTACAGAAAAAAAATTACAAACCAATTTACTGGTTAGAAGGTGAGGAGTCGTACTTTATTGATGAAGTAATGACATATGCAGAGCATAAAATTTTAACTGAAAGCGAAGCCAGCTTTAACTTATCTATTTTTTATGGACGAGATGCTAACTGGGCAGATGTTGTAAATGCTTGCAAACGTTACCCCATGTTTGCAGAATATCAGGTGGTGTTGTTAAAAGAAGCACAACACATGAAAGATTTAGATAAGTTAGAAAGCTATATCGAAAATCCGCTGTCTTCTACACTTTTTTTTGTAAGCCATAAAGAAAAAAAAATTGATGGAAGAGGAAAGCTTGCCAAAGTTTTAAAAACTAAAGGCGAACTTTTAACTACCAAAAAGTTGTATGATAATCAATTGCCAGATTGGGCAAATACCATGATTCAAAAACATGGATTATCTATTCAGCAAAAAGCATTGATATTATTGGTAGAACATGTAGGTAACGATTTAAGTAGATTACAAAATGAAATAGAAAAACTAACAGTAAACTTAAACGGTAGAAAATCGATAACAGAAGATGATATTGAAAAGTACATTGGTGTAAGTAAAGAATACAATGTATTTGAGCTACAAGATGCATTGGGTAAAAAAAACTTGGCAAAAGCAATTAAGATTAATCAATATTTTGCTGCCAATCCAAAGGCAACGCCTATACAATTAACGCTACCTGCATTGTACAATTATTTTAGCAAAGTATATATGGTTTTTGGAGTTCAAAGCAACGATGAAAAAATAATTGCAAGTACTTTAGGGTTATCGCCCTTTTTTGTAAAAGATTATATTCAATCTGCAGAAGTATATGGTCAACAAGGTATTGAACGAGTATTGCTTTTATTACATGAATACAATTTACGCAGTATTGGTATTAACGATGCAGGAACAGAACATGCCGACTTAATGAAAGAATTAATTGTGAAAATGACATCTTAATAGTTGCAAATTATCGTTGCTTTTGTACAATTACGTCGTACACATCTGCATAACTACTACCAATTGGTATTTCTTTGCCTGAAACCTGTAATTTAGTTCTGCTATATTTTTCAATTTTTGATAATGGAATAATATAAGAACGATGTACACGTACAAACTCTTTTGATGGTAATTTTTCTGCAATACTTTTCAGAGTCATTAAGGTTAAAACAGGCGTTGGTTTAATGTAAATTTTAATATAATCGTCTAAGGCTTCTACCAAATCAATATCTTTTAAATTAATCTTCATCATTTCATAATTCACCTTCACAAAAATGGAGCTTAAGTTAACTTCTTGAGATGATAAAAATTCAACATATTCTTTAGCCTTGTAGGTAGCTTTTAAAAATCGTTCAAATTCAAAAGGTTTTAGTAAGTAGTCGATTGCATCTACATTAAATCCATCAACAGCAAAATCTTTAAAAGCTGTTGTAAATATTACTTGAGGTTTATTGTTGGGCAAACTTTTATAAAACTGTAATCCATTTATATCAGGCATTTGTATATCTAAAAAAATAAGATCTATTGTGTTGTTTTTTAAATAGTTGAATGCTTCATCTGGGTTTGTAAATGTTTTCTTCAATTCAACAAACTGAATTTTTTCACAATGTTTAATAATCAATTGTAGAGCCAATGGTTCGTCGTCTAGTGCAATTGCGGTAATCATTATAGTTCAATGTGTAAGGTTACAGAATAGGTTGATTGTTGATTTTCTATGTTCAACTCATGTTTGTTTGGATACAATAATGCCAATCTTCTTTTCACATTATTAATTCCAATTCCTGTAGTTTCTTGTATGTTGTTTTCAGAAGTTACAATATGATTATTGGCAGTAAATGTTAATTGATTGTCTATGCATTTCAACTGAATATCAATCGATGAGTTTTCTTTTGTGCTCACACCGTATTTAAATGCATTTTCAACAAATGAGATAAATAAAAGTGGAGCAATCATTTTATTATTCGCCATTCCTTCAACCAAAAAGTTAACTTTTACCTTTTCGGTTAAACGAACCATTTGTAAATCGATATAGTTTTGAATAAACACAATTTCCTGTTCTAATGTCACAACATTACTTTGTGCATCAGATAAAATATATCTCATAATAGCAGAAAGTTTTAATATAGATGGAGCTGTTTGCTGACTTTCTACTACTGCTAATGAATAAATATTATTGAGGGTATTAAAAAAGAAATGAGGATTTATTTGCGATTTTAAAAATGATAATTCCGTGTTCAATTTTTCGGTTTCTACTTCTTTTTTAGTGGCCTCACTTTTAAGCCATTGTTGAATTACAGTAATGCAAGTTCCAATTGCGAAAACGAGAAAAAATATTACATACGAGCCTGGAAAAAAGGTAAATCTGTTTCTCCCTTTTCTGAAATTTGATTTTTTAGAAGTTTTGTTAATAGGCTTTACAGAAGAGTCTAATGGAACTTCTATTTTGTCGAATTTGGGTTCTATACTTGGCTTAAAATAGCCGTTGCCAAATTTTGGTGTTTCTATGGCATTTGCAATAAATTTAGGAACAGTTGAGAAAATAATAAAACTTGCAGCAATTAGTAAACAATATTTCAGCCATTTCTTCTGCAATAAAAAAAAGGGGATGAGCAAAAGTGTATTTAAATAATAAAATACAACAATAAAAGTACCACTTAAAAGCATAAACGATTTAAAATGCAAACTCATTTCAAATCCATTTTTTACGGGTGGCTGAAAAATAAAAGGGATTAATAAAAAACATGTCCAAACAGCAATATGAATAATAATTGTTAGTGGACGTTTAAGTTTATGCTTCAAGAGATTTCATTTGTTCAAATGTAGGTTTGTAAAACAATTGCCTACTTATATTATGGGTAAATGAAAAGCGTAAGTCGGTGAATAATTTAATACGATTCTGATTCGTTCGGAAAATTTTCTTTTTTTATATCATCAATGTAGTTAGTAACAGCATTGTTAATTTGTTGTTGTAAGTTTAAATATTGACGTAAAAAACGGGGTTTAAAACTATTATTTATGCCAAGCATATCATGCATTACTAAAACTTGACCATCACAGTATTTTCCTGCACCAATACCAATGGTAGGAATATGAATTTGGGTAGAAATTTCTTTTGCAAGTACAGCAGGAATTTTTTCTAACACAACAGCAAAACAACCTGCTTCTTCAAGTAAAGCGATATCTTTTTTCAGCGTTAAAGCTTCTGCTTCTTCTTTTGCTCTTACAGTGTATGTGCCAAATTGATTAATACTTTGAGGTGTTAATCCCAAATGCCCCATTACAGGAATTCCAGCATTTACAATTTTTTTAATACTGTCTATTACATTTTCTCCACCCTCTAGTTTTACAGCATGTGCACCTGTTTCTTTCATAATTCTAACTGCAGATGCCAATGCAATCTCAGAGTTAGATTGATAACTGCCAAAAGGCATATCTACAACTACAAAACTTCTACTAACAGCTTTCATTACACATTGTGCATGGTAAATCATATGGTCTAATGTAATGGGTAATGTAGTTTCATTTCCTGCCATTACATTGCTAGCACTGTCACCAACTAAAATAATGTCTATACCAGCCTCATCAAAAATTTTTGCAAAAGAATAATCATATGCTGTAAGCATAGAAATTTTTTCTCCGCTACTCTTCATTTTCAAAAGCGTATTGGTTGTTATTTTTTTTATTTCTTTATGTAAAGACATAGTTGTTGTTTTTTGTAGAATAATTTTCTGTTGCAAAAATCAGATTTAAAACGAACCAAGTTCTGTGTACAAATTTTTTATTAACCCATCTGCTAATCCAATTTTTGGAACATGAATTTCTTCAATATCGGCCCATTTCATCACATTCATATAAATTAATAAAGCAGGTACAATAACATCTGCTCTATCTTCTCTAAGTTTATAAATACGAGTTAATTCTTCAACAGAATAGCTACTCAATTCTTTATGGAAATCTCTTAAAAGTTGTAGCGATAATGGTTTTCCTTCTTTTTTCTTACTAAGAGAAAAAATTTTGTTGATGTTGCCGCCACTTCCAATGGCTTTTATAGGTAAGTTGGTTTTGGTATTTTGTTTTAAATGCGTTCTCATTTCGTCCCAAACCGTATCATGTACTAAGCCTTTTAATAATCGAATAGTGCCAATGTTAAAGCTTTCTCTATACTTCATTGTGTTGTCGGTAAAAAAAGTTAACTCAGTACTACCACCACCAACGTCGATGTATAAATAGGAATAATTGCTATCTAAGTCTTCAGCAATATGCGTTTGATTAATCATAGTAGCTTCTTTATCGCCGCTAATTATCTCAATTTCTATTCCTGTTTCTAGCTTTACTTTTTTAATAATATCAATGCTGTTTTTGGCATCTCTCATGGCACTTGTAGCACAAGCCCTTACATGTTCTACACCATATGCTTTTAGTAAATGACTATAAGCTTTCATGGTTTCTAATATCATAGTTCTTTTGGGCTTGCTAATTTCTCCCGTTTCAAAAACGTCAAAACCTAGCCTAAGCGGAACACGTATTAAATTTATTTTATTGAATTGAGGTACTCCTGATTCTTGCTTTACAACATCGGTTATCAATAATCTTGCTGCATTACTACCAATATCAATTGCTGCTAGTCTCAACTTTTTTTACCGTTTTTTGGTGGAGGTATAAATACGTTTCTATTTGGGAGCGTATTTTCTTTTTACCGCCGAAAGATACATAGTTATTACTAAGTTCATTGTTTAGAATACGAGCCTTAACGTTATCGCTTAATTGAATGTTAATAATATCTTTCAATTCTTGCTTTATTTTTGGATCTGTAATAGGTATTGCAGCTTCTATTCTATGGTCAAGATTACGTACCATCCAATCGGCAGAAGAAATGTATATTTTTTCTTTTCCCCCATTATTAAAAATAATTACTCTAGCATGTTCTAAATATTCATCAACAATGCTAATTGCTTTAATAGGATGTTTAAACTTTTTGTTTTCAATCATTGCACAAAAAATTCCTCTCACAATTAGTTGAATTTTTACGCCTGCCATGGCTGCTTGATACAATTTATCCATTAAAATGGCATCGCTTATTGAGTTTACTTTTAAAATAACAGAAGCTTCTTTTCCTAATTTTGCCAATTTTATTTCTCTATCAATTTGTAATTCAAATTCTTTACGCATAGAAAGTGGACAAATAAGCAAGGTTTTGCAAAGTCTTAATTGTGCTATACCAGCCTTCCAATTTTCGAGATACCTAAAAATTCTATTAATATCTGCCATTACATTTCTGTTCGATGTAAGCAAACAATGATCGCTATAAACTTTAGCAGTTCTTTCGTTTAAGTTACCAGTACTTACAAAGCCATATTGAATAATTCTGCTTCCAACTCTTTTTTTAATGATGCATAGCTTGGCATGTATTTTCATTTTCGGAACTCCCAATAGAACTTTAACGCCTTCTTCTTCTAAAATTTTTTTCCATTCTAAATTTGCTTCTTCATCAAAACGGGCTTTTAACTCAAGCATTACCACTACTTCTTTTCCATTTCTTGCAGCATTAATAAGTGCGTTGATGACTTTAGAATTTGGGGCTAATCGATACGCTGTAATTTTAATCGAAGAAACATCAGGGTCCATTGCTGCTTCTCTCAATAAATCGATTACACTGTTAAAGGAATGGTAAGGAAAATTGAGTAAAATATCTTGTTTAATAATGACATCGGTAACTCTAACTGAGTTTAACAATGCAGGATGTGTAATGGAATTTCTTCTAGTACTTTTTGTATTAAATACATCAGGAAAATCCATAAAATGCCTGAAATTATGAATTCTTCCACCAGGAATAATATTACTTTTTCTAGATAAATTTAGCCTACGAATAAGATACTCTAATAGGCCTGCATCCATTTCTTTATCATATACAAAACGAACAGGTTTTCCTTTTCGTCTATTCTTTAGTCCTTTCTCCATTTTCTCTACAAACGTGGTACTAACATCGTTGTCTATATCAATTTCTGCGTCTTTTGTTACTTTAAAAACATGTGCGTCAAAGTAGTCGTAATCGAAGTAAGAAAAAATATTGGGTAAATTAAATCTAATTACATCTTCCAATAAAATTATATTCTGTTCACCAGCTTTTGAGGGAAGTAATACAAAACGACCAACAGCTTTAGCAGGAATTTCAATCAACGCATATTTTTGATCGTAAGCATTGTCTTTTTTACGCATCACAATTCCTAAATAAATGCTTTTATCTCTTAAATAAGGTAATTGAGGAAGTGTTTCAATCATTAAAGGTATTACATTGCTCCGTACTTGTTCGTCGAAGAAATGTTTTACAAAATCTTTTTGTGTTTTGGTAAGCGATTTTTCGGTGATAATTGAAATTTTTTCTTTTTTCAATTCTTTTAAAATGCCTTCCCAAATTCTATTAAATTCATTTTGTTGACGTAAAACAATGGTTTGAATTTGATCTAATATACTTTGAGGATCATCTTCCATGTGCATGTTTAGTCGCTTTCTTTTTTCAGAAAACTCTAACATGCGTTTTAGTGTAGCCACACGTACTCTAAAAAATTCATCACTATTATTAGAAAAAATACCTAAAAAACGAATTCTTTCTTTTAATGGAACAGTGCTGTCATTTGCTTCTTGTAGTACTCTTGCATTAAAACTTAACCAACTAATATCTCTTTGAATAAATTGCTTTTTGTTCATACCAGTTCTGTAATTCCTGCATCAAATATAATCTTTGTATTTTTGCGTGTATGTTAAGTTTAGGCAATTATTAAACTTGGGTGAATAAAAAAAGCAGCATTATGTGCTGCTTTTTAACTTAATATAAACTCAAAATTTAAAAAATATTTTTAGGATTTCTAACCTTGTTTCTATACTTGTAACTTCTTCCAGGTGAAGAATAAAAATCTAAATCTTTACCAAAATTTAAACCCAATAAATTAAAAGTAGCTCTTATTTGAAAGGTATAAAAAAAATCTTTACTTTTAGATCCACCTCTAGGTTGTCCGAAATTTACGGGTCTTCCGTCAATTTCATATTGTCTGTAATTTAATAACAATGCTTGTGTTTGTCCAGCATTAATAAATTCTTGAGGTGCTATGTAAGTTGTGCTTACATCATCAAGATAATCAGTAAAGGTATTTCTGAAAGAAAACTCACCACCTAAGCTAACGATTTCTGAAATTTTATACTTGATACCTAACCCATATTGAATGTTCATTTGAGTGAGATTATATCTACGGTCGTCATATAAACCACTCGGTAAATACTGACCTTCAGTTCCAATGGCATGCAAATTTACTTTTTCTCCATTGGCATCGATGGTGGTGGGGTTGAACTTGTAGATAGATGGACCCGCAAAAACATAAGGTACAATAGAATATTCATCATTGTTAACGAAATCATACTCTGCTAAAAATGCAACCTCGAAAATGTTTGATTTAAAACTTAAATTTCTATCTCTTAAATCTTTTCTTGCAGCATATTTATCGTTGCCTTGAATGCCTAAATTAGTAAAATTAATTCTTGCCCTTAGCTTTTCTAAAACCTCATAACTAATACCCACACTAATGGCAGGCGAAGTTTGCTGAAAAACAGGAGAACCCTGAACTAAGTCACCTAAATATGCACTCAACCCTAAACCCGTGTTTAACCTAACTCTTTGTGCATTAACCGGAGAAACATGTAGACTAAATCCGATTAAAATACAAAAAAAATACGAAAGAATGGTAGAAATGTTTTTCATCATAATAGTGGTATTACAACAAATGTACAATAAAATCATAAAAATATCCCAAAATAGGGATATGAATTTTATGTAAATACAAATTTATTCTATTAAATGTGACTATTAAATAATTTCTTTTTCTGTAATAATTGATATTACAAAATAATTTGTTTCTCTACCATTACTTTTCTTAGGTTGATTAATCCATATCTCATTCTACCCAAACAAGTATTAATACTACTATTGGTAATGTCTGCAATTTCTTTAAAACTCATACCTGCAAAGTGGCGTAATACAATTACTTCTCTCTGCTCTTCTGGTAAAAAGTCTAACATCCTTCTTACTTTGTCATGTGTTTGTTGAGTTGTAATTCTTGTATCTGCAGTGTCTCCTACATCACCAATAAATTCAAAAACATCTTTATCATCGCTGGCTACAAAATGAGTCTTGTTTACTTTTCTAAAATAGTCAACACATAAGTTGTGAGCAATTCTTAATGCCCAAGGTAAAAATTTACCTTCTTCATTGTATCGATTCGATCTTAATGTATCTATTATTTTAATAAACACTTCTTGAAATAAGTCTTCTGCTAGGTATTTGTCTTTTACCAAAAAAAGAATCGAAGAATAAATTTTATCTTTATAACGATGTACAAGCACTTCTAAACCAGAAGTATCTCCTTTTTGAAAAACATCAATAAGTTGCGTGTCGGTTGCTTGAGCAAACGTTTTCATAGCCAATAGGTTTTTGATAATGGGTAAAAAAATCTGTAGGATATTGGATGATAATAGCTGCAGTATATGCAAACACTATTTTATTTAACGTAATATTAGGAAGGTTATTTTGTGTATAATAAAAAAAATGGCAGTTGTTGAAAACTACTATTTAAGGTGCGGAGTTGTTCACAAAAAATGCGACTTTCAGAGCGGCATATTAATAACGAATATGGTTCTGTTTTTATTTTGTAAGTAGGGCATTATCCTAATTTTATTTTCATTTATTTATTTCTTAAACTTAAGTACTACTAATGTGTTTATATTGCCAATGATTATGGCAAATTCTACCCCAAAAAAAACTATATCATCTGCTGAATTACAAGATGGTATTGTAATTACAGGTGCTAAAACCCACAATTTAAAAAACGTAACTGTAACGTTTCCTCGCAATCAATTTATTGTTGTAACGGGTGTAAGTGGAAGTGGTAAATCGTCTTTAACTATTGACACTTTATTTGCCGAAGGCCAACGTAGATATGCAGAAAGTTTAAGTGCATATGCAAGACAATTTATGGCTAGAATGGTAAAACCAGATGTTGATTTTATAAAAGGACTTTGCCCTGCAATTGCCATAGAGCAAAAAGTAATTACTCGTACTCCTAGAAGTACAGTAGGAAGTATGACTGAGATTTACGATTATTTACGATTGCTATATGCTCGAATTGGTAAAACAATTTCTCCAATTAGCGGTAAAATTGTTCAGAAAGATGATGTGGAAGATGTTGTAAAATCGATTCAACATTTTGATGTTGGTACTAAAGTTCAAATAATTGTTCCATTTCGATTACACATAAAAAGAGAAATACGAGAAGAGTTAAATATTTTAATTGCAAAAGGATTTAGTCGCTTAGCAATTGCAGAAAGTGCCGAAAACAAAGCCTTAAAGCCCTATCGTTTAGAAGAATTATTAGAATTATCAGATAAAGAATTGAAAGAAAAATTTGGTTCAAAACAAATATCTAATGCTTTTTTATTGGTAGATAGAATTGTTGTTAAAGCTTTTGACGAAGACGATTTACATCGACTTACAGATTCGGTTTCTACTGCTTTTTATGAAGGCGAAGGGGAAATGTTATTAGAGGTTAATGGTAATGAACGCTATCATTTTAGTAACAAGTTTGAATTAGATGGAATTCAATTTGAAGAACCTGTACCAAATCTTTTTTCATTCAACAATCCTTATGGTGCTTGTCCAACTTGTGAAGGTTTTGGTCAAGTTTTGGGTATTGATGAAGATTTAGTAATACCAAACAAACGACTAAGTGTATACGATGGTGCTGTTGCACCTTGGAAAGGCGATAAAATGGTGTGGTGGAAAGATCAATTTATTGCAGCAGCAGCTAGTTTTAAATTCCCCATTCATAAACCTATTGTAGACTTAACCAAAGAACAATACAAGTTATTATGGACAGGTAATCAATATGTTCAAGGTTTAAACGATTTTTTTAAAGAAGTAGAAGCCAATTTATATAAAGTTCAATATCGAGTTTTACTGAGTAGATATAGAGGTAGAACAAAATGTCCTGAATGTGAAGGATATCGTTTAAGAAAAGAAGCCTTATACGTTCAAGTGCATCAAAAAAATATAGGCGAATTGTGTGAAATGCAAGTGAAAGATTTAAAAGCTTGGTTTAATGCGATAGAAATATCAGAACATGATGCTCAAGTAGCCAAAAGAATTTTAATAGAACTGCATCAACGTATTCAAACCTTAATTGATGTGGGTTTAGGTTATCTTTCTTTAAATCGATTAGCCAATACTTTAAGTGGTGGCGAAAGTCAGCGAATACAACTAACAAGAAGTTTAGGAAGCAACCTAACCAATTCTTTATACATTCTTGATGAGCCTTCAATTGGTTTACATAGCAGAGATACTGAAAAATTAATTGGTGTACTTAAATCTTTAAAGGCTTTAGGAAATACTGTTGTTGTTGTAGAGCATGATGAAATGATGATGCATGAAGCTGATTATATTATAGATATGGGGCCTTTGGCTTCTCATTTAGGTGGGGAAGTTGTGGCTGCTGGAAATTATAAAGAATTGATTGCCAATCCGAATAGTTTAACAGGTAAATATTTAAGTGGAACACTATCAATTGAAGCTCCAAAAAATAGTAGAAAATGGACACGTAGTATTACTGTTGAAGGTGCAATGCAAAACAATTTAAAAGATATTCAAGTTCAATTTCCATTAAACGTTTTATGTGTAGTTACAGGTGTAAGTGGTAGCGGAAAAACAACACTTGTAAAGCAAATTTTGTACCCTGCATTACAAAAAATAAAGGGTGAAATGGCTGAAAAAGTTGGTCTTCATAGAGCATTAACTGGAGATATTGAATATTTATCACAAATAGAATTGGTAGATCAAAATCCAATAGGAAAATCTTCTAGAAGCAATCCCATAACTTATGTAAAGGCTTATGATGAAATAAGAGATCTATATGCAAAACAACCTTTATCTAAAATTCGTGGCTTTATGCCCAAACATTTTTCTTTTAATGTAGATGGAGGAAGATGCGATGCTTGTAAAGGTGAAGGCGAACAAATTGTAGAAATGCAGTTTTTAGCCGATGTTCACCTTACTTGTGAAGTTTGTGGCGGAAAAAGATTTAAAGAAGAAGTGATAGAAGTTACTTATAAAAACAAAAGTATTTACGATGTTCTAGAAATGAGCGTAGATGAGTCTTTGGAATTTTTTAGAGAAGAAAAAAACTTATGTAAAGCCATTCAGCCATTGCAAGATGTTGGTTTAGGATATGTAAAATTGGGACAATCATCTAACACACTCAGTGGTGGTGAAGCACAAAGGGTTAAGTTAGCTAGTTTTTTAGGAAAAGGAAAAGGTGCAGGCAATATGCTATTTATTTTTGATGAGCCTACAACGGGTTTGCATTTTCATGATATCAAAAAACTATTGGCTTCATTTAACGCATTAATAGAACAAGGTCATTCTTTAATAGTGATTGAACACAATACAGATGTAATTAAAAGTGCCGATTGGGTAATTGATCTTGGTCCAGAAGCCGGTGATGCTGGTGGAAATTTAGTGTTTGCAGGCATTCCGTCAGATTTAAAAAAAGTAAGAGAAAGTCATACAGGTAAATACTTATAGTAAAAATTTATTAAGTTTTTGTAGTATGTAATTTTTGCATTAAAATAGCCTATATTATCAAATTTATTTCAAAATAAACATGCATTCTCACCCTCATGTATTGCCTTTTCCTCTAAATTTGCAACGATTCAATTTTATATATGAGGCCAATTCAAATGGTAGATACGAAAAACCAGTATCTTAAAATAAAAACCGAAGTAGATGCTGCTATTGCAGATGTTTTAGATAGTGCAGCTTATATTGGAGGTAAATTTGTTCAATCTTTTACTCAATCGCTTAATAACTACATAGGTACAAAACATACGATTACTTGTGCCAATGGTACTGATGCTTTACAAATAGCCATGATGGCTTTAGATTTGCAACCAGGTGATGAGGTTATTACTCCTTCTTTTACATATATTGCTACAACAGAAGTAGTAGCTTTATTGAGATTAAAACCTGTTTTTGTAGAAGTAGATAAAGATACATTTTGTATTGATGTAGAGGCTATAAAAAAAGCAATTACTCCAAAAACAAAGGCAATTGTTCCTGTTCATTTGTATGGTCATGCTGCAAATATGGAAGCAATCATGCAAATTGCTCATGAACATAATTTATATGTAATTGAAGACAATGCACAAGCAATTGGTTGCGACTATACATTTAGTAATGGTACTGTAAAGAAGACCGGAAGTATTGGGCATATTGGCTGTACATCTTTTTATCCGAGTAAAAATTTAGGAGCATTTGGTGATGGTGGAGCCATTTTTACCAATGATGATGTATTGGCTGAGAAAATGAAAAAAATTGCTAATCATGGACAAAGCGTTCGTTATTATCATGATGTTGTAGGTTGTAATTCAAGACTCGATGCTATTCAAGCTGCTGTTTTAGATATAAAAATTAAACATTTAGATAGTTATATAGATGCAAGAAATAATGCAGCATCATTTTACAATGCAGCTTTTCAAAATCATCCTGCTATTCAAATACCACAAATAGCTAGTTATTCCAATCACGTTTTTCATCAATATACTTTAATCTTAAATGGAGTAAATAGAGATGCTTTAAATACACAATTAGCGGCTTTAAAAATTCCATCAATGATTTATTATCCTGTTCCAGGTCATAAACAAAAAATGTTTGCATCATTCGGTTTAAGTGAAACCGATTTGCCAACTACTGATTGGTTAACAGAAAGAGTTATTTCGTTGCCCATGCATACGGAATTGGAAACAGAACAGCTTGAATTTATTACATCCAACATCTTAAACATCATAAACAACTAACACATGAAAATTGCAGTAGTAGGTACAGGTTACGTAGGTTTAGTTTCAGGAACTTGTTTTGCAGAAACAGGTAACAAAGTAACTTGTATTGACATTGACCAAAAAAAAGTTACTAAACTTTCCAGCGGAGAAATTACTATTTACGAACCTGGTTTGGAGAAAATTTTTCTAAGAAATCTGAATGAGGGTCGTTTGAAATTTACAACCAACTTAGCAGAAGGAATTAAAGATGCTGCAATTATATTTTTAGCATTGCCAACACCTCCAGGTGCAGATGGTAGTGCAGACTTAAAATATGTGTTAGGTGTAGCTAGTGACTTGGGTAAAATAATGACCGATTATAAAGTAATTGTAGATAAAAGTACAGTTCCTGTTGGAACGGCAGAAAAAGTGCATGCTGCAATTGCTGCTAATTATAAAGGTGAATTTGACGTTGTTAGTAATCCTGAATTTTTACGTGAAGGCGTTGCTGTAGACGATTTTATGAAGCCAGATAGAGTTGTTATTGGAACAACTTCTGAAAGAGCTAAAAAGGTAATGGGAGAATTGTATGCACCATATGTGCGTCAAGGAAATCCGGTGATTTTTATGGATGAAAAAAGTGCAGAATTAACCAAATATGCTGCAAATTCATTCTTAGCAACCAAAATTTCTTTCATGAACGAAATTGCACAATTGTGTGAACGTTTGGGTGCTGATGTAGATATGGTTCGTAGAGGAATTGGTAGCGATGATAGAATTGGTAAACGTTTCTTATTTCCAGGAATTGGATATGGTGGAAGTTGCTTTCCCAAAGATGTGCAAGCATTAATAAAATCGGCTGAAGAAGTTGGATACGATTTTCAAATTCTAAAATCAGTTGAAGAAGTTAACGAAGCTCAAAAGTTGCACTTGATTCCTAAAATTAAAGCTTACTTTAATAACGATATTCAAGGAAAACATTTTGCTTTGTGGGGGCTTGCATTTAAACCGAATACAGATGATATTAGAGAAGCACCAGCATTATATTTAATAGATGCTTTAACCGCTGCAGGTGCTACTGTTACTGCTTTTGACCCTGAAGCAATGCCAAATGTTAAAGGTGTAATTGGTGATAAAATAACTTATGTAGATACACAATATGAAGCTTTGCAAAAAGCAGATGCTTTAATTATTGCTACAGAATGGGCAGAATTTAGAACACCAGATTTTGAAATGATGGAAGCTAGATTAAATGCTAAAGTTATTTTCGATGGTAGAAATTTATTCGATTCAAAACAAATTAGAGAACAAGGGTATCATTACGAAAGTATTGGTCGTCCATAATTTCTAATCATTTACATCAATACACAATTAATAATATTATGAGTTTAAAAAGAGTTTTAGTAACAGGTGCTGCAGGTTTTTTAGGTTCTCACTTATGTGATCGTTTTATAAAAGAAGGTTACCACGTAATTGGTATGGATAATTTAATTACTGGTGATTTAAAAAATATAGAACATCTTTTTCCTTTAGAACAATTTGAATTTTATCATCATGATGTTTCTAAATACATTCATATTCCTGGAGATTTAGACTATATTTTACATTTTGCTTCTCCAGCTAGCCCAATTGATTATCTTAAAATTCCTATTCAAACTTTAAAAGTAGGGTCTTTAGGTACACACAATTGCTTAGGATTGGCAAAAGCAAAAAAAGCTAGAATTTTAGTAGCGTCTACCAGTGAAATTTATGGAGATCCAATAGTTCATCCTCAAACAGAAGAATATTGGGGTAATGTAAATCCAATTGGTCCAAGAGGCGTTTATGATGAAGCAAAGCGTTTTCAAGAAGCAATTACAATGGCTTATCATACTTTTCATGGTGTTGAAACCAGAATTGTACGCATATTTAATACTTATGGTCCTAAAATGCGTTTAAACGATGGTAGAGCTTTGCCTGCATTTATTGGTCAAGCTTTAAGAGGGGAAGATTTAACCGTTTTTGGTGATGGAAGTCAAACACGTAGTTTTTGCTATGTTGATGATTTAATCGAAGGTATTTATCGTTTGTTATTAAGCGATTATACTTTACCTGTAAACATTGGAAATCCGAATGAAATTACGTTATTAGAATTTGCAGAAGAAGTTTTAAAATTAACTGGTTCTTCCGTAAAAATTGCATTTAAAGATTTACCAAAAGACGATCCAAAACAACGTAGACCAGATATTACAAAAGCAAAAGAAATTTTGAATTGGGAGCCTAAAGTAGGTAGAGCAGAAGGCTTGAAGAAAACTTACGAATACTTTAAATCTTTACCAGAAGAAGAGTGGCGTAAACAACCCAAAGAATTTGTAAGCAATAAATAATCAAAATTTTCGTTTTTAATATTATTGACGAATGAATAGGGCTAAGCGATTTACTTTCGTAGCCCTATTTTTAATTTATACCATTTTATATGCAAAAACCACTGATTGTTATAACAGGTAAAAATGGACAGCTTGGTTGGGAATTTCAACAAATACAAGCTCATTATCAGCATTTGTATCAATTTTTGTTTACAGGAAGAGAAGATTTAGATTTAAATAATCCTGCATCTGTTGCACCTTTTTTTGAAAAATATCAACCACAATATTTTATTAATTGTGCTGCTTATACACAAGTAGATAAAGCTGAAACCGACCAATCAGCTGCATTTGCTGTAAATGCAGAAAGTGTTGGAGAAATTGCAAAAGCTTGTGCAGCTATTAATTGCACATTAATTACTATTTCTACAGATTATGTTTTTAATGGATTAGGAACTGCTCCTTACTTACCAAATCAAGCTACAGAACCCATTAATTATTATGGATTTAGTAAGCAAAAAGGAGAGGAGTTTGCAAGAATAAATAATAAAAAAACAATTGTAATTCGTACTTCTTGGGTGTATAGCACACATGGTAACAATTTTGTAAAAACCATGTTGCGTTTGATGAAAGAAAGACCAAGTTTAAATGTTGTTGGCGATCAAGTTGGTGCTCCAACTTATGCAGCAGATTTGGCAGCAGCCATTATGCAAATGATTTATCAACTAGAAAATGGAAATCGGTATTTTGGAATTTATCATTATAGTAATGATGCTTGTATTTCTTGGTATGAATTTGCAGTTGCTATTAAAGAAATGGCTCAATTAAATTGTGAGGTTTCGGCTATTCCTTCAAGTGCTTATCCTACACCTGCAAAAAGACCCAATTATTCAGTTTTAGACAAATCGTCTATTCAAAAAGATTTTGGTGTATCGATTGTTGATTGGAAAGAAAGTTTGCAAAAGTGTATGCAACAATTATTGGTAAATACTTAATGGTAGAATGTTTTTTGTTGAATAAAGAATCAACTGTACAAGTGTGCGACGCCACTGCAGTTGAATAGAGATGAAAAGATGACTACCAAAAAATCAAAAAAATGTTTTTCAAATCCTGCAATTTTGTGCAGGATTTTTTATTTATTTTATCAATAAGGCTTAAAATAGTATGTTTTTGTGCGGATTTTTGCTAATTTACAGCCGTAATATTTATAATGGAGTATGAAAAAATGTTTATTCTTTTTACCGTTATTGCTGTGTGCCATTTTTAGTATTGCTCAAACGAGTCCTAAAAGAGAGTTTAGAGCTGCTTGGATAGCCACTTTTGTAAATATTGATTGGCCGTTGAGCAGAACTTCAACACCACAACAAGAAAGAGATGAATTGGTAACTAGGTTAGATATGTTGAAATCAGCAGGTATTAATGCTATTTTTTTACAAGTTAGAAGTCAGTGCGATGCCATGTATGCAAGCACTATTGAACCATGGAGTGCTGATTTAACAGGTACTCAAGGATTAGCACCAAATCCTTTTTATGATCCATTAGAATTTGCAATTACTGAATGTAGAAAAAGAGGTATGGAAGTTCATGCATGGTTGAATCCATATAGAGCTTTAAGTAATGCTACTACAAGTGCATTGAACGCATTATCGCCTAATCATATTATCAATACACAACCAAGTTGGATTATGACTGCAGGAAATTTAAGGGTTTTAAATCCTGGCGTTCCGGCCGTTTGGGATTATGTAAATAATGTGGTGATTGATATTACAAAACGATATGATGTAGATGGAATTCATTTTGATGATTATTTCTATCCAGATCCAACTAATACGTACAATGATGATGCAGAATACAATGCCAATCCAAGAGGTTTTCCGAATACAACAACAGGAAGGGCAAATTGGAGAAGATCGAATGTAGATTCTTTAATTAAAAGGGTTTCTGATAGTGTTCGTTCTATAAAACCTTGGGTAAAATTTGGTATTTCACCAACAGGAATTTGGATGAGCATAGCAAACGATGCAAATGGTTCAAATACATCGAGTGGAGCAAGACAACACCATAGAGATTTATACGCTAATAGCAGATTGTGGATTCAACAAGGTTGGGTAGATTATTTAATTCCACAGATTTATTGGTTTATGGGTCAATCAGGATCTGACTTTAGCATTTTAGCTCCTTGGTGGAATAACAATGCTTTTGGTAAACATATTTATAGTGGATTAGCCGGCTATAAAGTTGGCGACAATGCTCAAAATGCTGCTTTTGCTACCGATAGATCTCAAATTAATAATCAAGTACGTTTAAATAGAACCTACAGTAATATTTTGGGAAGTGTAATATATGGTACTACAAGTTTGCGTTTAAATCCACTCAATTTTAGAGATTCATTGCGTTTAAATGTTTGGAATAAACCTGCTTTATTACCAAATATGAGTTGGAAAAATACAGTTGCACCGGCAGCAGTTACAGGCTTACAAGCATTTTATAGTGGAAGCAATTTTGTGAATGTTTCTTGGACAGCTACCAATAGCAATAACGAATTTGAAAAGCCAAGACAGTTTGCAATCTATAGGTCAGAATCTCCAAACGTATCTACAACAGATGCAACCAATTTAATTGCTGTAACGAATGCTGATAATGTAACAAGTTTTATAGATAATTCATTAGAATCTAACAAAACCTATTATTACACAGTTACTGCTTTAAATAGGTTTCATGACGAAAGTGTTGCAGCAAATGCAGTTACAGTAAATGTGGGTATATTACCTTTAAAATTGGTTCAGTTTAATGTTACAAAAAAAGACGAAAAAAATGCTTTGGTTCAATGGATTACTACAGAAGAAATAAATGTTGGTAAGTTTGAAATTGAAGTTTCTACCGATGGAAGAAATTTTAATAAAGCCTTACAAACTGCTGCTTACAACACTACAGGAACACATGTTTATGAACAAGTATTGCCAATAAGTAATTGTAATGAAACCGTTTTTGTGAGAATAAAAATGATTGATTTAGATGGAACTTTTTCTTATTCTAAAGTAAATACTATACAGCTTTGTAGAGCAGAAAATGGATTGCAAATTTATCCGAATGTATTAGCTACTATTGGCGGAAAAATAAATATTGTTACCAATAAATTGGCTTTACAATCTGCTGCAACCTTGCAAATTTTTGATGCTGCTGGTAAACTTGTTTTGCAGAAAAATATTCAATTTAACAATGGTAAAGCTGTTGTTTGGTTGGAAGGATTAACAAAAGGAAATTATTTTTTACAAACAGTGATTGATAAAATGGTAATTGATGGTAAATTAATTGTGCAATAATTACTGTTTTGAACGAATAGATTAGATTCAGGGGCTTTGTAGCCCCTTTTTTGTTTCTTTGTGGCTAAACCAACCTAAACCATATTGTTTTTACATGGATAATAAAACAAAATATATTGCTACAATATTGATGTTTTTAGTTGCATCTGCAGGTTTTTTGTATTTCTATAATAATGGCCCTGGAATAAACGATAATCGAATTTTTAAACATATTGTATATGTAATTTGGCTGTTGTGTATTTACGGTATTGGTTTTTGGGCAATTAAAAAAACAAGTTTTCAATGGTTGCAAACTATTTGGGGTATTGTATATTTTATAGTTATTAGCGTACTTATTCTTGCAGGCTTGTACGAATTGGTTGTAGAGAAGTTATCGTCAAATGCGATTGATGTATTGGCAAAAGTTCGACTGTTTTTTCAAACCCCTATTCCTTTTTTAATTTTTACTAGCTTTCTTGCTTCTTTTTCCTATCAAAAAAAACGCCCACAATAAATTTTGTAGGCGTTTAATGGTATGGTTCATTATAATGATTAGAAACGTTTTTTTCTACCTCTTTGTGTTTGAGAAGCGGCTCTTATAAAAGTGCCTACAACAGGTGCAAATTCTTCCATTTTGTAAGGATGTTCTCTATCAACATCAATCGTTTTTCCAATTACTTTATGAATGTCTCTTAAAAACATTTTTTCTTCCAAATCACAGAATGAAAGTGCAATTCCGCTAAAACCTGCTCTTCCTGTTCTGCCAATTCTATGAACATAAGTTTCAGGAATATTAGGTAATTCGTAGTTAATTACATGCGATAACTCATCAATATCAATACCTCTAGCAGCAATGTCTGTTGCAACTAAAATTCTATTTTTTCCATTTTTAAAATTTTGTAAAGCCTCTTGTCTTGCATTTTGCGATTTATTGCCATGAATAGCTTGTGTTCTTATTCCTGATTTTGAAAGGTGTTCGGCAATTTTATTGGCTCCATGTTTTGTTCTAGTAAAAACCAAAGCATTTTTAATAGAATCATCTTGAAGTAAATGCACCAATAAACTTTTTTTATTGTCTTTTTCAACAAAGAAAACTTTTTGTGCAATGGTATCAGCTGTTGAAGAAACAGGCGATACTTTTACCAATTCAGGCTGTTTTAAAATACTATTTGCCAATTGTTGAATTACAGGTGGCATTGTTGCTGAGAAAAATAGTGTTTGTTTTTTCTCAGGTAGTTTGGCAATAATGCGTTTTACATCTTGCACAAAACCCATGTCTAACATTCTATCTGCCTCGTCTAATACAAACGTATTAATGCTGTTTAAGTTTACAAAACCTTGTTGCATCAAATCTATTAATCTGCCTGGTGTAGCAATTACAATATCAATACCTTTTTGTAAAGCTTTTACTTGATTGTGTTGAGAAACGCCTCCAAAAATTACCACATGCTTAATGTCTATATGTTTGCCATAAGCAATAAAACTTTCGCCAATTTGAATGGCTAATTCTCTTGTTGGTGTTAAGATTAAGGTTTTAAACCCGTTATTGTTTTGATAATTGGTTTGTGTTTTTTGAAATTGCAATAACTGAATAATTGGAATAGCAAAAGCTGCTGTTTTTCCTGTACCAGTTTGTGCACAGCCAAGTATATCTTTTCTGTTTAAAATAATAGGAATAGCTTGTTCTTGAATAGGTGTAGGCTGTGTATAGCCTTGCTCTTCTAAAGCTTGTAAAATAGGGCTAATAATGCCCATTTCGGTAAATGTCATATAAAATATTTGTTGCAAAACCTTTACAATGCGTAATAGTATTTGCTGTTAAAGATGTGCTGAAGACAATGAAATATTGCTGAGGTGTAATTGTGTTGCAATTATCAATGAAAAGATTGTCTGGAGAAGAATGACAATGTAGTTGATTGATATACCTAATGCAGTAAAATGACCATGTACAAAAGCGTTTTGCTTATAAAAGCAACGGAATTTGTTTTTATAAGCAATGTAAAGATGCACTTAAAATAGCAAAGCGTACTTTATTTTTTCTTATTTAACAAAATGAATAACGATTTAATAGCGTTTTTATACTTTTTGAATGAAGTCTAACAACGTGTTATTAAAAATTTCTGGCTGCTCTATGTTTGATAAATGTGCAGCATTATCAATTAAAACGAGTTTTGCATTTGGAATATTTTCTTGTAAAAAAATAGATTGAGCAATTGGTGTAACCATATCTTCTTTACCACAAATAATTAAAGTAGGAATATCAATATCGCCTAATTCAGAACAGGTTGCTGCTCTATTTGCCAATGCTTTTAATCCACTTATTATTGATGAAGATTTATTAGCAGTAATGCTATTTTTTATTTCTGCTACAAATGGTTTATGTTGTTCTACACTTTGGTTGGTAAACATGTTTTTTACAAATGCAAGGGCATAATTTTCTGTGCCTTCTTGTTTTATTTGTTCAATTGTTGCATATCTTTTTTCTTTTACTGCATTTGTATCTGCTATGCATTGAGTATCACATAAAATAATGCCTGCAAAACGATGTTTGTATCTTGAAATGGCATTTAAAATAATATAGCCACCCATCGATAAACCACAAACAATGGCTCTATCAATTTGAAGGGCATCCATAAAATCAATTAAGTCGTCAGCAAACATGGTAATCGAACATTCATCTGTATTGTTAGATGATTGTCCAAAACCTCTTACATCATAAGCAATTACTCGAGTAAACTGTTGCAAATATTCAAGTTGTTTATCCCAAGTAGATTTATTGAAAGGAAAGCCATGAATGAATATTAAAGGAACATTGCTGTTGCCCCAATCGTTATAAACGATAGATATATCTTGAACAGGAATTGTAATGTTGTTGCCGCTTGTTTTCATAGTCATTGCTTAAGGCTTTTATTAGAATTGACATAAAGCTACGCTTCAATGTTCAATACCATAACTATAATGTCCAATAATGGGATAATTTAACAAACAATCTGAAAGTTCTTGTCCGTTACCGATATTATGAACAATCATCCATCTTTTTCCATCAGTCGATTTTTTGTTTACCACAATACCAATATGAGTTTGATTATTGGATAAAAGCCAACAAACAATATCACCTGGTGTGTAATCTTTATCGTTTTTTGAAATTATTTTCACACGTCCTTTTCGTTTGAAAAAAGTCATTAAGTTGGGTACTCTTCTATGGTCGATATTGCTGTCTGTTTTGGTAAGATTCCATTTTTGGGGATATTCAGAAAAATGTTTTTTCATATCCTCATGAACCTCTTTTTGTAAATCAATATTCACCATTCTATATGCTCTAATAATTACATCGGCACAAACGCCAAAATTTGCAGGAACATCACCATTTGGGTACGGAATGGAAAAATAAGCAGCATTATAAACCACTTTTTGTTGGGTAAGTTTTATTGCTGCATCAATCAAGTTTGAGGATTTTATTTGGCAGAAACCGACGGATGAAATCAAACCGATGTTGTAGAATAATAATAGCAATTTGAACATATCTTTTTTTCAAAAAGATGCCAAATGCTTACAAATCCATAAAACTTAAATTGGTTTTATTTTCTCCATTTCATTGGCAATATATTGTTCGCTAGCGTTTCCTTTTTTCAATGCTTCAATAATATTTTTTCTATCAATTTCAGTTTTATTTTGGCTTAATTTAAACACATGATCAATTTGCGTAACCTCCATTTCAAATCCTACAATTGCTTTCATGTTGGCAGCAATGTATTCAGGTGTCATGTTTTTTACAGCAGCTTCACTTTGTTCATTTTGTTCAAATTGATGGGTAAGTTGTGTAAGAATTGTATGTAATTCATCATCATTTGTAAATCTTATTATTCCCTTACAATGAACCGATTGATAATTCCATGTACTAGCTACATTTTTGGTTGTATACCAAGATGCACTAATGTATGCACTTGGTGATGTAAAAACAGCCAAAACATTAGGATTTTGTTCAAAAGCAATTGTATGATTTTGCTTACGCATAAAATGACCTTTAAAAAACAACTGATTATTTTTTTCAACAACTATAATTGGAACTTGAGCAACTACAGGCATTTGTTGCTCATCTACACCACAAATATGTATAAATGGATGGGCTTTTATAAATTCAATAACTGCTGCTTCTGTATTCGATTGAAATAGCGATGTTTTATACATAATCTGTAGTTAGTTTTAAAAAATGTGTAGTTTTCCTCATTTTATAAGCGGTAAATATCCGTTTAATCATTATTTTACATTTACCCCAAATCTGTTAATGATATGAGAAAAATTATCTTCTTTTTGTTGTGTTTTCCTATGGTTGTTCTTGCTCAAACAAAATCTATTTCACTCGAAGATATTTACAAAAAGCCTGTTTTTAGAGCCGATGTTGTACCAGGTTTTAATAGCATGAAAGATGGTAGATTTTATGTAGAATCTACTTCAAAAGGTATTATTCGTAAATCTTTTGCAACAGGTGAAACGGTTGATACTATTGTTTTGGCAAATAATGTAAAAGATGCTACAGGAAAATTATTGCCATTATCTGATATTTCTTGGAGTGATGATGAACAAAAAATTTTAATTTTCTTGAATAGAGAAAGCATTTACAGAAGATCTTCTAAAGCATTGGTTTATGCTTACGATATCGTTACAAAAAAAGTAACTCAAATAAGCGTCAACAAAATTTTACATGCTACATTTTCTCCCGATGCAGCCAAAGTGGCTTATGTGTTTGAAAACAATTTGTATTATAAAGTTTTGGCAACAAATGCTGTTGTTCAAATAACAAAAGATGGTAAATGGAATCATGTGATTAATGGAAATTGCGATTGGGTGTATG
>Ga0209398_1000467_pt1 | contig 25088 bp, 26 predicted proteins | sample AshMeaBigSpring_FD_184125 | JGI IMG/M metagenome (GOLD analysis project Ga0209398, IMG submission 184125) | Groundwater microbial communities from Big Spring, Nevada to study Microbial Dark Matter (Phase II) - Ash Meadows Big Spring (SPAdes)... | ecosystem: Environmental > Aquatic > Deep... | reverse complement strand
ATCTCGGTGCCGAGCAGGTAGAGCACGGCCGCCGGATCGACGATGACCCTGGCACCGTCCTGCTCGACCGTCTCATCGAATTTGCCGGCGACGGTCGCCCACGTCATCGTGTACTCCATGCCGGCGCAGCCGCCCTTCTTCACGCCGATCTTGAGGCCGACGACGTCGGGGCCCTTGGACGCCATCAGCGCCTTGACGCGCGCGGCGGCGGCGGGCGTCATCCGCAGCACCTGCGGGCGCGGGCGGGCCGTCTTGGTGGCGGTCATGTCGGTCATCGGGTGTGCGGTTCCCTCGTCGAGCCATTGCGGCGGCACCACTGGAATATAGCGCACGAATCGCAAATTGCGAGTTGCGACCCGTTGCTCGCCCTTGGCCTGACGCTCAGGAGAGGCCACCGAGGCAGCCTGCCAGGCCCCTGGCGAGGCCCGTCATCAGAGCCTCGTAGGCCTCGGGACCGGGCCGCAGTGCCGTTCCCTCGGGATCGAGCACGCCGGTCCGCGCCGGCGTCGCCTCGATCACCGCATTCACGACCCTCTGGTCGACGTGCGGCTCGGAGAACACGCACACCGCGCCGAGCGATCGCACCTTCCGGCGCAGCTCGGCGAGGCGTTTGGCGCTCGGCTGCACGTCGGGGCTGACGGTGATCGAGCCCGCCGCCGCAAGGCGATAGCGCTGCTCGAGGTACTGGATCGCGTCGTGCAGCACGATGAACGGCCGGCCCGCGAGCGGCTTCAGGTCCTCGGCGAGGCGGGCATCGAGGGCGTCAATGCTGGCCGACACGTCGCCGCCATTCGCCTTCAGTTTGTCGGCATCGGCCGGAGCAACGGCGGTGAGCACCCGCACGATCTCCGCAACCATGGCCTTGGCATTACCCGGATCGAGCCAGACGTGCGGATCGCGGTCGCCCTTGGCGCCATGGCCTTGGTCGTGACCTTTGCCGGCGTGGCTCTCGAAGGTACCGCCCGAACGTCTGGCGAGCAGCCTGAGGCCCGGCGCCTCGGCGAGGCTCACGACCCGGACCGACTTCGGCAGCGATTTGACGAGCTTGCCGGTGAACGGCTCGAGGCTCTCCGAGATGCGGAAAAACACCGTGGCCGCATTGACCGCCTGCGCATCGGAGGGCTTCATCGCGTAGGTGTGCGGCGAGGCCGTGCCATCGACCAGCACGGCAGGCGTCGCGATCCCGCGCATCACACCGGCGACGAGCGCATGGGCCGGCTTGCTGGAAACGACCACCTCGAGCTCGCTCGCACCGGCGCTTCCGACAGGCCCGATGAGGACCGCGCCGGCGAGGACGGGGTATGCCAACTTTACCAAGGTGATGGTTTTCCACATGGCGCTCCCTCGACTCGATCCGCATTCAAGCTCGCGGCTGCGATAGCACGGCATCCATGGAAGTGTTATAGTATAACATCCCGAATGGCAAGCCGCCCCTCGGATTCGCCGCAGAGCAGGTGTTGAGTTACGCTCGCGCCAGCTCGCTTGACCGAGTCTCACCGCAACGGCCGATGGATCACCCATGCCCCTCTTGGACCGCGCCATGCGCCTGAGCCGGCCGGCCTCACTCCTCATCGCGGCGGCCGCGCTTGCCCCCGCCGCAGATGCCCATCCCCACGTCTGGGTCGCGGTCGAGACGACCGTGATCTACGACAAGGGCGCGATCACCGGCCTTCGCCAGCGCTGGATCTTCGACGAGCTTCATTCGACGATGGCGGTCGAGGGGCTCGATACCAACAAGGACGGCAAATACGACCGCGCCGAGCTCGCCGAGCTGACATCGACCAACATGGAGGGGCTGAAGGACTTCGAGTTCTTCACGTTTGCCAAACTCGCCGAGCAGCAGCTCGCGTTCGATCCGCCCCGCGAGGCGTGGATGGAGTATGCCGAGGGCGCAGCGCCGGGGCCGGCTGCCGCCGCCGAGCTCGCTCCTCCGGTGCCTGCCAAGGACGGATTCTGGGCAAAGCTCACCAACTCGATCACCGGCGGCAAGGCACCGGTCGAGCCCGAGAGGCCGAAGGTGCTCTCGCTCAACTTCATGCTGCCCTTGAAGCAGCCGGTGCTCGGCGAGGCGAAAGGGTTCAACTTCACCACCGCCGATCCTTCGTTCTACATCTGGTTCGACCTCGCCAAAGGTGAGCCGATCAAGCTCGCCGGCACCGTGCCGAAGGGTTGCAGGGCCGAGATCGGCGCCCCGGCCAAGAGCGGCGAGGACGTCCAGAAGCTCGGCGAGAACGCGTTTGGTCAGGCCGGTGGCCAGATGCTCGGTCTCGGGACCTCGAAGTGGGTGACCTTGAGCTGCCCGGAATCATGAGCGCACGACTGCCCGCACTGCTGGCAACAACTGCGCTGGTGATGGCCGCCTCGGCCATGGACGCCGAGGCTGCGGCGCCGGCCGCCGCCGGCTCGGGGATGTTCGGCCAGCTCTGGGACTTCATCCGCGACGGCCAGCGAGAGATGAGCGACGCGATGGCATCCGCGGTGCGCCGCCTCAAGGCCGAAGGCGGCTTCGGTGCGGCCATCGGGCTCGCGACGGTCAGCTTCATCTACGGCGTGCTGCACGCGGTCGGCCCCGGCCACGGCAAGTTCGTGATCTCGTCCTATGCGCTGGCGAGCGAGCGGACGGTGCGGCGCGCCATGCTGCTCTCGTTCATGGCGGCGCTCATCCAGGCGCTGTCGGCGATCGCGATCGTCGGCGTGCTGGCGCTCGCCTTCAAGGCGACGCGACTGCAGATCCGCTCGTTGGAAAGCCAGATCGAGATGCTGAGCTGGGGCCTGATCGCCCTCTTCGGCGCCTGGCTGCTCTACCGCCAGTGGCGGCCGGCGCACGGGCATGCGCATGATCATGCCGACGGCCACGCACATCACCACCACGATCACGGCCATGGCCATGCGCATCACGATCACGCGCATCCCCACGGCGCCGGCGAGAGCTGCGATCACCCGGGCCACGCTCACATGCCGCTGCCGAGCGAGCTCGATGGCGCCTGGTCGTGGCGCAAGGCCTGGGCGCTCGCGTTCTCGATCGGGATCCGGCCCTGCACCGGCGCCATCGCAGTGCTCATCCTCGCCGGCTCGATCGGGCTGTTCTGGGCCGGCATCCTGTCGGCGTTCACCATGGCGATCGGCACCGCGCTGACCGTTTCGCTGCTCGCGACGCTCGCAGTCGGCTCGCGCGAGGTCGCCGTCCGCATGGCGGGCGGGTCGGGTGTGTGGGCCGGCCGCATCCAGCGCATCGCGGCCATTGGCGGCTCGGCCCTGGTCTTCGCCATGGGCGCGCTCTTCTTCATCGCCTCCCTGCAGGGCACAGCGCCCTTCTGAACCCATTGTTGTGCCGATGATGCACGCGGCTTAACCAGCCGGTCATACTTGTGTCGCTCGGCGGGGCCCCAAGCGCTAGAGTCCGATCACTCGCAAACCGGCGCCTCGCCGGGCGTCACACTGTACAGGTCGTGTTTCTATGCGTTGGCTGCCGCGCCTTCTGATCGTTGTTCTCCTCGCCGCCCTGCTGGTCCCGATCGGGCATGCGGCCCGCGATGTCGACACGACGGCGACCCGCCATGCGGGGCAGGAGCTGCTGGTCTTCGAGTCCCGCACCTGCACGTACTGCCAGCTCTTCCGCCGCGACGTGCTTGCAAGCTACCAGCAGTCGGGACGCGCGCGCGAGCTGCCGCTCCGCTTCGTCGACTTCGACCAGGCCGATCTCACCAGGGTTCAGCTCGAAGCACCGCTCTCGACGCTGCCGACGGCGGTCGTGATGCGCGACGGTCGCGAGGTCGGCCGCATCCCGGGTTACACGGGACCCGACACGTTCTTCGCGATGCTCGGGCACATCCTCGGTTCCGGCACTCCGTAGAAATTCAGTTCTGTGCGGATCGGCGTTGTCTGATCGGCCGAATTCGCCTTCCCTGATGTCCGGGGAGGGTGTTTCCGCCGAGCGCCGAAGGATCACCCATGCACAGACGTGAGTTTCTGAAGACCACCGGCGCCGCGGCCGCGGCCGGGCTCGCGACCGGCACCGCCACGCGGGAGGCGGCGGGCGACGTGCTGCCGGCACCTCAGATCGTGACCGCGCCTCGCCTCGAGCTGGTGCTCGCGACGCCGAGCCCGCTCGAGCTGCCGGGCGTCGGCGAGGCAGCGCGCCGGCTCGCCAAGCGGATCACAGCGGCATCCGAAGGCACAATGCGCCTGCTGATCGACGAGCGCCCCGAGTCGAGCGTCGAGCTGATCGCCACCGGTCAGGCCGACCTCACGTTCGCCAACGAAGTCTCGAACCGCGACCACGACCGGGCATTCACCTTTTTCGGCGGCTTGCCGGGCGCGGCCGGCCTGATGCCGGACGAGCACTGCGCGTGGCTCGCCGGCGGGGCGCAGGCGCTCTGGGACGAGCTCGCCGCCGGCTTCGGCATGAAGCCTCTGCTCGCCGGCCACACCGGCGTGATGCCGGGGCTGTGGTCGCGGACGCCGTTCGTTGCGGACGCAAGGCGCCTCGACGGTCTTGCCGTGTTCACGCGCGGGCTCGGCAACGACGCCGCCGCCGGGCTTGGTGCCGAGTTCGTGCACATTCCGGCGGCGGAGATTCCCGCGCGCTTTGCCGCCGGCACGCTCGACATGGCCGAATGGGCCGGCCCCTTTGCGAGCCTCGCGCTTGGGCTCGATACGTTTGCCAACCACTTCTACGCGGGCGGCTTCCACCCGGCGGGCTTTGCGCTGACGCTCGGCGTGCGGCGCAGGCTCTGGGACCGGCTCGCGCCGGCCGACCGCGCGATGGTCGAAGCAATCGCAGCGCACGAGCATCGGCTCGCCCTGGCCGAAGCCCTGAGCAACGATGCGCGCGCGCTCGAGATCCTCGGCGGTGCCCGGGGGGTCAGCCTGCACCCCTGGCCGGCGGCCCTCGGCCGGGCGCTCGCGACGGTATCCGCCGACCGGATCGCCGAACTCGCCCGATCGAGCCCCCTCGCCGGCCGGATCGCCGCGAGCCACGCCCGCGCCCGCGGGATGCGGCGAGCGCTCGCCTGACCCCCGAGTTGCAGATGCGAGCGCTGAACGGCCGTGTCCTGAGCAAAGAATGGGGCTCGAAATCAGCTGAATTCGGCGTAGACTTGGCTCACGGCGGGCGGCGGCTCAGCCCCGTGGTCCGCGCGGACGGGCGGGGAGTTCCGACATCGGATGATCCGCTACAGTATATTTGCCGCAGCCAAAGCAAAGGAGCTGGCCCCATGGCCGACGTCGATCACAAAGCCGATCTCAAGAAGTACGTCCCGAACGCCGACGACAAGCACGTCGCGGCGATCATCAAGCATCTCGGCATCGCGATGAAGAACAAGGACACGCAGATGGTCGCGTGCTCGAGCAAGGACGAACTCGCCCGCGTGCGCGACAGCTGGTGCAAGAAGAAGCTCGGCCTCACCCAATCGGATGCCGACCTTGACAAGGGCATCAAGGAGATCTGCGACAGGATGAAGGGCGACAAGAACAAGTCGCGCGTCGCGTTCTATTATCTGCTCGCCGAGAAGTACGGCAAGGTCGCGAGCCTCTGACGCGGCAATTGCGCACCGAAGTCCATCAGCCCCGCCCCCCGCGGGGTTGATGCACGGCATTGGTCAAGTCATCAGCCGTCGGAACACGTCGACAAAGCGGTCGACGTCGCGTTCGTCGTTGTAGACGTGCGGGCTGATGCGCAGCCGGCCGAGGCGCGGCGAAACGAAGTCGCGCTCGGCGGCGAGCCGCTCGGGAAGACCAGCCGGCATGCCACGCGCGAACGCGAGCCCAAGGATGTGCGGCGCGCGGCAACGGGCTGTAGGAAGCCGCGCTCAGATAGCAGACGTCGTCCGGGATATCGAACAGGTGGCGCTGGGAGGCAAGCATGCGCGGCGTCCTCGTCGGCCCGGCAGCGGCACCGCAGGCACCCGCCCCGTTGCATTGATGCGTGGAACTCTACAGTTTGGGGGCCGCATGTCGAGAAGCGAGCAGGCATGACCGCGCACGATGATCCGGCGCCGCCCTCCGGCCGCGCCCGCCGGGGCGGGCGGGCCGCACGCGCGGCGATCGCCGAGGCCGAGGCGCTGGAGCAGCTGCCGTTCCGCCAGCCGCGCCGGCGCTTCCCGCCGATCGCCCTCGTCTCCGCCGACGAGATCGAGGCGATCCACGAGGCCTCGCTCACGATCCTGGAAGAGATCGGCATGGATTTCCTCGATTCCGAGGCGCGCTCGCTCGTTGTGCGCGCCGGCGCCGGGGTCGAGCCGGGCTCGCCGCGCGTGCGCTTCGATCGCGGCCTGATCCTGGAGGCGATCCGCTCAGCACCCGCCACCTTCACGCTGCACGCGCGCAACCCGGCGCACAATCTCGTATTCGGCGGCGACCACGTGGTGTTCGCCCAGGTCGCGAGCACGCCCAACTGCTTCGACCGCGACCGCGGCCGGCGGCCCGGCAATCTCGAGGATTTCCGCGCGCTCGTGAAGCTCGCGCAGTGCTTCAACATCATCCACATGACCGGCGGCTATCCGGTCGAACCGCAGGACGTGCACGCCTCGATCCGCCACCTCGTCTGCCTCAAGGACCTCGCGACACTGACCGATAAGGCGTTCCACGCCTACTCGCTCGGCCGCCAGCGCGTGCAGGATGCGATCGAGATCGCCCGCCTCGCGCGCGGCGTATCGGAAAGCCAGATCGACCGCGAGCCGTCGCTGATCTCGGTGATCAACTCCTCTTCGCCGCTGCGCCTCGATGCACCGATGCTTGCCGGCATCCTCGAGATGAGCGCGCGCGGGCAGGTGATCATCATGACGCCGTTCACGCTCGCCGGCGCCATGGCGCCGGTGACCATCGCCGGCGCGCTCGCCCAGCAGAACGCGGAGGCGCTCGCCGGCATTGCGCTGACGCAGCTCGTGAAGCCGGGCGCGCCCGTCGTCTACGGCGGCTTTACGTCGAACGTCGACATGCGGTCCGGCGCGCCCGCCTTCGGCACGCCCGAGTACATGCAGGCGGCGACGATCGGTGGCCAGCTCGCGCGCCGTTATGGCCTCCCCTACCGCACGTCGAACACGTGCGCCGCCAACGCGCTCGACGCGCAGGCGGCCTACGAGAGCGTGCTGTCGCTGTGGGGCACGGTGACGGGCGGCGGCAACTTCATCCTGCATGCGGCCGGGTGGATGGAGGGCGGCCTCGTCGCGAGTTTCGAGAAGACGATCCTCGACATCGACCTCCTGCAGATGGTCGCTGCCTATCTCGCCCCGCTCGAGGTGTCGCCCGCAACCCTCGCGCTCGACGCCGTGCGCGAGGTCGGCCCCGGCGGCCACTATTTCGGCGCCGCCCACACGCAGGCGCGCTTCCGAAGCGCGTTCTACCAGCCGCTGATCTCCGACTGGCGTAATCACCAGAGCTGGCAGGAGGCCGGTGCGCCGACCGCGGAGGCGAAGGCCAACCGGCTGTGGAAGGAGGCGCTGGCGCGCTACGCTGCACCCGCCATCGATCCCGCGGTCGCCGCCGCGCTCGACGATTTCGTCGCGCGACGCATTGCCGAGGGCGGCGTCAGGACGGATTTCTGAGCGGCACGGCGCTACTTGATCCGGCCCGGCTGGATCTGGCCGTCCTTGAACACCGACGGCTCGTAGCTCTGCCCCGGCCTGCCGCCGGACGTCGAGCCGAACACCAGCGTCACCACGACGACGAGCAGGGCTCCCGCGCCGAGCAGCCAGGCGAGCGGCGCCTCGTCGAGCAGCGTCGCCGCCGGCGCGTTGTCCGGCCGCCCGAATCGCTTGACGATCTCATAGGCGGCATAGGCGAGCGTCGGCAGCAGGAACAGCAGCAGGTTCTCGACTATTATGCGGATCATCGGGCAAATAGCCTCTCATGCATGTTCTTCAGGATGCCCGCGGTCACGCCCCAGATATACCGCTCCTGGTAGGGGATCGCATAGTAGGCGCGCTCGCGCCCGCGCCAGGGCCGCGTGTGGCGTCGGTGGTTCGAGGGGTCCATCACGAAGCCGAGAGGCACCTCGAAGGCGTCAGCGACCTCGGCGACGTTGGGCCGGAGCACGAAACCCGGCGTGATGATCGCGACCACCGGCATGATGTGGAAACCGGTGCCGGTGCGGTAGGCGTCGAGGAAGCCGAGCGGCTCCACGAAGCGCGCCTCGAGGCCGATCTCCTCGCTGGCCTCCCTGAGCGCCGCGGCGACCGGCGAGGCATCGCCCGCATCGACCTTGCCGCCCGGAAAGGCGATCTGGCCGGCGTGCTTGGCCAGGTGCTCGGTGCGCTGCGTGAGGAGCACCGCGAGGCCCTCCGCGCGCGGCACGATCCCGACCAGCACCGCCGCCGGCCGCGGCGGCTCCATCACCGCGAGGTCGGCGACGAGCTCGGGATTGAGGTCGAAGTCGCTCGCCCCCCACGAGCGGCCCGTGCGCGGGTCGAAGATCGCCTCCGACGGCTCGGCCAGCAACCCGCGCCGGGCGAGGCTTCGAAACTCGGGTTCGGTCAGCGGGGTCGCACGTGGCGGGCTCGTCATGGCAGCGTCCTTATGCCAAATCTGTGCCGGGGGGCAATCGGCCGCCCGCAACAGGGCGTGGACATGCCGCGGCGCGTGCAGACGTTCGAGGTGAGCCTCAAGGCCTTCATCCGGCGCGGCGACCGGGCCTTACTGGTGCAGGAGGCCGACACGGGCTACTGGGAGCTGCCGGGCGGGCGGATCGATGCAGGTGAGGAGTGGCAGGATCACGCAGCGATCCTCGCCCGCGAGCTCGCCGAGGAGCTGGGGGCCGGCTTCCGCGTCGAGATCGGCACGCGCGCGGTCAGCCTCGTGCGCCAGCGGCCGGCCGACGGCGTGTTCCAGTTCATCGTGGTGCGGGTGTGCACGGCACCCGCCGGCGAGCCGCGGCTCAGCGCCGAGCACGCGGCGTTCCGGTGGGTCAGCCGGGACGAGGCGCTCGGCCTCGCGCTGCCGCCGCAGTCGAGCTTTCCGGCCGCCCTCACCGCACTGTGGGCGCTCGGCGGCGGGCCGGGCCGACCACGCACTCGTGACCGGGATTGATGCGCCGGCGGGGACCGTTTGACGTATAAGAGGATAACCAGTCACCTGTGCCGGCCCCACCGCGCGGGCGGCTCGACACCCGGAGGACCCCGATGTTTTCCCGCCGCCAGTTCGGCCTCGCCTTGACCTCACTCACCGCCCTCCTCGGCGGCCGCGCCGGCGCGGCCTCGGGGAAGAAGTCGTTCGAGATCACCAAGACCGACGAGGAGTGGAAGAAGCTGCTGACGCCAGAACAGTTCTACGTGCTCCGCAAGCACGGCACCGAGCGCGCTTTCACGAGCCCGCTCGACAAGACCTATGTGGACGGCATGTACAGTTGCGCAGGCTGCGACCTGCCGCTGTTCTCCTCGACGACCAAATACGACAGCAAGACCGGTTGGCCGAGCTTCTGGCAGCCACTCGACAACGCGGTCGGCACCACGACCGACTACCTGATCGGCTATCCGCGCACGGAGGTGCACTGCCGGCGCTGCGGCGGCCATCTCGGCCACGTCTTCCCCGACGGCCCGAAGCCGACCGGTCAGCGCTACTGCATGAACGGCATCGCGATGAAGTTCGTGCCGAAGGCCGCGAGCTGAGCCCGATCCCGACAACCGAGACCTTGCGAGCGAGACCCTCATGCGCCGAGCTTTGATCGCCCTTGCCGCACTCCTGACCGCCGCAGCTGTTCACGCTCAGCAGCCGGCGCCCTCCGCGCCGCCGGCCGGCGGCGGCCTCGAGCTCGCGACGTTTGCGGGGGGGTGCTTCTGGTGCACCGAGAGCGACTTCGACAAGGTCGACGGCGTGTTCATGACCATCTCCGGCTACATCGGCGGTCACACCAAGAACCCGACCTACAAGGACGTGACGAGCGGCTCGAGCGGACACACCGAGGCGGTGCAGATCACCTTCGATCCCAGGAAGGTCAGCTACGAGCGCCTGCTCGAGGTCTACTGGCGTAGCATCGACCCGACCGACAAGGACGGACAATTCTGCGATCGCGGCTCGAGCTACCGGCCGGAGATCTTCGCGCATGGTGAGGCGCAGCTAAAGGCGGCGGAGGCGAGCAAGGCGGCGCTGATCAAGAGCGGCGTCCTCAAGCAGCCGGTGGTGGTGCCGGTGACGCCGGCCCCGACCTTCACCAAGGCCGAGGACTACCACCAGGATTTCTACAAGAAGAACCCCGGCCACTATAACCGCTACCGCGTCGGCTGCGGTCGCGACGCCCGCCTCGAGCAGCTCTGGGGCAAAGCGAAGACGAACTGAGACGCGGGCTCGGGCCGCGCGACCGAGGGGACTGACCCCGGCCACAGATACTTCATGCATGAAAACTTTATGCTTGAAATAGTTATCGACCCGCGCTAGCCTGCTCCGATCCTGCACGGGCGCGTCGGCGCCCACCCCGATCGGAGGGGACCCATGCGTATCGCCTGCCTCGGCGGCGGACCGGCCGGTCTCTACTTCGCGATCAGCATGAAGCTCAGCGACGCGGCCCACGAGGTCGTCGTCGTCGAGCGCAACCGGCCCTCGGACACCTTCGGGTGGGGTGTGGTGCTCTCCGACGAGACGCTCGACAATCTCGCCGCCAACGATCCGGCGAGTGCGGCCGAGATCCGCTCGAGCTTCGCCTACTGGGACGACATCGCGGTACACTACCGCGGCGCGGCGACGGTCTCGACCGGCCACGGCTTCTGCGGCATCGGCCGCAAGCGGCTGCTCGAGATCCTGCAGGCGCGGGCGCGGGCGCTCGGCGTCGAGCTCCGCTTCGAGACCGAGGCCGAGCGCATCGCCGACTACGCCGGCTTCGACCTCGTCGTCGCCTCGGACGGCGTCAACTCCAAGATCCGCCGCGAGCGCGCCGCCGCCTTCAAGCCGGCGATCGACCTGCGCAAGTGCAAGTTCGTGTGGCTCGGCACGCGGCAGACCTTCGCCGACGCGTTCACCTTCATCTTCGAGGAGACCGAACACGGCTGGGTGTGGGCGCACGCCTACCAGTTCGAGCCGGCGACCGCGACGTTCATCGTCGAGTGCTCGGAGGAAACCTGGAGCAGGTTCGGCTTCGGCGCGATGAGCCAGCAGGAAACGATCGCGGTCTGCGAGAAAATCTTTGCAACCTACCTCGGCGGCCACGCGCTCATGACCAATGCCAGCCACATCCGCGGCTCGGCGTGGCTGAGCTTCCCACGTGTGCTCTGCGAGCGCTGGAGCGACGGCAACGTCGTGCTGCTCGGCGATGCCGCCGCCTCCGCGCATTTCTCGATCGGCTCCGGCACCAAGCTCGCGCTCGAGAGCGCGATCAGCCTTGCAGGCTATCTCCACTCCGAGCCGACGATGGCCGACGCCTTCCGCCGCTACGAGGCGGACCGCCGGCTCGAGGTGCTGCGGCTCCAATCCGCCGCCCGCAACTCGCTCGAATGGTTCGAGGACGTCGAGCGCTATCTCGGCCTCGATCCGGTGCAGTTCAACTACGCGCTGCTCACTCGCTCGCAGCGGATCAGCCATGAGAACCTGCGGCTGCGCGACCGTTCCTGGCTCGAGGGCGCCGAGCGCTGGTTCGAGCGGCAGGCGACGGGTCGCGAGCCGGCAGAGGCGCGGCCGCCGATGCTCGTCCCCTTCGAGCTCGGCGGTCTCACGCTCGCCAACCGGGTCGTGGTCTCGCCGATGGCGCAGTACAAGGCGGTCGACGGCTGCCCGACCGACTGGCACCTCGTCCACTACGCCGAGCGCGCCAAGGGCGGCGCCGGCCTCGTCATGACCGAGATGACCTGCGTCTCGCCCGAGGCGCGCATCACGCCCGGCTGCACCGGGCTCTATGACACCGCGCATGTCTCCGCCTGGAAGCGCATCGTCGACTTCGTCCATGCCGAGACGCGGGCCAGGATCGGCGTCCAGCTCGGCCACTCGGGGCCCAAGGGCTCGACCCAGCTCGGCTGGGAGGAGATGGATGCGCCGCTCGCCACGGGCAACTGGGAGATCGTCGCGCCCTCGCCGGTCGCCTGGTCGCCGCGCAACCAGCTCCCGCGCGCCATGACCCGCGCCGACATGGACAGGGTGCGCGATGCGTTCGTCGCCTCGGCACGGATGGCGGATGCGGCCGGCTTCGACCTCCTCGAGCTGCACTATGCGCATGGCTATCTGATGTCGGCCTTCATCACGCCGTTGACGAACATGCGCACCGACGCCTGGGGCGGCCCGCTCGAGAACCGCATGCGCTTCCCCCTCGAGGTCCTCGCCGCGGTGCGCGCCGCCTGGCCGAAGGCAAAGCCCGTCTCGGTGCGCATCTCGGCCAACGACTGGGTCGGCGCCGACGGCATCGGGCCGGACGACGCGGTCGCCATCGCGCGCATGCTCGCTGCCGGTGGCGCCGACATCATCGACGTCTCGGCCGGGCAGACCTCGACGCGGGCGCGACCGGTCTACGGCCGCATGTTCCAGACGCCGTTCTCCGACCGGGTGCGCAATGAGGCCGGCATCGCGACGATGGCCGTCGGCAACATCTACGAGCCCGATCACGTCAACTCGATCCTGTTGTCCGGCCGCGCCGACCTCGTCTGCCTCGCCCGCCCGCATCTCGCCAATCCCTACTGGACGCTGCATGCGGCGGCCGCGCTCGGCAGCGACGCCGCCGTGTGGCCGAAGCCCTATCTCGCCGGCGGCGAGCAGATGCGCCGCCTTGCCGCGCGGACCGACACCATGACCGGAAAGGTGTGAGATGACCTCGCTCATCGGCCAGCACGCGATCGTGACCGGCGGCGGCAGCGGCATCGGCCGCGCCATCGCCGCAGCGCTCGTGCGGGCGGGCGCGCGCGTCACCATCGCGGGGCGGCGGGCCGAAGCGCTCGCCGAGACCGCGGCGCTGCATGGCGGCATCGAGGCCGTTCCTGCCGACGTGACGGACGAGCGCGCGGTCGCCCGCCTGTTCGACGCGGCAATCGCGGCACGCGGGCCGGTCGACGTCGTGGTTGCCAATGCCGGCCGGGCAGCGAGCGCGCCCTTCGCGCGCACCTCGCTCGCCGAATGGTCCGACGCGATCGCCGTCAATCTGACCGGCGTCTTCCTCACCGCGCGTGCGGCGCTCCGCGCCATGGATGGGCGGACCGGCGGACGCATCATCTTCATCGCCTCGACCGCCGCCCTCAAGGGCTACCCCTATGTCGCACCCTACTGCGCGGCCAAGCACGGCGTCGTCGGGCTCGCCCGTGCGCTCGCGCTCGAGACCGCGAAGAGCGGCGTCACCGTCAATGCGGTCTGCCCCGGCTACACCGAGACGCCGCTGCTCGACACAGCGGTCGCGATGATCGCGGCGAAGACCGGCCGCAGCCAAGACGAGGCGCGGGCGAGCCTCGCGCGGAGCAACCCGCAGGGCCGCCTCGTCACGCCGGAGGAGGTCGCCGCCACCGTGCTCTGGCTCGCCGGCCCCGAGGCACGCTCCATCACCGGCCAGGCGATCGCCGTCGCGGGAGGCGAGTTATGAGCAAGCCCGCCGTCGCGGCGCACGACACGAGCAAGCAGCGCCTGCGGCTCTGGCTCAGGCTGCTTGCGGCGACGCGGGCGACCGAGGCGGAGATCCGCGAGCGACTGCGCCACGAGTTTGCGACGACGCTGCCGCGCTTCGACGTGATGGCTGCCGCGTTTCGTGAGCCGGACGGACTGACGATGACCCAGCTGTCGCGCCGGCTGATGGTGTCGAACGGCAACGTCACCGGCATCGTCGACCGGCTGGTGAAGGACGGGCTGATCCTGCGTGCGACCGAAGCGCACGACCGGCGCGCCTATCGCATCGCGCTGACTGCCGCCGGCCGCGTCGAGTTCGCGCGCATGGCGGCGGCGCACGAGCGCTGGATCGGCGAGCTGCTCGGCGGCATCGACGGAGCCGAGGCATCCCGGCTCATGGCAACATTGGACCGGCTGCGTGCCGGCAAGGAGGCGGTGTCGTGAAACCGATCGCGATGGCGGGCTATCAACCGCGATACTTCAAGTGGCGCACCGAGGGCAAGGTGGCGGTCGCCTCGCTCGACCGGCCCGAGCGCAAGAACCCGCTGACCTTCGAGAGCTACGCGGAGCTGCGCGACGCCTTCCGCGCGCTCGCCCGTGCCGAGGACATCGGCGCCGTCGTCATCGCCTCGCAAGGGGGCAACTTCTGCTCCGGCGGCGACGTGCACGACATCATCGGCCCGCTGGTCGAGATGGAGATGAAGGAGCTCTTGGCATTCACGCGGATGACCGGCGACCTCGTCAAGGCGATGATCGGCTGCGGCCGGCCGGTGATCGCAGCAGTTGACGGCATCTGCGCGGGTGCCGGCGCGATCCTCGCGATGGCCTCCGACCTGCGCCTCGCGACGCCTGCCGCGCGCACGGCGTTCCTATTCACCCGCGTCGGCCTCGCCGGCTGCGACATGGGCGCCTGCGCGATGCTGCCTCGCCTCATCGGCCAGGGCCGCGCCGCCGAGCTGCTCTACACCGGCCGCGCCATGACCGCGGAGGAAGGCCACGCCTGGGGCTTCTACAATCGGCTCATAGCGCCGGATATGCTCGATGCCGAAGCGCTGGCGCTCGCCCGCACGCTCGCCGAGGGGCCCACGTTCGGCCACATGATGACCAAGACCCAGCTCAATCACGAGTGGTCGATGGGCCTCGAGCAGGCGATCGAGGCGGAGGCGCAGGCGCAGGCGCTGTGCATGCAGACCCGCGATTTCGAGCGGGCATACAATGCCTTCGTCGCCAAGCAGAAGCCGGTGTTCGCAGGAGACTGAACCAGTGAGCGACCGGAGCTTCCTCGACTGGCCGTTCTTCGAGGCGTCCCACCGCGTGCTCAGCCAGCGTCTCGAGGCGTGGTGCGCTGCGAGCCTGAAGGAAGGCGATCATGGCAACGTCGATGCCGCCTGCCGCGCGCGCGTCGGCAGGCTCGGCGCCGGCGGCTGGCTCGCCCACTCCTCACCCAATCCGGCCGAGCGCGCCGCCCGCCACGATGTGCGCACGCTCGCGCTCATTCGCGAGACGCTTGCCCGCCACGATGCGCTCGCCGACTTCGCCTTCGCCATGCAGGGCCTCGGCGCCGGGCCGATCGCGCTGTTCGGAACCGAGGCCCAACGCCGCGCCTGGCTGCCGCACACGCGAACCGGCGCGGCAATCGCCGCGTTCGCGCTTTCCGAGCCCGCCTCCGGCTCCGATGTCGCCAGCATCGCGACGCGCGCAAGGCGCGATGGCGCCCACTACATCCTCGACGGCGAGAAGACCTGGATCTCGAACGGCGGCATCGCCGACCTCCATGTCGTGTTCGCCCGCACCGGCGCGGCCGGCGCCAAGGGCCTCTCCGCCTTCATCGTGCCGGCGGCGACGCCGGGCTTCCTCGTCGCCGAGCGGATCGCGGTGATCGCGCCGCACCCGCTCGCGCGGCTCCGCTTCGAGAGCTGCCGTCTTCCGGCCGACGCGCTGATCGGCGCGGAAGGCGACGGCTTCCGCATCGCCATGGCGACGCTCGACGTCTTCCGCGCGACGGTCGGCGCAGCAGCGCTCGGGCTCGCGCGCCGCGCCCTCGAACTTTCGTTCTCTCGCGCGGCTTCGCGCCAGCTCTTTGGCGCCCCCATGAGCGAGCTGCAGATGGTGCAGGGCCATCTCGCCGACATGGCGGTCGAGGTCGATGCGGCGGCCCTTCTCGTCTATCGCGCCGCCTGGGCGCGCGATGCCGGCGCCGCGCGCATCACCCGCGAGGCAGCGATGGCCAAGCTCTACGCGACCGAGGCCGCGCAGCGCGTCATCGATGCCGCCGTCCAGTTGCACGGCGGCGACGGCGTGCGCACCGGCCATCCGGTCGAAGCCCTCTACCGGGAGATCCGGGCCCTCAGGATCTACGAAGGAGCGTCCGATGTTCAAAAGGTGGTTATCGCGCGCCAAGCCCTCGCCGCAGCCGCGCACGGAAGCTGACGCCGCGCCGCCGCGCACGAAGCGGGCTCTGCTCGGGCCGAGCGGCCACGTCGACACCTTCACGCGCGACCGGCTGCCCCCGCCCGAGCAATGGCCCGACATCCTGCTCGAGCGGGCGGAGTACCGCTATCCCGATTACCTCAACGCCGCGGTCGAGCTCACCGACCGCATGGTCGAGAAGGGCTTCGGCGACCACACCGCGCTCATCGGCAACGGCCGGCGGCGCACCTACAAGGAGCTTTCCGACTGGACCAACCGGCTCGCCCACGCGCTGGTCGAGGACTATGGCGTGAAGCCCGGCAACCGCGTGCTGATCCGTTCCGGCAACAACCCGGCGATGGTCGCCGCCTGGCTCGCCGCGACCAAGGCCGGCGCCGTCGTCGTCAACACCATGCCGATGCTGCGCGCGGGCGAGCTTGCCAAGATCGTCGACAAGGCCGAGATCTCCCTCGCGCTCGCCGACAGCCGCATCGCCGACGAGATCGAGGCGTGCGCCAAGGAGAGCCGGTTCCTGAAGCGCGTCGTCGCCTTCGACGGCACCGCAAATCACGGCGCCGAGCTCGACCGGGTGGCGCTCGGAAAGGCCGTGCGCTTCGATGCGGTACGCACCGGGCGCGACGACGTGGCGCTGCTCGGCTTCACCTCCGGCACCACCGGCCAGCCGAAGGCGACCATGCACTTCCACCGCGACCTGCTGGTCGTCGCCGACGGCTACGCGCGCGAGGTGCTGCAGGTGACGCCCGACGACGTGTTCGTCGGCTCGCCGCCCCTCGCCTTCACGTTCGGGCTCGGCGGGCTCGCGATCTTCCCGCTGCGGTTCGGCGCGACCGCGACGCTGCTCGAGAACGCCTCGCCCGCCAACATGATCGAGATCATCGAGACCTACAAGGCGACGATCTGCTTCACCGCGCCGACCGCCTACCGCGCGATGCTCGCCGCCCGCGAGAAGGGCGCCAACCTCACGTCGCTGCGCATCGCGGTCTCGGCCGGCGAGACACTTCCCGCTCCGGTCTTCGACGACTGGGTGGCGAGCACCAGCGTGCCGATCCTCGACGGCATCGGCGCGACCGAGATGCTGCACATCTTCATCTCGAACCGGCTCGGCGATGCCCACCCGGGCGCGACGGGCCGTGCGGTCGCCGGCTACGAGGCGCGCATCGTCGACGAGGCGATGCGCCCCGTGCCAGCCGGCACCGTCGGCCGCCTCGCGGTGCGCGGGCCGACCGGCTGCCGCTATCTCGCCGACGAGCGCCAGCGCGACTACGTCCGCGATGGCTGGAACCTGACCGGCGACGCCTTCCTCTGTGACGCGCACGGCCGCTTCCACTTCGCCGCCCGCACCGACGACATGATCGTCTCAGCCGGCTACAACATCGCCGGCCCCGAGGTCGAGGCGGCGCTGCTCTCGCACCCCGACGTCGCGGAATGCGCGGTCGTCGGCGCGCCCGATGCCGAGCGCGGGCAGATCGTGGAAGCTCACGTCGTGCTGAAGGCCGGCATCGCCGCCGACGCGGCTGCGACGAAGCGCCTGCAGGATCACGTCAAGGCGCAAATTGCGCCTTACAAGTATCCGCGCCGGGTCGTGTTCGCCGCCGAGCTGCCGAAGACGCCGACCGGCAAGTTGCAGCGCTACAGGTTGCGCCAGCCGCAGTAGGCCGGCCGCCGACCGTTCGCCGAGACCAAGGACACCCTTGCACATGCACCAGCTCCTCCACCCCAAGGCCTGGAAGGCGCCCAAGGGCTACGCCAACGGCGTCATGGCCGAGGGCCGGCAGATCTTTGTCGGCGGCCAGATCGGCTGGAACGGCGCGCAGGAGTTCGAGACCGACGACCTCGCCGGCCAGATCGAGCAGGCGCTGCGCAACATCGTCGCCGTGCTCGCCGAGGCGGGTGCAGCGCCTCGCCACATCGTGCGGCTCACCTGGTACGTCACCGACCGGGGCGAGTATCTGGCCCGCCTCGCGGACGTCGGCGCCGCCTATCGGCGGGTGCTCGGCCGCCACTTCCCGGCGATGACGATGGTGGTGGTGGTGGCGCTCGTCGAGGCGCGCGCCAAGGTCGAGATCGAGGCGACGGCGGTCGTGCCGTAGGTTCCCGTTGCGCGCCCGCATCTGGCGCGCTACGCCAGTCCGTCGCGCGACCGTGCGCACCGAGGAGCCATCGACCATGTTGAAGATCTGGGGCCGCACCAACTCGATCAACGTGCAGAAGGTGATGTGGACGGTCGCCGAGCTCGGCCTCCCCCACGAGCGCATCGACGCGGGCATGCGGTTCGGCGTCGTCGGCGAGCCCTGGTATGGCGACCTCAATCCGAACAGGCAGATCCCGGTGATCGACGACGAGGGCGTCGTGCTTTGGGAGAGCAACGTCATCGTTCGCTACCTGGCGGGCAAGCACGCGACCGGAACGCTGATGCCCGCCGACCCCGCCGAGCGCGCGCGCGCCGAGATGTGGATGGACTGGCAGCAGAGCGCGGTCTACCCGGGCCTCGGCCCGGTGTTCATGGGCCTCATCCGCACGCCGCCCGAGAGCCGTGATCCGGCGGCGATCGCCAAGGGCGAGGCGAGCGCGGCGGCCGCCTTTCGCATTCTCGATGCCCGGCTCGCGGGGCGCCCGTTCGTCGCCGGCGACCGGCTGACCGTCGCCGACATTCCGCTCGGCTGCGCCGCCTATCGCTGGTACCAGCTGCCGATCACCCGCCCCGGGCTGCCAAATCTCGGCGCCTGGTACGAGCGCCTGACCAGACGGCCCGCCTTCGCCAGGCACGTCATGCTGCCGGTGACGTGAGGGCCGCGGCGTCGACACAATGACTGCCATCCGCGGGCCCGGCCCGCGGACCCGTTCAGTCACGCGCTGCGGCCGACGAGCGGCGCGCCCCTCCCTCCGCCCGCCGTCCCGGCCAGGCGACGCGAAGGTGTCGGGCGCACGAGACGGCAAGACGCGATCCCAACTCAGGCCTTCGCCGTGGTCGCCGGGCGCTTGTCGGCCGCGCCCGACCAGTCGCGCTTGATGCCGAGGTATCCGAGCAGCGGCGCGGCGATGAAGATCGACGAGTAGGTGCCGACGATCACGCCGAACAGCATCGCGACGGTGAAGTTCCGCAGCACCGAGCCACCGAAGACGAACAATGCAACGAGCACCGCGAGCGTCGTCACGCCGGTCAGAATGGTGCGCGACAGCGTCTCGTTGATCGACACGTTGAGCAGCTCGTCGAGCGCCATCTTCTTGTATTTGCGCAGGTTCTCGCGGATACGGTCGGACACGACCACGGTGTCGTTCACCGAGTAGCCGAGAATGGTGAGGAGTGCCGCGACGATCGAGATGTCGAACTCCCATTGTAACAGCGCGAACAGCCCGACGGCCAGCAGCACGTCGTGGGTGAGCGCCAAGACCGCGCCGAGCGCGAACTGCCACTCGAAGCGGAACCACACGTAGGCGACGATGGCGAGGATCGAGGCAAGCACGGCGATCGTGCCGGTCTGGCGCAGCTCGCTCGAGACCGTCGGCCCTACCACCTCGACGCGGCGCTGCGTAAAATCCGGGCCGAGCGCCTCGATCACCTTCTTCAGCGCGACCTGCTGCTGCGCCTCGCCGCCCGCCTGCTGCTCGACGCGGATCAGCACCTCGCCCGGCGATCCGAATTGCTGGATCTGCACGTCGCCGAGGCCGAGGCCGCCGAGCTTCGCGCGCATCGCCGGGATGTCGGCCGGGCCGGTTTTCGACTGCACCTCGATCATCGATCCACCCTTGAAGTCGACGCCGTAGTTGAGGCCGCGCGTGAAAAACAGCAGCAGCGACAGCGCCATCATCGCAATCGACAGCCAGAAGCAGAGGCCCTTGTAGCGCATGAACGGCAGCCGGGTGCCGTGCGGGAAGAAATCGAAGCCCTTGAAGTCCGGAATCGGAAGCATGATCTGTCGTTCCTCGCTCAGATCGGGACGTCGATGGCGCGGGTCTTGGCGCGGGCGTTGCGCAGCCAGAGCGCGACCAGCATGCGCGTCACCGTGACGGCGGTGAACACCGAGGTGAATATGCCGATGGTCAGCGTCACCGCGAAGCCGCGGATCGGCCCCGAGCCGAGCCAGAACATGATGATCGCCGCGGCGAGCGTGGTGAGCTGGCTGTCGGCGATTGTCACGATGGCGCGGCTGAATCCGGCCTCGATGGCCGTGACGGCGGTCTTGCCGGCGCGCAGCTCCTCGCGGATGCGCTCGTAGATCAGCACGTTGGCGTCGACCGCCATGCCGATCGTGAGCACGAGGCCGGCGATCCCCGGCAGCGTCAGCGTCGAGCCCATCAGCGACATGATCGCGACCACCAGAAGGCCGTTGGCGATGAGTGCGAGGACCGCGAACACGCCGAAGGTGCCATAGGCGGCGATGGTCATCACGATGGTCGCGATCGAGCCGACGATGGCGGCCAGCCGTCCGGCCTGCACGCTGTCGGCGCCGAGCGAGGGGCCGACAGTGCGCTCCTCCACGATCGTGAGCTTGGCCGGCAATGCGCCCGAGCGCAGGTTGACCGCGAGGTTGTTGGCGGTCTCGACCGTGAACGAGCCGGAGATCTGCCCCGATCCGCCGAGGATCGCCTCGCGGATGTTGGGCGCGGAGATCACCTTCTCGTCGAGCACGATGGCGAAGGGACGGCCGACGTTCTCCGATGTGAACTTGCCGAAAGCGCGCGCGCCCGACTGGTTGAAACGGAAGTTGATGATCGGCTCGGAGGTGCGGGAATCGAAGCTGCCCTGCGCGTCGGCGAGCTGGTCGCCGCGCACGATCGGCGTCTCGCGCAGCAGATAGCTGATGCCGCTCTGCTCGCGCTCGCCGGAGGGATAGATACGGAAGCCCGGCGGTATGCGCGTGGCCTTGGCATCCTCGGGGGAGATGCTCGGATGGACCTCGTGGAAGTTGAGCACCGCGGTCTGCCCGACCCGCTCCTTGAGGTCCTTCGTGTCCTGCAGGCCCGGGAACTGGATCAGGACGCGGTCGCGGCCCTGGCGCACGACCGTGGCCTCCGCCGTGCCGAGGCTGTCGACGCGACGGCGCACGGTTTCGATTGCCGTGCCGATCGCGTTGGTGATGCGCTGCTGCATGCCGGGCTCGGTCAGCGAGACCGTGATCAGTCCGTCCGCGCCGCGCGTCACGTCGATGTCGTTGCCGGAGGTGCCGAGAATGGCGTTGCCGACCGGCACGATCATCTGCCGGAGCTCCTTCATGGCGGCTTCGGCGTCCTCGGGCTTGGCCAGGCGGATCTGCACCGTCTCGCCGGCGATGCCGAGACCGGCAAAGCCGAGCTTGGCGTCGCGCAGCCGCTTGCGGGCGTCCTCCCGGAGGCTCTCGAGCCACTTCTTGCGCACGTCGGCCGTGTCCATCGACAGGAGCAGGTGCGCGCCCCCGCGGAGATCGAGGCCGAGCGGCATCTGCTTGGCCGGCAGCCAGCGCGGCCAGGCCGCCACCTGCTCCTTCGTGAAGAAGTTCGGAAGCGCGAACAGGAAACCAGCGAGGCAGGTCGCCACGATCGCGATGATCTTCAAGCGGCCGAAATGCAGCATGGGCTCAAGCCTTCTCTGGCAGCCGGGGAGGCAAAGCCGCTCCCTCGACAAAGCGGGACGTGCTCCGGCCCGCACCGCATGGCCGGCTCGGCGATCGGCTCAGCTCGTCTCTTTCACCGGCTCGCCCTTGACGCGAACCTCCGCGACCGTGCCCTTGATCACCCGGACGCGCGTGTCCTTGGCGATCTCGACCTCGATCTCGCCATCGTCCTTGACTTTGGTGACGAGGCCGACGATGCCGCCCGAGGTCACCACGGTGTCGCCCCGCTTGATGTTGGCGACCATCTCGCGGTGCATCTTGGCCCGCTGCTGCTGCGGGCGGAACAGCAGGAAATAGAAGATCACGAACATCAGCAGGATCGGCACCAGCTGGATGAAGAAGTCGCCGCCAGCGCCAGGGGCGCCCTGGGCATAGGCCGGGGAGATGAGCATCAGGATGACCTTTGGATAGCGCGAGCGGCCGCGCACGCCCCGCCCTCCGGCACGCCGGGGCAAGGCCTGCCGCGGGCCAAAACCGCCGCGACTATAGTGACTGACGCCCGCTTTGCAACAGCCCGGGCTGCGTCGAAGCGGCCCGGGAATTGGGCAAGAACCGCCGCCTCCCGGCACCGATGACGCCGCGGCGCGGGTCGTCTATAGAGCCCCGGGTGCGATCCGCGCGCCGCCCGCCAGAGCGAGCCGTCCATGACCTCCGACGCCGACTTCCTCGCCCGCATCGCCGCCGCACTCGAGCGGCTTGCACCGCCGCCGGCCGCGGCGCCCGACTTCGAGGTGGCCGAGGCGTTCGTGTGGCATGCGGAGCCGGCGGGTTTCCAGCCGATCGCGGCGGTCAACCGCGTGCCGCTGATGCTGCTCAAGGGGCTCGAGCACCGCGCCGACCTGTTGCTCGAGAACACGCGACGCTTCGCGGAAGGGCTGCCCGCCAACAACGCGCTGCTGTGGGGCGCGCGTGGCATGGGCAAGTCGTCGCTCGTCAAGGCAGCGCACGCCGAGGTCAGGCGCACGCTCGGGCTCGGGATGAAGGGCAAGGCGGATCTGAAGCTCGTCGAGATCCACCGCGAGGACATCGGCTCGCTGCCGGCCTGCCTCGGCCTGCTCCGCGCGAGCCGGCACCGCTTCATCGTGTTCTGCGATGACCTCTCATTCGATCGCGACGACACGAGCTACAAGTCGCTGAAAGCGGTGCTCGAGGGCGGCATCGAGGGGCGGCCGGAGAACGTGGTGTTCTATGCGACCTCCAACCGGCGCCACCTGATGCCGCGCGACATGATGGAGAACGAGCGCTCGACCGCGATCAACCCGTCGGAGGCGGTCGAGGAGAAGGTGTCGCTGTCGGACCGGTTCGGGCTCTGGCTCGGCTTCCACCACGCCACCCAGGACCAGTACCTGGAGATGGTCCGCGGCTATGTCGCCCATCACGGGCTCAAGATCAGGGATGAGCGGCTCGTCGCCGAGGCGCTCGAATGGAGCATGACGCGCGGCGCCCGCTCGGGCCGCGTCGCCTGGCAGTACGTGCAGGACCTCGCCGGCCGGCTTGGGCAGAGGCTGCGAAGCGAGTAGCGCCCCTCACTTCGGGCGCGCGAACGTCAGCGACGCCCACAGGCTGAACCAGTGGGCGTTTTCGCCCGCCGGCGGCTCGAGCATGTGCACCGCATTGACGAGGTATTCGCCGGCGAGCGGCAGCTCGATCGTGGCCCGGCCCTGCTCGTCGGTTCGCACGCGCCGCGGCGACTGCGGGTCCTTCAGGTGGAACGTCTTGATCATCGTCCCGGCGAGCGGCCGGCTGTTGTGGAGCAGCCGAACGACGACCGGACTACCAGGTACTGCGAGATAGGGGTTGGTCTCGGCGATGAGCTCGAGCGGCATCCCGACAGGACGGTCGTTGCCGGCGCCCTTGCCCACCTGGACCAGTGCCTTGGCGTGGCGCGTGAACAGCTCATTTATTCCTGCTGCCGGCTTGCCCTGCCGCTGGTGCATCTCGGCGAGCGACTCGAGACCTTCCTCCTTCAGGTTGTCGACGAACCTTTCGAAGGTCTCGAATGTGACGGACTGCGGCTTGCCGTGGTAGGCGACGATCGTGAGGCCTGGCTGGGAAAACTTGACCTCGCCGGCGGGATCGTCCCCTTCGATCGCCTTGATTGCGCGATCGCCCTTGGCTTCCGCGATCCAGAAGCGGCGTGTCAGCTCCTTCAGGAAGGGATAGCTGTCCCCGACGAAGCCCTGGCCATTGCGGAAGACGATCGGAACGCTGGTGCCCGGCTTCGGCGTATAGTCGATCGCCTCGAGCCAGAACTCGTGGGCGGCGGCCGGCCGGGCGGCCAGCAGAAGGAGCCCCAGCCCCGCGCCGACCATGCGGGACATGCTCATGCTTCGTGTCATTCGCAGAACTCTCCGTTTGAAACCCGAAACCGCTCCAGGACGTATCTTGCGGGGCGGCACGCCGTCACGCAATGATGATGGCAGGTCAGTTACGGGACATCCGGTATGAAGTTTCTCGCCGCGGTCCGAATTCTGCTCGCCCTGGTCGTCGCGTGCGGCACGGCGGCAGCGCACGAGATCCGCCCCGCGATCGTCACCGCCGCGCTCGGCTCCGGTCCGGACTATGCCATCACCATAGCGGCGAACATCGAGGCGCTGCTTGCCGGCATCGGGCCCGATCACGTCGATAGCGACACGGCGCCGAGTGCGCCGGCCTACAACGAGCTCCGCGCGGCCTCCCCCGATGCGCTCCGGGCCAAGTTCGACGCGTTCGCGAGGAAGTGGCTCGATGGTCTCAATGTCGAGTTCGACGGCAAACGGGCCGAACCGAGGCTCGTCTCGGTCGACGTGCCGGCCGTCGGCGACCTCAAGCTCGCACGCATCTCGACGATCCGCCTTGCAGGTCCAACGCCGGACGGCGCCCGCACGTTCCGCTGGAGCTACGCCGCGGCGTTCGGCTCGAGCGTGCTTCGGATCGAGCGCGGCGGCCGGATCGATCCCGACACGAGCTGGCTGAAGGACGGCGCGACGAGCGAGCCGATCTCGCTCGTCGGAGGCGAGGAGAAGTCCCGGGGCGCCCGCTTTCTCGAGTACGTCGCCCTCGGCTTCACGCATATCCTGCCCAAAGGCCTCGATCACATCCTGTTCGTGCTCGGGCTCTACCTGCTCAGCACTGATTGGCGATCGCTGCTGATCCAGGTCACGGCCTTTACGGTCGCTCACTCCATCACGCTGGCGCTCGGGCTCTATGGCGTCGTCGAGGTCGCCCCGTCGATCGTCGAGCCGCTGATCGCGGCCTCAATCGTCTACGTTGCGGTCGAGAACATGCTCACGTCGAAGCTGCAGCCCTGGCGACCGTTCATCGTGTTCGGGTTCGGCCTGCTGCATGGGCTCGGGTTCGCCGGGGTCCTTCAGGAGCTCGGACTGCCGCGGGCGGATTTCGTGACCGGCCTCATCGGCTTCAACGTCGGGGTCGAGCTCGGCCAGCTCGCGGTCATCGCGCTGGCCTGGGTCGCCACGGGGTGGCTGTTCCGGCATCAGCCGTGGTACCGCGCGCGCATCGTCTGGCCGGCATCGGCGGCGATCGCGCTCGCCGGTCTCTACTGGACGGTCGAGCGGGTCATGGCAGGCT